>Ga0222673_1000536_pt1 | contig 16531 bp, 15 predicted proteins | sample AntAcemetagen801_FD_179845 | JGI IMG/M metagenome (GOLD analysis project Ga0222673, IMG submission 179845) | Saline water microbial communities from Ace Lake, Antarctica - #801 | ecosystem: Environmental > Aquatic > Non-marine Saline and Alkaline > Saline | place: Antarctica: Ace Lake...
CGGAATTAATGAAGATTGGTCGTGAGCGTGGGTATGTAACATACGATGAGATCCTTAAATATTTTCCACAGATTGAAAAAGATATTCCGTTCCTCGAACAGATGTACGAAAACTTCTCTGTAGCAGGTATCGATGTACTACAAAGTGGCGGTATGCTCGGGACTGATCCTTCTGTTGAAATTCTTGCACAAAAAAACTCATACAAGCGAAATGATAGTGGGTATGATTCTATTCAAATGTACTTACGAGAAATCGGGCAGTACCCGCTACTTACAGCACAGGAGGAACGCGATCTCGCACAACGTATTCTTGATGGTGACGAAGAGGCTCGAAACCTTCTAGCACGAGCGAACCTACGCTTGGTAGTTTCTATTGCGAAAAAGTATGTTGGACGTTCTCCAGACTTAACGCTACTAGACTTAATTCAAGAAGGAAACTTGGGGCTCTTTAAAGCGGTTGATAAATTTGATCATCTTAAAGGATTTAAGTTTTCTACGTATGCAACCTGGTGGATTCGACAAGCAATCACTCGTGCTTTGGCTGATCAGTCGCGAACAATTCGTATCCCCGTACACATGGTGGAAACCATGGCGAAGTACAAGCAGGTATCTCGACGTTTAGCACAGGACTTCGGACGGGACCCAATACCTGAAGAAATTGCTACTGAAATGGGAATTGAAGTTGAGAAGGTATACCAGATTGAAAAAATTAGTCAGGATACTATTTCGCTTGAGTTACCTATTGGTGATGATGATGACCGATCACGACTCTCTGACTTTATTTCTGATGAAAAAATGATTTCTCCAGACCAAGAAGTGTCACACAGTATTCTTACTGACCAAATTCAGGAAATCCTAGATACACTTTCAGATAAAGAGCGACGCATCCTCGAGATGCGACACGGACTTCTTGATGGTACGTATCACACACTTGAGGAAGTAGGGCGTGAATTCGGTGTAACCCGAGAACGTATTCGACAGATTGAAGCAAAAGCGCTTGAAAAAATTCGACAGCACGAAAAAGCTAGAAGACTAAAGTCTTACTAGCTTTAACGCTCTACTGGCGCTGTTCAGGTTGTATAAAAAAATACTAGCAAATTTTGCTGGTATTTTTTTGACAACCTCTTGCAAAATAGATCCCTCCCATTTCTCACACGACGACTTAAGTCATATTAACGTATACACAAAAGAACCGAAGACTCCTTCTCTGGTTCTTTTGTTTTCTGGTACAATATATTTATCATGCACAGGAAACTTATATTATTCTTTATTATGGCAATGTACTATGCATTGAGTACGTATGCTTTGTATATGTTTGATGCAGGACTTCTTGTGAGTTCATTGATGTTATTTGGGATACCTGCATTAGTACTTTCTCACTTTACACTTGCGCCTCCTGCGGTACTGATCTCTGTAGCCCTTATGGGTGGAGGAATTGCCGTCTTGTTTGAAGGTACTGCTCACATTTATGGTCTTTGGTATAGTGTTGGTATTACAGAAGCTCGTTTGTTTGGTTTAGTGCCAATTGAAATGCTTTTAGCAACTACGGTGCAGGTGCTTTTCCTAGGTCTTTTGTATGAAGTATTCTTTGATGATGGAGTGTATACACCTCGAAGCGCATGGGAGCGAATGAGTTTCTTTGGGATATTTGGTGTAGCAGTACTCGTGCTGATAGGTCTACATCAGTATGTATTTTCAGGCATCTTTCTTTCATACTCATACTTATGGATTATCGGAGCGGTAGTTGCTTCTGCACTTGCTGCACTGACACTCCACAAAGATTTGTGTGTCACCTTTTTTGATAAAATAATTGACTTCACATTAGTAGCGTCAATTCCACTAGCAATTTCACTTTGGATTTCCTCAACAAACGTGCATAAAATCTTTGCTAATACCCATGAATATATTGGAACATTTTCATTGTATGGACAGACAGTGCCTCTGGAAGAAATACTACTTCTTTTTGCTTTACCATTCTTTGTTGGGACTATGTACGAGATATATCTAGACGACAGAGCCTAGAGGTTCTCAGCTGGCATATTTCTTCGTTGAATGAAGAAAGGAGCGTCGCGACTATTCTGAATTTATGTCCCAATTTTTTCTCCCTTTGAGAAAATTGTTGGACCAGCTGCAGTAATTTAATCCTCACCGTACCAATGTACGGCTCATATTAAATTCTTTGTGTTTCTCGAACTATACTCACCTGAGAACCTCTAGGTGATGATTTTTATCATTAATATAAAAAACGACTGCTAGTACTCCTACCAGTCTTCATCAGTGTGTTACTACTTGAGATACTTTCCAAGAATTTGTTTGAGTCCCTGTCGAGAGATAATTCCTACTGGGCGGTTATCATGATCAACTACGGGGATGCGCGCTCGTTGGTGTGTGATTGCAACTGAAGCAACATCCATAATAGAGTCATCCGGATGTACGGTAGTGTAGTCTGAAGTCATGAATTCAAATACTGGTGTTTCCCTTGCTTCCTTCACAGTTTTAGCAAAGATTTCTTCACTTTGTAGGTGAGCGAGGGCTTGGTCACCGTCAAATGATAATGGAATAATGCCATCAAAAAGGTCTGAGACACTAACTTCTCCAGTGAGTTCTCCTTCATCATTAGTAACTAGGAGTGTATTAGTGTGGTTGTTAAGCATCATCGAAAGAGCTTCCGCAAACGATGCATTTTCAGAAACTACATATGCCTCCTTAACAATTTCTTCTAACTTCATACTTCTAGTATACCCCCACACTTACTTTTTGTCAGTCTTGTTTTATATACGATACTTCTAATGCGTAGGTACTGAATTTGTCGTAACCTCAACCGTTGAAGCTTCCACAGTATAGTCAATGTCTCCACCAGTCATAAAGAATTCTGTGAAGAGTGTTAGTGCAAGTGACGCTACGATTAAACCAACGAGCATAGTAGGTACTCCTTGTTTCATCCAGTCAACGAACGAAATAGGGTTATCTGTTTTTTCAGACTTGGCAACTACAATAACTCCAGCAGTAGAACCAATTGGTGAGCCGTTTCCTCCAAAACCTACACCAAATGCAAGTGCCCACCACAGAATCTCAACAGGAACTCCTTGTGTACCGAGATATGCGATGATAGGAATCATGGCTACGGTAAGAGGGATATTGTCCACGATGGCTGAGAGAATAGCACTTGTCCAAAGAATAATTAGTGCAGTCATTAGAATGTTGCTATCAGCACCACTAGTGATGAAAGCAGCAGCTCGTTCAAGAACACCAGAGAATTCTAGTCCTCCAACAATCACAAACAGTGAACCAAAGAACAGAAGAACTGAAAGTTCACATTTTTCAATAGTTTTTTGAGGGTCGTGTAAAGGAGCAATCCAAATAAGGGCCAAAGAAGCACCTATAAGAGCAACCATAGCCGCCTCCATATGAAGTGCTGAGTGCAGAAAGAAAAGAACTACAACTAGACCAAAGATAATAAGTAACTTCTTCATTGTTACAGGGTCGGTAATTGCCTCCTTTTCATTCATTGCCATGAGCTGTTCAATATTCTGAGGTTTTACTTTAAGATCTTTTCGAAAGAGAAATCTGAAGAAAATAAGTGTAACTACCCACGTGACAAGCACAACAGGAAGCGCGTGCATAAGGAAGTCGTTAAATGAAAATCCTGCTGCAGAACCGATCATAATGTTTGGAGGATCCCCCACAAGTGTGGCAGCCCCACCAATGTTTGAAAGCAATGCTTCAGCCATAAGAATAGGGACAGGATTAATCTTAATCATGTCTGCAATAATGATTGTGATTGGTACTATTAAAATGATAGTTGTTACGTTGTCAAGAATCATTGAGAGTATTGCGGTGATACCTGAAAGTGCAACCATAAGTAACCATGGGTTACCCTTTGTTTTCTTTGCGGTCCAGATACCTGCATACTGAAATGCCCCAGTATGTTCAAGCATCCCAACTAGGAGCATCATTCCAAAAAGAAGCCCTAATGTATTGAAGTCCACTACCTCTAGCAAGTCTTCAGGATGATAGAAATCAAAGTACATACCAGCTAAAAGCATGGTAAGTGCACCAAAAAGTCCTACAACGGTTCGGTGTATTCGTTCAGTGAGGATAAAAAAGAATGTGACTCCGAAAATAATCAGAGCAATAAGTTCGATGTGTTCCATACAGTAATTGTTTATTCGGAGTCAGAGATGTTTAGTGCGTCGCCAATAATATGTTTTAGTCCTCGACGTGAAATAATTCCAACAGGTTTACCTGCTTGGTCAACCACAGGGATGCGAGCGCTTTTGTGTTCTATAGCATTTGAAGCTACTTCCATAATTCCATCATTAAGGTCCACAGGTGTTAATTGTGTCGACATAAAAAACTTAACTTGTTTTTCTTGCGTGTCCTGTATTGCTTCTTCGAACATTGCTGTTGAAGCAAAGTGTGCAGCAATACTGTCACCATCTAAGTATTCTGGGACGACTGCATCGAGTAAATCAATAACGCCTATTTCCCCAGTGAGTATTCCGTTGTTATCGGTTACTAGTAGTGAATTGGTCTTTTTAGCAATCATTAGTGAAACAGCATCCTTGAAGGACGCTTCCTCAGAGATGGTTACTGATTCTTTTATTATGTCTTTTAATTCCATAAGGCAAATTATCTTACTCCTAAATTAAAAAAAGTATAGAGAAGTTATACAGGGTAATACATCTCTTCAATATGTCAAAGTGTTGGCATAATTTTGGTATACTACTACTATGAATATTCAGACACAGGAAGCAGAAATAGCTTTTAATGAAGCGTATGCTTCATTAAACGATGCCCAGAAAGAAGCAGTTGACACCATAGAAGGACCGGTGATGGTGATTGCTGGACCAGGGACAGGTAAGACACAGATTTTAACACTCCGTATTGCGAATATTCTATTACAGACTGATACTGCTCCTGAAAGTATATTGGCACTGACGTTTACTGAGTCAGGAGCGAAAGCAATGCGGGAACGTCTGCGGAGGTATATTGGATCGCGAGCATATCAGATTCCTATTTATACCTTTCATGGTTTTGCACAACGACTGATTAAAGAATATCCAGATGCCTATGATCGAGTAATCGGAGGAAGGCCAGTTAGTGACTTAGAAAAAATTACACTTATTGAGTCTATTCTTGATGGCGGGGAAGTGAAGATTCTTCGACCTGTGGGTGCCCCAACCTACTACGTATCACACATTCTACGGATGTTTGGGCAGATGAAACAGGAATATATCACGCCAAATGATTTTGCAAAAATTATTACAAAGCAAGAAAAGGAGCTTCTGGGTATTGAGAAGGTTCATGAGAAAGGAGCACATAAAGGTAAAGTTCGCGGGGAATATACAAAGAAAGAAAAATCAATTGCAAAAAATTATGAACTCCTGCATGTGTACAGACAGTATGAAGCTTTGTTGACTGATAAAAACCTTTATGATTTTGAGGATATGATTATAGAGACTGTTAAAGCACTCTCGTCACAAGAGGATATGTTGTTCGATCTACAAGAGAAGTATCAGTATGTACTTGCTGATGAACATCAAGACGTAAATGGTTCTCAGAATAAAATCTTAGAGTTACTGTGTGCATATCATGACTCCCCAAACATTTTTGTGGTTGGTGATGAGAAACAAGCGATTTATCGCTTCCAAGGAGCGTCTCTTGAAAACTTTTTATATTTTGGAGATATATTTAAAGGTACAAAAACTATTTCCTTAACGCAGAATTATCGCTCTGGACAAATGGTACTTGATGCTGCTCATAGTCTTGTTGAAGTTGAAGATGGTCCACTTAAGGACTTACGTGTACTATTGGAAGCTGCGCTTGTAGAAAAGTCGGAAGTGACACAACTCTGTTTTTCACACCAAGCAGTTGAAGATTTTTGGGTGATTAGCGAAATTAAAAAAGAAATAGAAAAAGGTGTGTCTCCAGAAGATATTACCGTGATTGTCCGTACTAACAAAGAAGTTGAGACCCTTGCAGGAGCATTACGAAAAGAGAGCGTTGCAGTCACTGCTTCAGCTGATGGTGATGTTCTTAAACACCCTATGACCCATGCAGTACAAGGACTTATCAATGCGGTCATTGCAGACAAAGATGAAGGTGCGCTGTTTGCAGTATTACACGGTACGTATTGGGGTATCTCGATTAATGACTTGGTGAAAATTGCTTCGTCACGAAATTACGGAACTACCCTCGTAAGCATCCTTTCTGATAAAGAGAAACTTGCGGAATTAAAAGTTCAAGATATTGATGCTGCTCACCGAGTTTTTGAAGTTATTCAGGAAGCACGGAAAAAAGAAGTACATGAGGCGCCACACCGAGTGCTCGAATTTTTACTACAGGAAAGTGGTTTTCTCGACCACCTCATGTCCGAGGACGCGTTTGAGGGTGCACGCGTAGTACGCCGTTTGTATGACGAGATTGAAGAGTTGGTACTCCGTGATGGTGTGGGGACACTGCGTGAGGTCAGCGCTATGTTTACTACACGACTTGAGTATCATTTACCTTTAAATGCTCCGTATATCGCGACAGATCCGCACTCAGTACAGGTTATGACTGCACATAAGTCAAAGGGATTAGAGTTTAACACAGTGTTTATACCGCATCTCGGAGACGGATTATGGGGAGGTTCAATCAGGCGTTCGTATTTTGAGGTGCCACTGACAAAACATATTAACGAATCTGAACTCGATGTAGTGGATGACGAGCGTCGACTTTTGTATGTAGCGATGACCCGAGCAAAAACAACACTGCATTTATCCTGTGCGGACACTAACGCAGACGGGAAAGAACTCACCCCAACCCGATTGTTTGATGATATGGACAGTCAATATCTTTTATTGAAAGGAACTGATGCAGAAGATGCCTCGTTTGACCCAGTGGCATCACTATTAAAAAAGAAAGAGGAACTAAAGATTGATTTTCAGTTGTTGACGCACTTGCTTAGTGAACGTGGCTTTTCTGCAACGTCACTAAATAATTATCTTCGAAGTCCTTGGGACTATTTTTATCGTAACGTATTACGAATACCAGAGACACAAGCATCACACATGCAATTTGGAACTGCGATACATAATGTGATGGAAAAGACGACGAAGCATCATACAGACAAAGGGCTACTCCCAAGCGATACAGAGATTAAAAAAATGTTGGAAACTGAACTGAATCGTCTCCCGGTAACAAAAGAAGAGTATGTTCGATTGCTCGAAAAGGGACTTGAAACACTATATCCATATCTAACACATGCAAAAGAATCATTACCTACAAAGACGAAAGAGGAATTGAGTTTGCGTGTTGTATTACAAACAGGTATTCCAGAATTACCAGAACTTCCATTAACGGGAAAGCTTGACCGACTTGATATTGGTGAGGATGGTATTGCGTATCGTGTAGTTGATTACAAAACAGGGAAGCCAAAGACACGTAACGTTATTGAAGGGAAGACGGCAAATTCAGATGGAGGATATAAGCGCCAGTTAGTATTTTATGCACTGTTGTTGTCACTCTATGACGATGATCGTTACAAATGCAACACGGGAGTACTTTCATTTGTAGAACCCGATGCAAAAGGCATAATACATGAAGAAGTGTTTACCATCACCGATGAAGAAGTAGAAGACTTACAGCAAGAAATTATTACAGCGACAAAAGACATTGTCTCTGGTGAGTTCCTGAAGTCTCCTTGTAAAGAAGGTGAGAGTGACTATTATCATTTAGTTGCGCTACTTCAACAATAACAATTAAAGAACGACACCTAGGAGGTGTCGTTCTTTAAAGTTCGAGTTATACCATCCCCAATTAACGCTTCAACATTGATAAAACCCAAAAATTTGTGCGAAAGAATGAAAACAACCTGAAGCTGTACTGAGGTACAGTGAAGGTTTTTTCATTTTTGTAGCCAAATTTTTGGGTTTTATGTTGGATGGTTAGTTGGGGATGGTATTATGTTATAAAATTAAAAAATTGTGTCATATACGAGGAAGGTGATAAAAATAATGTGAGACGTACAAGTGTACGGTGAGTATTATTTTTTGAAATCTGACAAAGTAGATGACGTAATTTTTAGATTTTAACCTTCGATTTGAGTGATAAGGGTATCAATAATCTGTTTAACTGCTGCGTATGGTTTTGCACCGTTAATAACTCCTTGTTGTCCTCCAACAAGTATCAATGAGTATGGAGTTCCTTGTGCTCCAGCATTTGCTGCGTCAACAAGGTCCTCTTGTACCTTTCCGTCAAACCGTTGTTCATCTACACAGGTATTGAATGCCGTTTCATCAACACCAGATTGTACTGCGTATGCACCCAGCTTCGTTACGTTTGTCTGTGCGTTTATTTCACGTTCTCCAAACACAAGGTCTGAGAATTTCCAGAATGCATCATTTCCACCAAGGTCAGCAACACATTCCGAAGCCAAGGCTATACCTTGAGCATTAGGGTGTAATTGTTCAATAGGAAAATGTCGATACACCCACGCAACCTTACCTACAGTACCGTATTCACTCATAATGGCGTTCATGGTCTCATGGTAACTTTTACAAAATGGACAGTCGTAGTCTGAATACTCAACAATAATAATTGGGGCATTAGGATTACCACGGATATGGTCATCTTCATCAACTGGACGAATTGGTCCTGTTGTAGGATTTTCCTGTTTTCCATTGTCATTTAGATTCCCCACAATATTTGTTGGGGTTGCTCCAGTACCACCATTAAAAAAGATTGCGGCCGCAATAAGACCAAAACCTAAGAGAATTGCTACAGGAATAATGAAAGGATTTGATTGTTTTTGTGCAGATGTTGATGTCCGCACTTCATCTTGTGTCTCAACTGTGTCCATACGATTAAGAATTTATGTATATAGTAAAAGTATACCCCCGACACTAACTTTTAACCAGTTTAATTATATGGATATATAAGGCATATAAAATTATTTGTAACAACAAAAGTATTGTAATTATAATATAGTACGTTAACTTCTTTAGCAGGTTGAAAGTTAGTATGGGGTGTACAACGGTGAAAAATGATTTATACAACTGTTTATGGTGGAATAGCACTCATCAAAACGCTACAATGTCTGTATGAGCATATTTGAATCAGTAGTGTTAGGTGTTGTACAAGGATTGACTGAATTTTTGCCCGTATCATCTACAGGACATCTAATACTTACACGAACACTATTTGATGTTGCTGATAGTAACGCACTTGCATTTGATGCTGTACTTCATTTAGCAACTGCCGCTGCCGTCATCGTGTATTTTTTTCCGGATATATGGTTATTAATACAAGCAGGTTTACGTAAGTTGAGTAGACTACCCGTAAACAAACGTGATGAAACACTTTTATATTCACTCTTGATAGCTACTGTTCCAGCAGTGGTACTTGGTTTGTCACTTGAATCATTGATGGAGTCAACGTTCAGATCTCCATTGTTGGTTGCCGGGGTCCTTATCGCTGGCTCTTTATTCTTTATGTATGCAGAATGGGTGTATCAAAAGACTCCACGTACCAACGAAATTACTATAAAAAAAGGTTTTAAAATAGGTTTGTTTCAAACACTTGCATTGATTCCTGGTATGTCACGTTCGGGTGCAACCATTTGTGGAGGTATGTTACTCGGTCTCTCCAGAGAAGAAGCGGCACGATTTGCCTTTTTACTCGCCGTTCCAGTGATTACTGGAGCAGGACTTAAAAAGTTTATTGAGATGCTTTCTAGTAATGAAATAGTATTGTGGTTGCCAGTACTTATTGGTGCAGCGGTTTCGTTTACTGTTGGTTTAACCGCCATTCATTTTATGTTGCGGTTTGTGAAAACACATACACTGTGGCCGTTTATTTGGTATAGGATTGTACTAGCCTCTTTCGTCATCTTCATAACTGTGTTTGGATAAATGAGCGAACTACTGCGTCCTCGTTCAAAAAATAACACTCACCGTACCCCAAGAACGGCTCGTAACAGCAATTATTTCAGGATCTAGGACAGTTTGTATGTTTTTGACATCGACATCTTCAAAATATAACTCAAGCGCTTCATGTAGGTTATTGATTGCTTCACTCTTTGTATCTCCAAAGCTTGAAACATCCACATTTAAAGACTGGGCGACGTACCGGTCTCCCTCTTTCCAGATTACATTTTTAAAAGATGAAATATTCATATTTTTACTATATCACAGAATTTCTAGAAGAGTAGTGAGTGCGTCATGGTAGCGTCTTCTTTTTCTGTCCATGTGGAGATATCTAAAGGAATTTCCTTTTTTCGGTAACCATCTTTAAACTTCACAAAGCCGTTTTCCAGTGCAAAGTCGAAGATTCGTTTGGTGACTTTTACGTCTTGTTCGCAGTACTTCATGATTTCCTTTATTTTTCCTTCCCTCCACCAACGTACTGCTTGAAGACCATCAGCACTTTTCTTTGAACCAATAGTTGCGGCAGCTACAGAATCCAGACGAAGTCGACGACCCAATGAGTCACGAATAGAGACGAGTATGTCGATACTCTTTATTTGTGTTAAGTCACCGGGATAGTATTTGTCCAGAAGTGGGATATCAAAGTGGTTTCCGTTGTAGGTTACCAGTGCATCGGCTCGTTCAATAATCGGCCAAACTTGTTGAAGATCATCAACATGGACTGTGGTATAGGTATCGGTGTCAGTTTCATAAAAAGTGGCAACTGAGATATCTAAATCTGCAGCGTTAGTTGACCCAACCTCTTCAAAAAGGTTTTGAGTCTCAAGGTCGAACACAACGTAGTTCATTTTGTAGTCTGGATTAGCCATTATATTATGGATTTATTCTAGGTTGCTTCGGCCCACCTCGCATGGACAAAACTGTAGGTTTTTGCTAGACGACCGCTTAGCAGTCGTCTTTGCGAGCGAAGCGAAGCAATCTAGTAGTCGTTAATTATTTTGATAGTTTTTCAATAAGTTCGTCAATGGTGCCAGACAGCTCATTCTGCTCTAGTAAGTCTTTTATAATATATGTTTTGTTTTTAATTTCGTTTTCACCAAGTACAAGCACGTAGTCTACAAAGTGTTCTCCTGCAAGAGAAATTTTCTTACCAACTTTCTTGTCACTTAGGTCTACTGAAGTAGCAATACCTGCTTCTCGGAATGCTTGAGCTACCTTTTGTGCAGAAATGTTTTCCTTTGGACTAGTAGGAAGTACTGCAAGCGTCACTGAAGTGATATCAGTAGTCATTAAATCATGACTAATGAGGAAGTCTTTTAAAGTAACATCTCCAAAACCAAAACCTATTCCAGAAATTGGGTCACCACCAAACATTTCTGTAAGGTTGTCATAACGTCCTCCTCCCATCATTGCCCGGTTGTTTTCAGGGTCAAGGTCTACAACCTCAAAGACAACACCTGTGTAGTAGTCAAAACCACGAATGATAGTTGGGTCAAATACGATAGGGCAGTGTAGTTCGTTCATTGTAGTAACTAATGTTTTCAGGTCTGTATATGCTTCTGATTTTTTAACAAGTTCAGGAACAACGTCAATATTGTCAGCATTAAGAAACTTCAACATGCCTGAAGTTTTTTTACCAGTAATGGCAGTCATTTGTTTTTTAAAGTCGTCTACTTCAGTTTTGTTCTTGCGGTCTGCAAGCCGAGTTGCTGCAAGGCGTGATTCTTCATCGAGGTCTAGTGAGTCATAGAGGGCATCAAGTAATCGTCGACTTGAAACATAGATTTTGTATTGTTTTCCATTGATTGCCCCAAAGTTTTTAAAGATTTCGTTTGCAAGAAGAATAATCTCAACATCTGCGGAAACATCATCAACACCAAAAATGTCACAGTTTAACTGCCAGTGTTCCCGAAGTCGTCCCCGTTGCATACGTTCGTAACGGAATAGATTCGGGATTGAGTACCAACGAACAGGGAAGGTGAGTTCACGTCGTTTTCCTGCAACCATACGAGCAACAGTAGGTGTCATCTCTGGACGAAGCGTAACTTCTCGATCTCCACGATCAGTAAAAGTATATGTTTGTTCGTTAACCATTTCTTCATTTACTACACCCTTACTTCGGTATAAGTCTGAGGGCTCAAGAATTGATGCATCATATTGTTCAAAGCCAAAATGTTCCGCAGTCATCCGCCATACATCAAACATGTAGCGTTGTATTGCCATGTCCTCTGGATAGAAGTCACGTACTCCCTTATACGGACCAGTTGATAGTTTTCCTTTGTTAGTCATGGTTGAAATTGTACGTAAGAGAGGTCGTTATTGCAACTCATTACGTCGTGCTTGTGTAGCATTATGTTCTGCTAAAAGATCATCTGCTGCTTTCAAAATAGCTGATTTTATGTCACTTGGATGTGGGAGGCTCTCTGTTCTAAATTCATGTGCATGACTTCCACTTGCAGTTTCAGCTTCTACAGTGCCGTAACTTAAAAATGTTGCGATGATTCCGTTAATTTCAATATTTACATCCTGTAGTTTTTCAAGTCTGAAACTTCCTATGTGGCGACGAAATAATGAAACTTGGTCGATCACAATTACTCTCCGGTTAGTAACTACCCATATATCTAAGTGATATGTCGTCCACATGTGTGCAAAAGCCATCCAGTTAGTCAGTAGCCAGAAGGTGAAGAAATAAAAAAAGTAAGAACTGTATAATGAAAGGTCGATAGAGATAGTAACTCCGTCTTGTTGCATGACAGAACTGATTATAATCCAACCAACTAATGGTGCTAGTGCAATGATGCCTATACTCACGGCATTGGAAAAAACAACAAACCAATGTTTGTGTATAATTTTAATAATTTTCTCATCAGACTCAAGTTGTATCTTTTCAAATAACATAATTTTAAAGTGAACTAAGTGACAAAGACATACCAATAAAGAGTAATGCACTCACCCCCAAGTACACCGCTAGCATGAGAAGTATTCTTGTTTTATTAATACCGTATGCAAACCAGTGATATATAAGGCTTAGTGAAAAACCAACAAAAATCAGCATGGTGATGTAAAACAAACCTTCAAGACCTAAATCAATGAATTGATCAAAATTATCCACGTCAATCATGGCTTTATTGTAGCATTAGTATTGAATATCGTTCGATGTCGTACTGGTCATTGTGGGTAGTGCAGGTAAAGCTATGAGCCTTAGCAAGACGCTGTATCCCAACACTTTGCTCAGGTTCATGTTCAATCCAAAGTTGTCCGTTTTTGGTGAGGTGTCTATGTGCTTGCTCGATAATTTTTTGTATACACTCCATACCATTAGTACCACCATACAAAGCAAGCGCCGGTTCGTGTAACCTTACTGACGCCTCGATTCTGTCAATTTTAGGGTCAATATAAGGAGGATTTGTTAAGATAAAATCATATTTTCCAAGTTCGAGGTTTCGCCTCGAACTTGCCTTCCGTACTTCAGCAGAGGTAAACAGGTTCGCTAGAAATACCGTGTACTTGGATTCAAGTTCGAGGCGAAACCTCGAACTTGAAGAGTTGCTGTTTTCTGGTAGGTTATTTATGATATTTTTTTGGATAGTAGGGAGATGGAGTGGGTCGATTTCTGCAAAATCAACTTGAGATTCTGGGATTGTTTTTGCGACAGAAACACCTATCGCTCCAGAGCCGGCACAGAGGTCTAGTATCCGTAGGGGTTTAACCCCTAATTCTTCAGAATTAGGGGTTAAACCCCTAAGATTATGTCTAATTTTGATAATAGCTTTCTCGGTCCAAAACTCAGTTTCAGTCCTCGGGATCAGTGGGTGTGAGTCAAGATAAATAGTGCAACCTAAAAAAGGAATCGAGCCAATGAGGTAGGCAAGTGGTGTTCCTGATTGCAGAGCATTAAGGTCGGTGAAAAATCCTTTGGATTTTTCACCTTTATATTTCTCTTCCAATAGCCATTTTTCTTCCTTTTGGTACATAGTAAGTTTGACTACTATGGACGGTGGAGTCATTTTTTGCAAGGTGTATACTGGTCTGTATGTCAGAAAAAATACCAATGCTTGAGATTAAAAATCTTACGAAGATATATGGGAAGGGAAAGAATGCGAAGAAAGCGGTTGATAACATTTCATTGTCTATTCCGAAAGGAAGTTTTTTTGGTCTTCTTGGCCCTAATGGAGCTGGGAAGAGCACAATCATTCACTGTATTACGGGGATTGCACAACCAACTGAGGGCTCAATTACTATTGATGGACTTGATGTTGTAAAAGACTATAAACAAGCACGTATGAAAGTAGGTCTTTCACCACAGGAGTTTAACGTGGATATTTTTGCGACACCATCACAGTTAATTGACTTTATGGGGGGATTTTATGGCATTCCTGCAACAATTCGTCGCCCACGTACTGTAGAGTTGATAAAACGTTTTGATCTTGAGGAGCATAAAGACGTAAAGTTTCAGAAACTTTCAGGAGGACTTAAGCGGCGAGTAATTCTTGCAAGGGCACTTATACACACTCCAGAATTACTGATACTTGATGAACCCACTGCAGGAGTGGATGTTGAACAGCGACATGGTCTTTGGGAATACTTAAAAGAGTTGAACCAACGTGGAAAAACAATTATTTTAACTTCACACTACTTAGAAGAAATTCAATATCTTTGTAATGACATTGCAATAATTAATAAAGGGAAAATTGTAGCTGAAGGAACAAAAGAAGAGTTTATGAAAGATGGGAAATCAGTTGAAGAGACCTATTTGGAGATTACTCGTGAAACTAAAGAATAATAATATGGATGGAATCAACTGGATTGGAATGGGGACGTTCGTTCGAAAAGGTGTGAAGCGAACATTTCGGGTGGCGGTGCAGACGTTAGTAGCACCAGTAATCTCTTCAGCCCTCTATATATTTATTTTTGGAACGGTCATTGGAACACGAATCGACGATTTTGCAGGTGTACCATATATTTCATTCGTGTTTCCGGGTGTATTAATGCTTTCTATTGTGAATGCATCATTCTCTAGCGCGTCAAGCGCATTGTATTTTTTGCGTTGGGGTAGAGGTCTAGAAGAGATTTTGATTGCACCACTATCGTATACTGAAATGATTGTCGGGTTACTCTCTGAGTCTCTTGCACGAGCACTCATAGTAGCTTTCTTGATTCTTGGAGTTGGTTCACTCTTTGGGGCAGTAGAATTACAGCATCCACTCGTGTTTGTAGGGTATATTTTAGCAATCGCAACCATTTTTGGGTGTGTAGGTATACTTGTAGCTTTATGGTCTGAGAGTTTTGAACAACTGCAGATGGTGAATACATTTATTATTACACCACTTACTTATCTTGGAGGTATTTTCTACTCTATTACATTTCTTCCAGAACTCGCAGCTACCATCACATTATTTAATCCATTTTTCTACTTTGTTGATGGTATTCGGGGAAGTATGATTGGGTATTCGGAGGCAAATAGCACTGTTGGATTATTTGTAATCATTGGACTTGTTGTCTTTTTGCTCACATTGGTAAAGTATCTTTTTAGTATTGGTTGGAAGATTCGGTATTAATACTATCCCCAATTAACGCTTCAACATTGATAAAACCAAAAAATTTGTGCGAGAAGATTAAAACAACCTGAAGCGGTACCGAGGTACCGTGAAGGTTTTTTCATTTTTGTAGCCAAATTTTTTGGTTTTATGTTGGATGGTTAGTTGGGGATGGTATAAGACACCTTACTCTATTCACAACACTCTAGCGCTGTATTCAAATAGGACTGGTACACTATATGTATGTTAGACAATCAAAAACTCCACGAGATTGCAAAAGCACTCGTGTCGCCGCGAAAGGGGATTCTTGCGGCTGATCAAAGCCCACGAACAATGAACAAACAGCTTGAAGCACTTGGCCTACCTCCAGATGCGGAGATACGTCGGAAGTATCGACAGCTTCTTCTTACAACACCAGGTATTGAAGAATACGTTACAGGTGTTATTTTACATGATGGCACCATTAGAAATCATACTGACGACAAGACTCAATTTTCTGATGTGCTTATTGCCAAAGGGATTATCCCAATTATAAAAGTAGATAAAAGTACCGTTCCCCATACTGGATTTGATGGTGAAGTAGTTACACAGGGTCTTGATGGACTTTCTCACCGACTAAAAGAATATTACGATATGGGAGCACGTGCTGCAAAATGGCGAGCAGTAATTACTATTTCAGAAACAACGCCTACTGCACAAAATATTTTATTTGATTGTATTACTCTTGCTCGGTATGCAAAGCTTTGTCATGAAGCAGGGATTGTTCCTATTGTTGAACCCGAAGTTATTTTCAGTGGGTCTCACTCACTGGAGCGAGCAGAAGAGGTAACTACGAAAGTGTTAAAGAAATTATTTGAAATACTTACTTGGTACAGGGTTGACCTTGAGGGCGTGATTCTTAAATCGAGTATGGTTCTTGCTGGGAGCGAATTTTCTGAGCAAACTAATGCTTCAGAAGTTGCGCAAGCTACACTCCGTACCTTTAAAAATTCTGTGCCTGAGTCCATCCCTGGAATTGTATTCCTTTCAGGGGGACAGACTCCGAAACGTGCAACAGAAAATCTCAATGCAATTTCGAAACTTG
>Ga0222673_1000543_pt1 | contig 16390 bp, 28 predicted proteins | sample AntAcemetagen801_FD_179845 | JGI IMG/M metagenome (GOLD analysis project Ga0222673, IMG submission 179845) | Saline water microbial communities from Ace Lake, Antarctica - #801 | ecosystem: Environmental > Aquatic > Non-marine Saline and Alkaline > Saline | place: Antarctica: Ace Lake...
GCAATACAACAAAGCGTTTAGTGAGTGGGACGGAATGTTTACTGACCCTGACCCTGACCCAACCCAAGAACATGAGTCTATGTTTCATTATGAGTTCATGCGAGTGGGTGAGGAGTACGAGGACGTGGAGTACCACTCCAGTTATGGGGCAGACCACAACCTCAACCTGAGCCGCGAAGTTTATATAGACCGTTGAAAGCTCACTTGACATTCTGTACCACAGTGTGGTACAATATAATTGTACGATAAAACTTTAACCTTAAAAACCAACCTACAATATGTAGGTTACCAACGGAGAACGACAATGAGTGAATCTTTGCTAAACGAGATGCGAACCGTAAACCACAAGCAAGCGGCTGCGCTTGTCCTCGCTAACCCCAACGTGCGCTATATGCTAAGAGGCGAACCCGGTGTGGGTAAATCAATGATTGCTGCTGCTATAGCACAGGCTACAGGCTACGCCCTGTCGATGGTTGATGTACCTAACCTAGACTTGGGTGACGTGGCAATGCCTGTAATCGACCACGAGAACAAGGTAACGCGCTATTACCCCAACGCACGGTTCGGGCTGACTACAGGAGAGGCTGTAGTGATATGCCTTGACGAGTTTACCAAGGGAGCCGACCCAGTAAAGAATATGCTTCACCCTATGTTAGAAGTATTTAGACCTAGACTAGGTGACCTAGATATTCCAGACGGTAGCATTATCTTTATGACAGGCAACATGGACACGGACGGTGTGGGCGATGGACTCGCGCAGCACACGAGGCAGCGTGTAGTCGAGCTTATAATGCGTAAACCTAACGCGACCGAGTGGTTGCAATGGGCGGCAGCTAATGGGATTCACCCTGTTGTTATGGCGTGGGTGGACAGATACCCACAAGCTCTAGCCTCGTACCTCGATGGAGCGAACAACGAGTTTATATTTCACCCCGCTAACCCACAGGACAATGTGGTATCGCCTCGCACCCTTGAGATTAGTAGTCGTATCGTTTGGCAAATGGAACACTTCGATGGAGAGTCACTTGTCGCTTCTCTAACAGGTGCAGCGGGCGCGCCGTTTGCGGAGTCCATCTCTTCCTTTATCAGGTTCCAAGAGAGCTTGCCATCTGTGAGTTCGATTACTACTTCACCCGACACAGCGATGATCCCAGATGACGCAGGTGCGCGGGCGGTACTTACCTTCGGGCTACTACAGCACGTCGAGAAGGATAACTTGAGCAATATTCTTAAGTACCTGCGCCGTATGGAGGAGGAATTCCAAGTCATATTTTGTGTGGCATTGGCGCGGCATGCGACCAAACGACAGATCGCATTCACCAACGGTGACTTTGCACTGTGGGCAGCAGACAACGAAGACTTATTGTAAACCTACATAATGTAGGTTGGAGATTAAATTATGCTAGCAGATAGAAGATTCAAAGCGATTAAGATCGGGCTAATGCGCTCGAAAGAGTTCGGGTTACTGCGTGGTGTGGCTATGCACGGCAACACCTATATCACTACTGACGTACCAACAGCGGCAACTAATGGGCGCGACTGTTGGTTCAACCCTGACTTTCTTTTCAAGGACGTGAAGAATGAGGGGGATAAGGGCGCGGCGTTTGTCATGGTGCATGAGTGGTTACACAAGGCGGGTATGCACTTGGTGACTTACCGCAGACTTGCCGAGCAACATGCTATGCGAGCCAACATGGCGACCGACTATTGGATTAACGACCGTATCCAAGTGGCTGACCCGCAGCGGATACTAACGGAGATGCCTATAGATGAGAACGGCAAGGCTATTGGCTTGTATGACCCTAAGTATCACGAGTGGACGGTGAAGCGTATCTTCCGAGAGCTTGAGCAGGAGCAAGCAGGAGGTGGCGGCGAGGGCGAGGGCGAGAGCGAAGGCGACGCAGGGTTCGACAACCACGATTGGGAGGGAGCGAAGAAACTTAACGCCGAGGATAACGAGAAGCTAACCGAAGACATCAAGCAGGCGATACGACAAGGACTACATGCGGATGCTAAAGCAGGTGCAGGGGGCTTAAAGGATGCCCTGGGCTTGGGTGAACTGGTAACGCCCAAGATAAGTTGGCGCGCGCTGCTGCGTATGTTTATGAACTCGGCATGTAGAAAGAAGGAGCAATCTACTTGGCGACGACCTAACCGTAGATTCCTGCACCAAGATGTGATTATGCCTACGTTACAAGGTAACAGCATCAATGAGGTGGTGATTGCGCGGGACACTTCGGGTTCTATGTTCTTCAAGGGCAGACTCAGAGATGTGACGAGCGAGATACTTGGCATCGTTAAGGCAGTATCTATAGACAAGATACACTTCATTGATTGGGACGGACGGGTGGAGAGTCATGAGATTTACTCCAGCGACGAACTGACCGCTGCCCCTGCTATGAAAACTGCAACAGGTGGAGGTGGCACTGATCCGACGTGTGTATCTGACTACCTGAAAGAGAAGGGCATCAAGCCTGACTGCGTAATCATGCTGACTGATGGCAAGATTAATAGTTGGGGGAATTGGACTGTTCCAATTCTGTGGGCAATAACGAACGACACGAAGATAACCGCCCCTGTGGGCAAAACAATTCAAATTGATTAAACCTACATATTGTAGGTTGGAGAACAGCAATGAGTGCAATAGCAAATAGTGCAGTATTAGTTAAGCTAAACATTAGTGTGTGGGGTGCAAGCAAGCGCAACAAAGACCTAGAGAACGAAGTTGCCAAGGGCAAGAACGCCGACCCTCGAGCAATGCGTATGTACGACAACCTGATGGTGGGATCAGCGGGACACAAAGATATACAAAAGCACGCCGCCAATGTTCGGTTATGGCATTCGGCTATGACGCTGCCTTGGGATGACAAGGGTTATCGCCTATGCCCAACAAGTTTGTTCATCGACTACAAAGCGCAGCATAACGGGAAGCATCAAGAGTTTGACCGTTTGGTTAAGACCTTTGAGAACAAGTACGCTACCTATCGTGAGGTTGCTAGAGAATATAGAGGTGACATATTTAATGAGGAAGACTATCCGCCTGTTGAACAGATACTTAACAAGTACGCATGGGGCTTTGTTGTTGCGCCCGTACCCGCTAGTGGGCACTTGTGCATAGACCTACCAGAGCAGGAGATGCAAGAGTTACGCGCCGCGTGTGACGGGGAAGTAGAGCGCAAGATCAGAGAGGCAGTCAAAGAAAATGAACGGCGGCTACGCAAACAACTCGATCAGATAAGTGCAAAGTGCGCGGTGCAAGGGGACGCAGACGACAAACGGTGGCATGATACTTTTGTGTCTAACCCACTGGAGCTATGCCGTATGCTTAAGCACATGAATGTTACCAATGACCCCAAGTTAGAAGAAGCGCGCAAGAAGTTAGAAGAGATCATGGAGGGCAAGACAAAGGATATGTTCAAAGATCAGCCCGAAGTGCGCGACGAAGTTAAAAAAGAAGTTGACGAAATAATTAAAACCTACGAGTGGTAAGGAGAACAACATGAATTTTACACAAGTATATAGTCACCGCCCCGCGAGCCGAGCAGCTAACGCGGCAAAGCAAATAAAAAGCGGGAGCGTAACGCGCTTCCTCAACATGCCCAGTAATGTTTATCAGGAGGAGAAGTTTAATTACCCGCTCACAGAGTTTAGTCCAGAGGCAGACCCAAATCAGCACAGGGAGCGAAAACAAGCGCACAGGACAGCGTACAGACTACTGCGCCACCTTGCGCCTAAAATGATGCGCTTAAACTTTTGCGTTGATCTATCCTTCAATGCTACCTTCCATTCCATGCTTGTTTTCGATGGGTTAGAACCTGTGGGAGCGGTATACGTTAACGACGATACAGGTGCGTTGAACTTTACTAACAACCGTATAGTAGGCGCGTTGCGTCGCGGGACGTGCATGGAAACTACTAGTGATTCTAAGGCTGCCTCTATAATCCGCAAATACTTTTATGGTATGAGCAAGGTTGAGACTCTTAGCGCCACCGCAGTGATAATAGACAGAGCAGTAGCCTCCGCGCACCAAGACACGAAATATAAACTAGGTAACGCAAAGCGTAATATCGTGCGAGAGCTAGAGGAAGCTGCATTTTCCGACCCGCTTCTTAGCCAAGCAGTGCAGCAATACTTCAAAGCTAAAGGCATCGGAGAGTATGTAGCAGCGCACCAAGACACCGCAGAAGACCTTACGTTAGTAAGTGAAGCCGCCAAGGCGCAGAGCCGAGGTCAAGGTTTGTACTTACAAGCCGCAGAGAACGGATACCATGTATGGCAGCATCGCGACACAAAAGTACGCACCTACAAGCGAGAGCTATTACCTGACAAAGTGCGCGGCGCGATAGGACTGCTTAAAATGGCAGAGGACAACAGCTTCATATCTAATGTTGGCTTTAAGCACGCCGAAGGAATGTTTTGGGTATCAGAGGAGATAGCTAATGAACTCAACAGTTAAGCGCAGAGGCAAGGGTGTTAAGCCTGCTATGGCACACGTAAACCTGCGCATCGCAACAGAGGTGTTAGACTACTACAAAGAGAACTACACCAACTACACAACCGCGATGCGCGATGCACTTGAAGCGCATGTAATAAAAACCCAAGAAACTTTACCCGAAGATTTCGACGACTAACCTACAAATTGTAGGTTGGTATGAAGATTAACCCCGCCTTTGTGCGGGGTTTTTTTGTGCTTTACAAAGTCCAAACTATGCGCTACGCTCCTTGCATGGCTTTAACCCCCGAAAAGAAAGTGAAGAACAAAGTAGTGCGATTGCTCAAAGAGCATGGCGCGTATTACTTCTTTCCCGCCAGTTATGGTATGGGCAGGAGTGGCGTACCTGATGTAGTGTGCTGCTTACACGGGTGCTTCATTGGCATCGAGTGCAAAGCCGGTAAGAACAAACCCACCCCCCTACAAGAGAAAGAGCTTGCAGACATCACCAAAGCAGGTGGTGTCTCGTGTGTTATCAACGAGAATAACATGGACACTCTTACTACTATATTAACTACAGCGATGAGCTTGGATACCGATGAACTTATTAGCAATAGACTTCGAGACTTACTACGCTAAGGACTACAGCCTCAGCAAACTGACTACCGAAGAATATATACGAGACCCTCGCTTCGAGGTTATTGGCGTTGCGGTCAAAAACTATCATCATGGAGCAGCTGCTGCCCCACTTTGGTTTTCTGGTTCTAAAAAGCAAGTAGCCAAATTTCTTTCTCAGTTCGATTGGGAGAACTCTATAGCTCTAGCGCACAACGCTATGTTCGACATGGCGATTCTTAATTGGCACTTTGATATTAAACCTAAAAAAATTGCAGACACTTTAGCTATGGCGCGAGCAATACATTCCATCGAAGTAGGCGGAAGCCTAGCCGCCCTATCTGAGTACTATGAACTTGGAGCTAAGGGTACTGAAGTACACGCTGCGATTGGCAAGAGACGCTTAGACTTTAGCAAAGAAGACCTTAAAGCGTACGGCGGTTACTGCCAACAAGACGTAGAGCTTACGCTTAAACTATTTCAAGTGCTTGGTAAAGGCTTCCCTGTTTTTGAGCTTAACCTTATTGATCTAACGCTACGCATGTTCAGCGAGCCTACCTTAGTGCTAGACAAAGAGATTCTAGCGTCGCACTTAAAAGAAGTTAAAGATACCAAAGAAGCACTAATGGCTAAGGTGTCGCACGACAAGAAAAAGTTAACGAGCAACCCCCAATTTGCTGAGCTGCTGCGTACGTTTGGTATTGAACCTCCCACTAAGATAAGCCCCGCGACAGGCAAAGAGACTTATGCTTTTGCCAAGAGTGACGAAGCGTTCAAGGCACTGCAAGAGCATGGGAACCCAGAGGTACAAGCTATAGTTGCTGCCCGACTTGGTGTTAGGTCTACCCTAGAAGAGACACGCACTCAACGGTTTATCGACATAGCCGAGCGCGGAACTCTTCCTGTACCCCTACGTTACTACGCTGCCCATACAGGGCGATGGGGTGGGGACGACAAGATCAACATGCAGAACCTGCGTCGAGGCTCTCAGCTGAAAAAAGCAATGTGCGCTCCAGACGGGTACAGGTTTGTAGACTGTGACTTATCCCAGATCGAAGCACGCACGCTCGCATGGCTAGCCGAGGAAGAGGACTTAATAGAGGCGTTCGACCGGGGAGATGATGTGTACAAGATCATGGCTTCTGCTATATATGACAAACCCGAAGCGGAGATAACCAAAGAGGAACGTTTTGTAGGTAAGACTACTATACTAGGAGCAGGGTACGGCATGGGGCATGCCAAGTTTCGCACCCAGTTGAAGAGCTTTGGAGTCGAGCTGCCCGAAGAAGAATGCCAAAGAATTATTGATGTTTATCGTGATACGTACCCAGAGATACCCGCTTTGTGGAGAGCAGCTAACAAAGCACTCAAAACCATGATGGACGACAAGGTAGAAGAGTTGGGGCGAACAGGTATACTTACAGTAGAAGGTACCACAGGCATACGCCTGCCCAACGGACTCTACATAAAGTATCCGAACCTTCGCACGCAAGACGCTGAAGAAGAAGGTGGTTACGACGAGACCGTGTACGACACGCGCAAGGGCAGCACTATAATCCCCAACCGCATATACGGAGGTAAAGTTATTGAGAATGTTTGTCAGGCATTGGCTCGCATTGTGATAGGGGAACAGCTTCTTAGAGTTGCTAAGAAATATAAAGTAGTGATGACGGTGCATGATGCTATCGGCTGTCTTGTCCCAGAAGATGAAGTAGAGGAGGGTATGCGGCACGTCGAGGAAGTAATGAAGGTGCGCCCCACTTGGGCACCGGACTTACCCCTAGATTGTGAAGGCGGGCACGGCAAATCTTACGGAGAATGTTAGTAATACCTCAGCGGGCGGTGGGTAGGCTGCACGGCTACAACACCCGCAGTGTGTAACAGTAGCTCATCACTCAAATCCGCTTAGTCTGCGGGTCTTGTTCTCGGCACTGTGTATACACCGGCTAGCCCACGCTACGGGCCTTACTAATTTTGGAGTATAGATATGAATAGAGTTAAAGATGTTGAGTGGAGTGTAAACCATGTTGCTGCCCACGACTTAGAAAGCTATTTAAACAAAAAAGCTGCCGAAGGGTTTGAACTATTTGACACGCTTGATAGCAGCGGAGCCGCTCTTGTGATTATGAGCAGAGACACCAGTGTCAAAAGTCATTGGAGAACAACCGTAGGGATAACGACAAGTAAGGGGCACGCTAATGAATGATGGCATGGAAGGGCTACTGAAAAGGTTATTGGAGCGCACCCGGCAGGAGATTGCCATAAAAATATCTAGCGGGGAGAAAGATGATAGCTTATTTAGTTTAGAACAGCTGCTAGAAGAAGCAATTAGGGATGAACAAGAGCACGCTAATGAATAAGAAACTAAGCCAAGCAGAGTTACAGAAAATTTGGGACACGAGTTTGCTAGCGTGTTGGAAGGCTGATTCAAGCGGGTGGGCTATAGCCACGGCATTCCTGAGAGGTATTGAGTCAGACCTTGCGAAAAAGCTAGACGGGCGTACTAACAAACCCACTAACGCTGAGTTTGTTGAGATAAAAAACTTCATAGTTTCGTGCCAACTTTCGCGGTGCTTGGACTGGGGGACTCGCGGCGAGTTGGAATTTAGGGCAAGCAAGACAGCTAAAGCGTTCGTTGCAGAACATTGTGAGCGACTAAACACCTGTCTTTGGTCGGGCAAGCACACGAACGAAGCGCTTTTGGAGAGCATAAATAATTTTAAGTGGCGCAAAAAAGGTAAAGCGGTACAAAACGCGGTGCATAGCAGGCACCGCAGTAGAAAAAACGCTATGGGCGACATTGAAATTAAGGCTAGAGAACTAAGCAAGAAACACGACTGGGATACTGTTAAGTAGAGAAGTCGCGCACGAATTAAAACTAACTAGGGGCGAGCTAATGAAGAGTAAAGATAAAGACTTCAGAAAGACTCAACAAGACTTGACCGAATTAAATGGTGAAGGGAATAGACAAAGAGGCCCTGAAGGCGAAGACGAAAGTGATACCAAACCAGATGATGGCAGTAAAGAAGAGGCTGCGGAAAAGTGGAAGTTAACTATAGGGACTAGTGGAGGACACGCTAATGAATGACAGAGACCCCGTAGACGTGGACCTCGACCGGTACCTCGACGAGACCGAAGAAGATTACAAAGACCCGTACGAACTCAAGCGCGAGCGAGACGAGTACTTAGCAGACCACGGAGATTATGATGACTAACGAAGATATAAGAGCCATGCTTAAATTGTTCGCCCGCCAATTAGAAATAGCGGCGCAGCTTAGACAAATTAAAGAGGCGAACAAATGAATGGCAAAGGAAGTAAGCGCAGGCCCACGTTCGTCCCCCTGCACGAGTTCGGGGAGAACTGGGCAAAAGCTTTTAAGAAACCAGAACAGAAGGAGCAAGAGGATGTTGACAGCAGAGATACCGAACTTGAACGTGGAACCGAAGAAGGACAGTCCCCTACAGAAACAGACGGGCGGGACACACTATAAGAACATGGCGATCCAACCTGCCGAGTACGCAGAGAAGAACGGCTTGTCGCTACTAGAAGGTAATGTGGTTAAGTATATAACTAGGTGGAAGTTAAAGGGGCAACCCTTGTCCGACTTAGAGAAAGCCAAGCACTGCATCGACTTGCTGATTGAAATACATGGGGTGGAGTGATGTGGATATTAACGTTAACACTAATGCTTACAGAGGTTAGCGAGGTAACGCATAAGGAAACAGTGTCGGAGTCAGACTGCCATACGCAAGGTAGAGCGTGGTTGGTCGAGAAGTTGTCCAGTACCACGGATAAAGACTTCGCTATTACCTATAGCTGTTTGGAAGTTAAATGAAAAAAATAACAATCGAACTCACAGAAGAAGATGTTGAGACGGTACTCGCGCAGCTTGCTAGGATAACGGAGCTGCTTGAGATACTCGCGGAAGGAGATGATGATGCTGATTGAATGCAACGTAGCCAACCACTTGTACCTAATAGAAGACGACCCCGTTCGCCCTGATCTGTTTAGGGACAACAGCGTACGGTTTGAAGACCCCCTTCGTGTGTATGCGGAAGTAAACGATGAGACAGGCGAGATAGCCGCAGTTGTTTGTGTAGCTATCTGTAAGTTTGTTCCACAAGCTGAGTTTCAACTAAAACTTTTAGCCGCAGGTAAAGGGCAGGAGATTGCGGAGCGATTAGCCGAGCGAGAAGCGATGTACGGGGAGCTAGGCACAGTGGTTTGTCCTTACGCTATATGGTCATACCAAAAGGGGCACGGGAGCAAGCTAATAAACAACTTACTCGAAGCCGTACCTTTTCTGCACCCAGAAGTATCCGCAGTAATTACTATGTCGCCACACTCAGATACGGCGATGCGGTTCCACATGAAAAATGGGGCGGATATATTTTCAACCGCTGAACACTGCATGAACTACGAATACGAGGTGCCCGATGTCATACTTCACTGACCCTACTGACCGCAGTTTGTCCATGCCAGAGAAATGCGAGTGTAATAATGCCCCGCCGTCAAAGATATGTAAGAAACCTTTTTACGATGCCTTCGATGCCTGTTTGATTTGTTCTCATGACAGAGCCTGTCATAGAGACGAAGAAGAGGAGTAGATTATGATTACCCCCTCGCTTATGTGCATAGCAGTCGCAGTATACTTTGAGGCGCGGGGCGAACCCAGTGCAGGGCAGCTTGCAGTAGCCCAAGTAGTACGAAACAGAATTGAAGACCCACGTTACCCAGACAATGCGTGTGACGTGGTTAAGCAGGGGTATTACTGGAACGGCAACCCCGTAAGAAACAAGTGCCAGTTTAGTTTTTATTGTGACGGCAAGTCGGATGCCCCGAAGAACAGACAGGCATGGTTTAACGCGCTTTATATTGCGCACTTAAGCAAGTTCGTGCCCGATGTGACAGATGGTGCGACCCACTACCACAGTACAAAGGTGTTTCCACACTGGGCATACACCGGACAAGTTACAACCAAGATACACAAGCATGTTTTCTACATAGGAATTAGATAGTGACTACAACAAAAATAGATATACCGACACCAGATAAGAAAGACCTTGAACGCGAGAAAATTGCCGAGGACATTAAGAAGTATCTAGCCAAAGGCGGCAAGGTAACGCAGTGCCCGAGGAACGCGTTTACAACCGTTGACCCTGATGGCAAGCCTGTTAAAAAGAAAAAGTTTGATGGTGGACGAAACGCTTCGTTAACCTCCCCAGACAAAAGAACACTCGGTGGCTTTGTATTTCCTCCCAAAAAAGGAAAAGAGTAATGTATGAATATAACTGCACCATAACTAGAGTCGTGGATGGAGATACAGTCGATGTGGATGTGGACCTTGGTTGGGATACTTGGCGTCGCGGTGAGCGCATACGTTTGTACGGTATTGATACTCCAGAGTGCCGCACGCGAGATGATGAAGAAAAAGCTGCCGGACTCTTGGCAAAGAAGTTTGTCGAACAGATGCTCCACGTCGGAGGAACCTACAAGCTCGAAACTAGAGAGAAAGGTAAGTTCGGACGATACCTCGGAGTAATAAAGATAGCGGGCGACCTAACCATTAACACCGCACTGGTAACCGAACACCTCGCCGTACCTTACATGGGGCAAAGCAAACAAGAGATTGAAGATGCTCACAAAGCAAACTACGAAATACTAAAAGCGAAGGCGTTGATATGAGAACTTATAATGAACAGTCATTGGGCGAAGCAGTAAAAGGCCTTACTGGGAACAGTAGAGAGGAACGAGAGCAGTTTAAAAAAGTTGGGAGGGAGCTGATAAAAATACAGTGCGCGGCCTGCAAAAAAGAAAAGACTGTTAGGCATGGCGTACTCCTCAAATATTACAAAGGTAAAGATTACACATGCTACGGCTGTGGCATGGAGAAGAGGGCGCAGGACAAAAAAGAAATGAACCAAGCGTTGATAAACTTAGCCCGCAGTAAAGGCTTAATTAAATAAAGGTTATTACTATGACTGCATGGTCTTACAGTAGCATAAACACATTTAAACAGTGCCCTAAAAAGTACTACCATTTAAAAGTAGCTAGGGACGTAAAAGACAAAGGCAGCGTTGCCACGGTCTACGGGCAAGAAGTACACACAGCAGCGGAAGAATTTATTAGGGACAGAAAAGAAGTACCTAAGAAGTTCGCGTTTATAAACAATGTGCTAGAAGCGTTAGATAAAATAGAGGGGGAGAAGCACTGCGAACTTAAGCTAGGCGTGGCAAAAACAGAAGACGGTTACGCGCCCACTACGTTCTTTGCTGATGATGTTTGGTGGCGTGGCGTGGCAGACTTAGTAATAATCAACGGTGATATTGCGCACTCTATAGACTACAAGACAAGCAAAAATGCGAAGTACGCGGACACTAAACAGTTAGACGCCGTAGCCGCTGGGTTATTTACACACTTCCCACAGCTCAAGGTAATTAAATCTGCCCTAGCCTTTGTGGTCAGCAAAGAATTTATACAAAAAGAACACGTAGTAGAAAAGAAAGATTCTTACTTTGCTACGTTTGAGCCAGACTTAGAGAGACTAGAAGGCGCACAAGAGTCAGGCGTTTGGAATGCAATCAGTGGGCCTCTGTGTGGTTGGTGCCCAGTAACTTCGTGTGAACATTATAGGAAAAGATAAATCATGCAGATGATACAAAAAATGGATACAGTTAACCTTTTTCGGGAAGACAACGAAGCCATGTTGTCTATGTGGTGTAACTTAAACTGGTGGCCTACGTATGTTACAAAAGAGTTCACCCCGCGCCGGTATATGGCGCTTAACGAGCCGCTGATACACAGTTTGCGCTCTACTAGAAACGGCTACCCTGCATACATAATGGATTTATTAAAAGAACTATACGTGGTGTTATATGAGGAGCAACCCACAAAAGGTTTTATTAGGCGTCTTATGGAGGGTGGGAAACCTATACAGTGGTGGCAATGGGATTTATTCGAGGAGGTTAAATGGCGAGTAGCTAACGGGAGTAGACACTATAACGTAATAGCAGAACTTAGACGCCGTATGTGTTTACTTCTTGACTACGAAGACGTTGCCCCCAGTAGCTGGGGAGTTAGAAAAGACATGCTCGAGGCGTGGAGGAAACTCCGCATGGAAGTTATAGAAGTATACGGGGGAAACTGCGCCGCTTGTGGGCGCAACCACAAAGATCACGGGGTAGTTATACATGTAGACCACATAATCCCAAAGTCTGACGTGCCAGCGCTAGCCCTTCATTTCTCTAACCTACAACTACTTTGCGAAGAATGTAACCTCGGCAAAGGCAGAGATTATATAACAGACTGGCGTCCCGAAGCGTGTATAAACGACATTGAGGGGCTTGTACATAACCCAGAGACACTAGAGGAATGGAGCGAATGAGAAAGCCAAGAGACTACAAAGCCGAGTACGCTAAGTACCAAGGCACTGAAGAACAAAAGAAGAACCGTGCAAAACGCAATGCTGCACGCCGTAAGGCTGAGAAAGAAGGCAAGGTTAAGAAAGGCGACGGCAAGGACGTAGCCCACGTCAAGGCTATGGACAAGGGCGGCAAGAACTCTGACGGTACTAGAGTAGAGACAGCGAGCCGCAACCGTTCTTTTAAACGAGATTCCAAGGGCAACCTTGTGTCTGAGACTAGTGACCGCGAGCGCAAAAAGAAGACGAGCAAAGCATGAGAATAGTTAACGACAAAGCTTTGGTGCTAAAAACTAAGCGCCACGAACTAGTAACGGACAAGATAAAAAACTGTAAAAAAATAGGGCAAGAAGGCGAGCTTGTAGAACTAGCCGTTAAATGGGAGTTCGAGGAAGCCGCTGCTCTAGCGGAGTTGGGAGCAAAAGAAGTGCCGTCTCCTATGCTTAGGGACTACGAATGGACGGGTAAACTAACCCCTTTTGAGCATCAAAAGACAACGGCTTCTTTCCTCAGCCTGTACAAAAAAGCTTTTTGTTTTAACGAGGCGGGCACAGGCAAGACCGCATCCGTTATATGGGCGGTTGATTACCTGATGAAACTAGGGCTTATAAAACGAGTACTTGTTATATGCCCCCTGTCTATTATGAAGTCTGCTTGGCAGGAAGACCTTTTTAAGTTCGCCATGCACCGTAGTTGTTCTGTTGCCCATGGAGCAGCTGACAGAAGGAAAAAAATAATAGACGCGGGTTCCGACTTTGTCATTATAAACTTCGACGGGGTAGCCGTAGTAAAGGACACCATTCTAAAAAGCCAGTTCGATTTGATTGTGGTAGACGAAGCTAACGCTTACAAGAATGCCCAAACTAATCGTTGGAAAATACTACGCGACCTAGCAAAAACAGTAGACAGGTTATGGATGCTGACAGGTACTCCCGCAGCGCAATCCCCGCTTGATGCTTATGGTTTAGCTAAGTTAGTAAGCCCTCATCGCGTGCCTAAGTATTACACCCCTTACAGGGACACAGTCATGTATAAGGTGTCTCAGCATATATGGCGACCTAAACCCGGAGCCGACAAAGTAGTACACAACGTTTTGCAGCCCGCCATACGGTTTGAGAAAGACCAATGTCTCGACTTACCCGAGGTAGTAGCCGTGGAAAGGGAAGCACCACTTACTGCGCAACAACAAAAATATTATACGTTGCTTAAAAAACAAATGACCATGCAGGCAGCGGGGGAGCAAATTACTTCGGTAAACGCCGCTACAAACTTAAACAAGCTGCTCCAAATATCTGGGGGTGCGGTCTACACGGACGATAGAGAAGTTGTTCAGTTCGACGTAAAAAACAGACTTAATGTAGTACTTGAGGTTATCAACGAAGCCTCCCATAAAGTATTGGTTTTTGTACCCTTTACCCACACGATAGAGCTGCTCAAGGAGTTTCTAAACAAGCACAAGATACCGTCAGAAATCATCTCTGGCAAAGTCTCGCTCAACAACCGCAGTAAAATATTCCACGACTTCCAAACGAAAGACGACCCGCAAGTGCTTATCATTCAACCTCAAGCGGCTTCGCACGGACTTACTCTTACCGCAGCAGATACTATCATCTGGTACGCACCTGTCACGAGTGTAGAAACTTACTTGCAAGCAAACGCTCGCATAGACAGGCCCGGCCAAAAGCACAGCATGACCATCGTGCATATACAGGGCAGCGAAGTAGAAGCGAAAATATACGGCATGTTAAAAAACAATGTGCTTAACCATAATAAAATTGTCGAGTTGTATAGAAAAGAAGTTGAATAGGTGTTGACATTGTCTATACAAATGCTATGCTCCTTATCCCTCTTAGCAAAAGGACGGAGTAATGACAGACGATACGACAGGCAAATTAGTCGCCGCTTATATAAACATGCGGACGGCTATACAAGAGAAAGAAGAAGAAGTAAAAAAACTTAAGGAACAGCAAAACCTTATTAGTGACCGAATGCTAGAACTATGCGCAAAAGAAGACATAGACAGCGTTAAAACCCCCTTTGGCACGCTTACGCGAAGGGTCTATTCCTCTTACTGGACCAGTGATTGGGATCGAATGTATAAGTTCATTGCCGAAAATGAAGCTTATCATTTACTAGAGAAACGAATCCACAACGGAAACATGCGAGAGTTTCTCGAAGAAAACCCAGACGTCTTACCCATGGGTCTGCAATCAGATCGTAGGTACGCTGTCTCTGTTCGTAAACCAACTAATAAATAGGACTTAAAATAATGAGCAATGATATATCTATATTCACAGGACAAACCGGCGTAGCTACAGGCAACCGACAAAGTGCGCTAGCCCAAAAACTGGCTGTCTCTTCGTCGGGCAGCAACCGTAGAATCCAAGCCAATATCAACGGCACGTTTAGAAAGATGGTCAACGGGGAGCAGGTGGGTAACGCTATCCGTGGGGAGTTTAACGCAGTAGTTGTTGGTATGTTGACCGACGTGTCTCGTATCTTCTACAAAGAAAAGTTCGACCCCAACAAGGAAGCTACTCTGCCTAACTGTTGGTCCAACAACGGTGACAAACCAGAACCAAATGCGGGTGACCCCCAGCATAGCAGCTGCGTAAACTGCCCTAAGAACGTAAAAGGCTCAGGTGAGAACGGCGGTAAAGCGTGTCGTTACCAACGAAGGGTAGCTGTAATCCTTGAGGGTGATGATTCTGGCACAATATACCAGTTTAACATTCCTGCTAAATCCCTGTTCGGGAAAGGCACGGGCAACGTTCACCCATTCGAGAGCTACGTGAAGTTTCTAGTCAACAACAACATGTCCCCAGACTTGGTAGTAACTAACATAAGCTTCGACAGCAACGCAGAGACTATGGAGCTTGTGTTCTCTCCTGTTAGAGAAATCAGCGACGCCGAGTACGAGCTAGTGTTGGCGGCACAGGAACGCCCTGAGACTGACATGTACACTAAACTTACCGCTGCCCAGACAGACGGCGTTGTTAAGACTCCTGCCCTTGCCAAACCTGCACCGGCAATAACTCGTTCGGAAGAACCAGAAGAAGACGAAGTTGAGGAAGTAGACGAGCCAGTAAAGCGGCAGAAGAAGAAAGAAGCTCCCGCAGTCGCCAGTGAAGAAGACCCACTAGCTTCTATTATTAACGACTGGGGAGGCGACGACGCCTAATGAGTTACGGATATAGCCTAAAACTTATAGAGTTGAATAAGGCTGCCGACAAAAAACTTCTAGGCGTTTGTCTCGGCGCGGCGTGCATCAAAAAAGATGTGCCCGTTGCTGAGGTCGCGGAGAAACTAAATGTCAGTCGCCAAGCGGTATATAATTGGTTTGCGGGGGTTTCCAATCCTAAAGCACCAGTGGCAGTAAAAATAGAAAAACTTATTGCCAAACTGGAGCGGTAACTTTATGGAAAACGCAGACCTCATAGACCTAGTTCGCCCTCAAGGCGGATGGTACGGTTTTCTTGCGGTCAAAGATAAAATCCATTCGCGTCAACTCATGGTAGAAACCAGAGAAGAATTAGACGCGACCATAGAGGAGTACGTAGCCAAAAGGTGGTGCGTATTTTTTGGACTAGCGAAGTTTGAAACCGGCAACAGCCGTACACAAGATAACGTCGAGTCTCTCAAGTCATACTGGCTAGACATAGACTGCGGACCGAATAAGTCCTTTGCGGATGAAAAAACTGGTAGGCCAAGTGGGTATGAAACACAGCAAGACGGACTAAAAGCACTGCGCAAGTTTTGCTTGGACGTCGGACTACCCCAGCCTATGTTGGTTAATTCGGGCAACGGACTGCACGCCTACTGGCCTTTGGTCGAGGACGTGCCTAGGGATGAGTGGACACCAGTAGTTAAAAGACTTAGACAGCTCTGCATAGAAAACGGGTTCTATATAGACACTAAAGTG
>Ga0222673_1000546_pt1 | contig 16333 bp, 27 predicted proteins | sample AntAcemetagen801_FD_179845 | JGI IMG/M metagenome (GOLD analysis project Ga0222673, IMG submission 179845) | Saline water microbial communities from Ace Lake, Antarctica - #801 | ecosystem: Environmental > Aquatic > Non-marine Saline and Alkaline > Saline | place: Antarctica: Ace Lake...
GGTCTAATTCGCTTGCACGAACCCGGCTCGTTTCCGAACCCGACCACCCGGACGAACCCGCATACGGTAATTCCGGGATTAGGCCCGGCGACGGGTTACCAGAAACGTCAAACATTTCGTTGCTCACGATTGCTTCTCTAAGGTAATCTCGCAGGTCAGGTCACAACACGTCGGCGGTAGGTTAGTTGGGTATCCACAAACAACGCACTTGCTCCAACGATTACTATTCTGTGTCTCGCCGTTTACGTCTTTCATGCTGCAACCTGCACTTCGATTGCGACCGGAAGGATTACGTCTACGGCTTTCTGTGCTTTCTGTGCCGCTTGAATAATTAACTTGCGATCATCTTTAAGAACCTTCAACCATGAGTCAAGGTAGGACGCTGCCTGATCCCATTCAACCTCAATGTCTAGTTGAGTGGCGAGCATGGCCGCACCCATTTCCGCAACGAGTTCCTCCAGCGCATAGTCGGCGCAACCAAAACTGTTGGCAAGTTTCCTGTCAAGCCGTGATTCGTGGCCGGTCGAATGAGTAAGTTCATGCAAGACAGTTCCAGCGAACCCAACCGCCGTAGTGAACTGGTCTAATTCCGGGAGCGTAATCTGGTCTGCTGCCGAATTGTAGAAAGCCCGGTCGCTGCTTTTGTAAATAACTTTTGGTCCACTCTGGTAGTTTATTGCTTGATTAAGCCCTTCAAGTACCGGAACAGGTGTTCGCTCCACAAGATACTTTTCGGGAACCTCAACACCTGTCTGCGCGATATTAAACACCGTGAAGTAACGCATCATCATAAAGGTTTCTGTTTCACCCGTTGGTGTTTCTTTCTCAAGTGGCTTCCAGAGAACTACGGGCGTTCCTTTTTCGCCTTTAGTTACCGATCCGTCCATAGCCTGAAACTGCCTGTACGTCCCCCACAAGCCCGTTTCGTAGGCTTCCATTTCTGCTGTGATTGAAAGGATCAGGTTGTTAATTCCACGGTAGGTCTTTCCCGATGAAAGGCTCGTCGGTGAGGTGAGGTTGCCTGACCACGGCTTACGCCAAGGAACAATCCCCGCCTCCATTGCTTCAATAATTCTGTCAGTGACAATGTCTGCAATTTCTTTTTTCATGTTACTCACCGTCCAAAAAGGTAACTGTCTGGCCGGCTACTGGAGTCTCTACGCTGCCGAAGTTGTTTGTTTGAATAAAAGCGATTGAACCACCCGCGTAGTCTGACTGGGTAATGACCTTGAGTTGGATGTTCGATGCCACGCCTTGACTGTTAACAGATGCTGAGGACAGGACTTGTATCAGTTTGAAAACTTGTGCTGGCGTTAAATCCATTGCTATTACGTTTGCGAGTATCTGATTACCTGAGACTTTCTTGTTCATTTCGATCCCCTTTCGGCCACCCCCTTGGTGGCTCAATAAACTAATCATAGCATGACCCCCTAGTCACTATTCAGCGGGGTAGGTTAAGGTTTCTAAGCCCACACATTTGACCCGCTAAGACTTAACGGAGCCACAAGCACCACCTCAGAATTGGGCGGCTCAAACAGGGCAAGCAAAACAGCCTCAGCCTTATCAGGTGAACTCACGCCCCGCTTCTTCATGTCATCCTTAGACTCAATCTGGATCTTCCCCGCAGAATTAGCCCGATACGTTGGTGAGGAAAGTTGAGCAACCGTTCCCGTATCAACCTCTAGGCGAACAAACTGATCCCCGTTCTCGTTTGGTTGTAAAAGTTCACGACCAGTCCACCACATCTCTGCACGTTGGTTCACAAACTTTTCACGATCAGACGCGGCCTGCGAAACGTTCACCGCCACAATTGAAGAATTATGCCGACCCTCTTTACCCCAATCCTCCAGTAAACCAGCAACACCCCAACCCACCCCTATAGCATCAATCTTAACTCTGACCTGTTCAGGGATGGAATGTTTCACATGAAACGCTTCCGCATTATGAATAGCGTCTAGGACACGACCCGCTACTTCTACCGGAGACTTGTTGCCTCTTGAGCCGTGAACAATTTTCACTGAGTTGCCGCAATACTCCGCGATCACAAACTCATCCCCACCGTCGGCAGCAATATCAACACCCAGCCGTATACGTCCCGTGTGGCTTTCAATCTTTGTTGCCGACTCAGCCCAGTCAACAGGAATAACAGTTGTGGTTACGTTGCGCGGGAACCTTGCGTACACACGGGCTTGAACAAAAGCAGAGTCCTCCCCAAACGACGTAACAACATCATCTACCCATGTTTTGTCTACGAGGTTACGCGCCCACTCCCCAACTTTTTCACCCGTGAAGTTAGGTGTGTCGAACGCGCTAATCGGTATGACATTAAAAAGAATACTGTTACAGGAACGCTCAAACCAAGATCCGGGACTATTTGTTGGCGGGTTCCCAAGAATAAGTAGCCTCGTGTTGCCACCAGTCATCAACGATTCAAGTGCCTGACCAATCGTGTTACTAATACCCCCTGCCTCGTCCACAACTATAAGAAGGTTCTCCGCGTGGATACCTTGCACAGCCGTCTCATTATGATCCGCAGGTGAAAACCCGTCAGCAACAATGTCTTTCCCAATTTTCCATTCGGTTGTGAGAACCTCACCGGGCAGATTGTTGGCAGCAACAACCCGCCGGATATGTGGCCAAAGAATGTTGCGTACTTGCCGGAAAGTGTTAGCCGTCGTTACAACACGCACTGTATCTGGAGGGTGAGCAGCAACCCACCATGCAATAGCGCGAGCCGCAATATGGGATTTACCCGGTGCGTGGCAAGCCGGGACAGCAGTCCGTTTGTTATCTCTTAATGATTCTAGTATTTCTATTTGTTTTGACCATGCGTGTTCATGTATTCCTTCCGTCACAAAACCGACAGGATCATAACGGAACTTAGACCACGGGGAAGTATCTATACGACCAAAAACATTACTGCGTTCCTCAACCGTTAATTTTCCTATAACGCTAAGACGAACGGCATCAGGAAGAAGGCTCAGTCTTTCTAGTTCGTTCACGCTCACTCGCTTCCGCTGCATCTATTAGTAGCATAAGTTTTGCGTCCACTTCTTCGGCTGTGACATTCTGAACCTGTATTGGCCCGTCATCATTACCAACGATTGTTGTTTTACGACCGTAATGTTTATGGTCGGTGCGTTCCAGATACCAAGCCCCTGCCTGCCACGACCCATCTTGAGCCGCTTGTTGAATAGCAACCATAGCCCGGTGTGACGCCTGCTCCTGCGCTTTTTCAATAACCTCAAGGATGCCTAGATAGTTTTGTCCCGCCTCGGTTGGCTCCTCTCCCCGTTCTATTCTTTGTCTTTCCTGCTCGCCCTTGGACTTCCAAACATAGACTGTTGACGGGTTTACATTGGAGAGTTTCGCGGCGCGCTCCATGTAGTGCCCTGCCGATAAAGCGGCAACAACATTTTTGACTCTCTGATCTTTTTTGTTGGGTGAATCTGACATGTCCTTATCCTATCTTTGAACTAAGTTCATAAACTCTGAACGAGCATTAGGGTCATCTTTCATGGCTCCGATAAGTTTCTGTGTAACCATTCTTCCGTCATGTTTCCGAACTCCCCTGTTTCCCATACATGAGTGATGCGCTTCTATATATACAGCCACACCAAGCGGGTTTAGGTACGTTTGAATGGCTGACGCTATCTGTTCTGTCATGCGCTCCTGCACCTGCAAGCGACGCGCGTAAGCGTCCACTAGACGCGCTAGTTTTGATAGCCCCACAACTTGACCATTGGGAATATACCCAACGGCCGCGACCCCTCTAAAGGGCTGTAAATGATGCTCACACATTGACACGAACTCTATGTTATGCAGGCACACCATTTGGTCATAGTCCTCACTAAAAACGGTAGACAAAATAACTTCAGGGTCTTTCCCATATCCTTCAGTCATTTCCTTAAACGCTTTTAATACCCGTTTAGGAGTATCCAATAATCCTTCACGGGTTGGATCTTCCCCAACATATTGCAGGAGTCTTACAACTAAGTCCCTCGGGTCGCCTTCGTCTTTTTCCCAAGGGAAAACAACCCACTCGGATACTTCGGTAGCGTCAGGTGCTATATCGGTTGGCGAATATGGCTTCCGGTAAAGCGCATCAACAGAGTCGTTAAGGCCGCTGAAACTACTTAGGGTCTTTCCTGTGTCAACTAAGTCATCGACAATTAAGCCGCCATAAGTCGGACTTTCAAGCATTGGGATATTAAGAAGACGCGAAACGATTAACGCCACCGGGACACCCCCGTTGGGGACACCCCAAACTCCCCTGAGTTTTACATCTTTCCACCTGCCAGCAAGATTGTTTGCCTCAGTTTCAATATCCGCCCAAGTCATTTTCATACTGCTCTCCTTGCTCCCCATGTCATAACATGAAGGCGCGGAGTGATATTGAAGCCGAGGTCTATCGCTTTGTCAGTTATTTTTTCGGCGTTGCTCATAAGAGTTTCTGCGTCCCTTCCCTCTGGCATGATCCAAACATCTTTGCGAGGGATTCCCGCTTCTGCAATTACCTGCTCAACCTCGTCAAGGTCGCTCCCCTGTTGACATACGAACTTGAAAACGGATGCGCCGACATACTGGGAAAGAACGTTTATCTTCCTCCGCTTCCCCTCCCTGTTCCCTGAGTTAGCAAGTTTAGGTGACACGTTGAAACGTGTCGGTTGTATTTTCGGGGAGATGGTTCCGTTAGTTTCGATCTCTATTTCTTTGCCCCCAGCCATTAAGCGATTGATCAGAAAAGCGAGGCCGTTTTGCTGCATCATTGGCTCCCCGCCGCTAATAATTATAAGGTCAACGTCGAAGCCCGTTAGTTTGTCAATAACTTCATACGTTGTCATGGCGTGGGTTTCTTTGTTCTTATCCCACACCTGCCCGTTGAGACCCTTCCAGTCCCAAGTGTAAGGAGTGTCGCACCAAGAGCATGTTAAATTACAGCCGCTTAAACGTAGGAACGCGCAGCGTCTACCCATGCTTGGCCCTTCTCCTTGGATAGTTGGGCCAAAGATTTCGTTGACCTCTAGAGTTGATTTAAGATTTTGTATTTCTAAGGCTTGTGTTAGACCACTCATGCTTTGCCCCGGCATTATTGGCTCCATGTCGCCCACGTTTTCGGTGTCTCAGATATGGACACGCTAACGGTGCAACCCTCCGGCAAGTCAAGTCTTTCGGCCAACTCTTGAGTTAGGTGACGTGCCATGTTTTCAGCGGACGGTTGAAACTCGAACACTTCATTTAAGTGCTGATGATCCATTGTTTCATCTAGCCATTTGCCGAAAGGTTTTAAGTCATTGTAATCAACGAGAAAGCCGTGGTCGTTAATTTTTTGTGCTTGTAAAGCAACGCGAATAATATAGTTGTGGCCGTGAATGCGTCCGCAAGGGTGGCCCTCCGCTAAGCCAAACAACTGATGAGATGCCGACAGGTGGAACTCTTTACTAATTTGATACATCACTAATTCCCAATCTGTTGCAGGGCGAAGTCCCTGTCAGCGTATTGTGTCGGGTCTTGTACTCCAGCCAAAATGAACGCCTCAATTCTTTCAACACAAGTGCCGCAACGACCACAGTGGATCTCCTCGCCTTTATAGCACGACCACGTTATTGCGTAGTCCACCCCAATTTCTGAGCCATGTTTTGCTATGTCGGCTTTCGACCATGTAATGAACGGGGCTTCAAGTCTAAACCCTTCAACAGCGAAGCCTTTGTTAGCGTTTTTTATTGCTTCAGCAAACGGAACAAAAAACTCGGGACGGCAATCAGGGTAAATAAAATGGTCACCTGCGTGAACCCCTGTCGCTACCACTTCGGCTTTATCAGCCACGGCTACTCCGGCCGCGATAGCCAGCATGATCGCGTTTCGGTTAGGGACAACGGTGGCTTTCATTGTTTCCATAGCGTAGTGGCCGTCTGGTACTTCTACCGATTCACTCGTTAAAGCGGAGCCATGTAAATGTTTACTGAGATCCAAAGTAATCACTCTTGAAATGCCGCCCAGTTTACTTGCAATGCTTTCTAAGGCTTCAAGTTCTTTACTATGCCGCTGCCCGTAATCGAACCCTACTAAGGAAACGTCGAACCCTTTACTAGCGTAATGCCATGCCAGAGTCGCTGAATCCATACCGCCCGACGCGACAATAACTGCTTTACTCATCTTTGTCCTCCTCATAATTTTTCATGTAAAGGTATTCGGTTTTTAAGTCCGTTCCCGCAACGTGAATGTTTGGCCCTGACGAGTTGTTAGGGAGTTCGTCAGTTGGGCTTACACTCCGGGTAGATTGAGCATTTGGGAACCCTAAAGCGACGTGTTGATGCGGCCCTAAGTTGCCGTTCAACATTGACAAATGAACTTTGTCACGGTCTACAAAATGTATGTTGGGCCCTGTGGGGCTTTCGCTAAGCCCATATCGTGGTGGAGAAACAGAAAATCTTCTACGCAGGTGATCCTCCTGTTTTTGGACTGAAAGAACGCTGAGCCTAACCAGATCGCGGCGAGTCACCGAAGTGCTTTTTGCTACCCTGTCAGGGCTTATCCCGTACTGTTGAACTAGCAAATCTGAATGATTAAAAGCATCTTTGCCGTCCAAAGTAATACCTATTCTTTTTCCCGACGATTCATTAAAAAGACTAAGCCGACCGTACCTGTATGCAGAAGAAAACCCTGAAGAATCAACACTGAACCACGGAAGATTATTTACGAGTTGCGGGTGGGTAATTCCCCAGCCGTGGAATCGAACTTCCGGGTGGTTATCTTTCGCATACTTGAACATGGAAAGAGTCCAACGAAGTAGTTTTTGCGGCTCGCTTTTGCGTCCCACCATACCGCCAAGGCCAATAAAATCCACCCCGTCTTTTGCGTAGTCAGTGATTAGTTTCGGGTCAGATCCGTAGTGGACAGTTGGGACTGCCTCTATCCCTTTCCCTACCAAGTATTCGTAATTTGATCGTGATTTTTTTGCGTCACCTATAACGTCAAGGCTTGCCACCCAAAACAGGTGTCGTTTCCACTTGATAGCCCACTCAGAGAAAGCCTCTATGTTTATTGGGGTTCCTTGTGTTAATGCGGAGAACGCCCCACTGTCCCCGATCATTATTAGTCCCCATGATTGCATTTGTTGAATGTCAGTTTTGGCGAAATAATGGAAGGACACAAGGGAACTAATCGGGTGTCTTAATTGAACTTCTTTGTTCATATACCACCGTCTGTTAAGGAGTCAAACGCTGCCTGAATAACTAGAACTACGGCTTCCATGTCTTTAAGCCCGGTCGCCCCTAGTGCAAGCATCCATTTTTGGTGAGTGTCCGGTGGTATTTTGAAACTCACATTAACAAACCCGTCCTCAAGTTCGGGTTCACCAAACTCGTCCATAAGATCGTCAAGGCTTGGCGGCTCTCCAAAAACTTTAATTAGCCCATCTAGGTCAACGTCATCGAACCCGGTCGCGTTGAGGAGTTCCACAGGTAAATCTTGCAAAGCCACGATTAATGATTCCCCGTCCCATTCCGCCAGTTCTGAAGTTCTGTTGTCCGCAATAGCGTATGCTCTTGCTTCACTGTAATCCCATTCGTCCGGTACGCGACTAATTTGTATCTCAGTCCAACCTAAGTCTTTTGCCGCTTGCAGAGTCCCATTGCCTGCTATAACCGTGTTGTTCCAGACCACTAAAGGTCTTTGTTGTTCAAACTTTTCTAGGCTCCCTTGTATTGCTGCAATGTTTCTCTCAGAGTGTTTGCGCGCGTTCTCAGGGTCAAGTTTGAGTGTGGTTATTTTTACTTTTTCTAGTTTCACTTGTTTCCACCTGACTCTGTGATTCGTTTAACCGTGTTCGGTGTCACACCTGTTTCTTTCCCAATCGCGTACATGCTCCAGCCCCGACCCATCATGGACAAGACACGTTCCCTGCGGTCGGTTGCTAGTTTGTTGTTGCGGTCAAGATTCTTAATAATTGTTTCGTTAATGTCTTTGATAATGTCTAACTCAGCGCGTTCCTGAGAGTCAGCAAAACGGTACGGCCTAGGCATTCGGTTCCCCTTCAATAATTAGTTCCAACGAATCCTCTCCACGTTTACATGGGAGGAAGATTATTTTTGGCAAGTACACCCCGGTGTCATCCGGGATTACTCCGGCATCAACGATCCCGTCAATCGCTGCCTTCACGGAAGGATTACAGGCCGCTGTGTCTTGGAGCCTGCCCCGTTTCTGATACGGCTGAACAGTAACGTTCATCGAAGTGAGTTTCGGGATTATTCCTGCGGTAAGTCCCCGTGCGGTTTCACGCCAGTGCTTCGTGTTCTTTGCCCTGTCCCAACGGCTCCCTGCCCTCTCACGATTTGTTGTTATTGGTTTCTCTAAAATAACTAGGCGGTACTCCATAGCGAACAATCCTATCATTGTTGCGACCCCCCGCCGTTATCCAACACGCGCCAGCCATTCACTAACTTGACAGGAATGTCGGCAGGGATCTCCCACTTGTGAACAAGAAACCCATCCGCATACGCCTGCCCCCTAAAAGATTCAATGTGCCCGTGACAACCTTCAGTCCCCGACCCGCACAGAAGCAGAAGGTTCGCGGGCAGGTTCGCGTCGGTGTCTTTCGACCCGCCCATCCCTCTGGCCTGCCGGTGGTGAATAGACCAACGGAGGGAACTACTTGCGCCGCATCTTTCACAACACCCGCCGGATCTTAGATGCACCAGATCAACGGACTCCTGACTCATTTTTTGTTTCACCACAACTAAAACCTACCCACGTTACGGATCTTTTCCCTAAACCAACCGGGCATCGGTGTCCCTTCCTCCAGCGCGTACTGTTCCAAAGAAAGGTTACGTTCCCGTTCATGCGACCACGCCTCGTTAATCCTCCCAGCCGTAACCCTTTGCGGGTCAGCCTTCGAGTAGTACTCAATCAGATACCGTTTACACCACGCCGGGTCAATATCTGGCCTCAACACGTCCCCCCACGCGATAACAGTGATCTCATCCACGACTAGGAAACTGTCATGCCGTTTAATCCACTCCAGCATTGAAGCAATCTGGGTGCGGTTCATGGCGTGATCTCTGTCAGTCTTTGATCTTCCATAGCGGCCCACTCCATAAGGTCACGGGTGCGTTGCATACTTTTCGGTGTCCCCGACTGTGACGGTATCGGGTCATCATTCCACCTCTCGTTATTCAGCCACGTCGCTGCGTGGGCTGTATATCGTGGATCACGGTTCGGGTCATTAGCGTAGTTTGCTGCCCCGGCAATAATTATTCTTGACGGCGTGTTCTTGATCGCTTTAATGAACGCTTTCCTTGCAGCAGGCTTAGCAGTCCGTAACGGATACGTTTCCCAGAACTCCGTGAATCCGGGTGTGTCAGCGGGTTTGGTTATTGGCTGAACATCAGTTTTCGGATCGTCTGCGTGTATATATTCTTCTAATACTTCTTTAATCTTATTAGTATATAGAACATCAGCCCCATTTGGGTCACGTCCATGAGTACCATTTGGTACTGATGGAGTAGTACCAGAAGGGCCAATGCTAGATCCCGAATCCATTACAACACGGTAAAAGTTTCTCCGGTCAATTCCCCCTAGTTGCTGCACGTCTAGGTAGTTGTTGTCCCGAAGTTTTGTGATTACTCGTTTGGTTTGTTTAGGTGATATTCCAATCTGCTCCGCAAGATCCTCCACACTCACCGGGTAATAAGTCAGATTGCCTATGTTAACCGAGTCAAGTGAGTTGGCTCGAAAATGAATGTGCTGCAATACGGCTGCTGCCGTTACGTCGCCTTTTAGTTCACGAACGAGGGACGGGAACACCGCCACGAATGGTTCGTTGTATAGCATTGGTGCAAGGCTGGTGCGGGTTGTATGATCTTTCACAATGGCTCCTTCTACTAGCCGTTCACGCCCTCAGACAGTTGATCCTGTCGTGAGGGCAACCTATTGGTTACAGGGCAACCTTACCCTAAGACTTAAAACGAAATAAAGCGCGTTTCCCGCCCTAGAATAGTTACCCTAGTAAATACCCATAGGACAAGGAAACAACGCCCTAAACCACCTTAAACACTCGTATGGGACGCGATTCGATCCTTAGCCCCAAGAAATGATAACCGTAACGTGTCCTTCACCCTGTCCGACAAGTCGAGTCTCTTAATAATCACACTCAACTCCGTCAGTTCCTCCACCGTCCCAACGTCCTTCAACGCTTGAATCAGAGGCTCCAGTTCACCGTCATCCGCGTGAGCCTGACCAACAACATCCCCGACCGTAGCCGCAAACGAACCATTGTTATACAAGGACAAACCAAACTGATCACCCAGATTAACCGCGCACCGCTTAAACGCTTGAGACTCAGCCGTCTTAATAGCCATGTCGTGAGCATCCCCACGAACCGGGTTAATGGAATCCCCAGCGGCCCATTCTGTATACATGGCTCCAGCCCCAACCGTAACAGTGACTTGCGCCCTGTACCCAACTGACCAGCGCATAGAACCCGGCTTCTTAGGATTCTCCTCCGACACTTCAAACAACAATTCCATCTGCTCCGTGTACATGCTCCAATTACCGAACCCGAAAATCTTGTTCATAGTCCGGCGAATATCCCACGCCTCAACGTGCGAGAACCCTTTCCCGTCCTTACTGACCCGCGACGGGTTAATCGGTTGCTGCAAAGCCTCCACGATCTCAGGCGTAAAGTTATTCATCTTCATCATCTCCCAGTTCGGCCATGTCCATGTTCGGTTCAATCGTGAAAGCGATCCGGGAAGGAACAGGGATCAGCCCCGGCACTTCCTCACCCGTAGCAGGATCAACAGCACCCATAGGTGTGCCGATCATTGTTTTCTTGATAGTCGCTAAGTCGGGTGCGATAGTAAACCGCAGTAGTTCATCCCGGTTATTGGCTTGCGCCCATTCCGTAAACACTGTCTTGTCCACCTCAAAAGTCACAGACGTTTCACGGGACTTAATCTTCCCCGAAGGTGAATCGAAAGTCTTAACCCCAGCGAGGCGTTGCTTCAACGCGAACACCTCAAGATGACCGCGATAAAACTCCATGCTCGAATCCACGGTTGCGTTGGCCTGCTCCAGCCACAACCTCACACGCTCATTTTCCTGAGCCGCAAGCACATTGTTTTGCTCACGACGTTTAGCCATTCCGGCGTATTTCTGTAACGCCCACCCCGCCTTCTCAGGCGTGTCAATTCTGAAACCTTCCTCGGTCATTTCGTGCCCCTTTTCTTTAGCCTGTCTCATCGGCGACAGGAGGCTAACCCTGCCGGACTCCCCGAAAGGAGTTTCGACTAACTATTCTTAGCGATATACACCGCCACATCCAAACGACGTAGTGGCATCCCGTTTTCTTTCCCCGCAAACTTATTACGGAAAGTACCAAACTCCTCACACAACAAGGATGCCTCACGGTGAGAAATATCTTTAGGTGTTCCCCACAAACGCTCCATCTGCGACTGGATCTCTAACGCTTTCATTCCCACTGACTTAATCATTGTGAGTCACCTTCCTCATCCTCTACTATCCGGGCGAACATGTCGGCATCAACTGAGTACAAGTATTGACCGGCTTTTTTTAGGCTCCGGCTTTTCGTATAAGCACACACATTCTGAAACTGCTCCGGGTCGCTACTTTTGAGAACACTACCGACCAGAACGAAGTTTTTCTCGCTTACAGATTTAATCATTAGTTCACACCTTCCAGATCTTTACGAACGTCGTCCTTAATTTTTTGCAAGATTGCTGCCATTTCGGGGAAGTCCTCAATCGGTGCAGGTTGAACGTTAGTCAGGGCTGTGAAAACCCGTTCCCCATCCACCATGATCCCGACCCGCGCACCGTAGGCAGAATCTCCAACCCAAAACACTTCGGCACGAATCCCGACGGGAACCTTCCGACCCTTAACAACATCTACCCACACACCTTTTTCAATTCCCCCAGATCCCCAGCGACGGGCGGCATCCTCAAGCAGGTACAAATCCCTTGCGGCTTTCCATTCGTGGTTAGGAACACATTTGTGAGAAGGCCAGTAGGTGCGGTTTCCACCTTCAGTCCCTGACCAGTCCATAGGGCTGCCCAGATATTTTTTGCCCGCCTTGGTCGTTCTCCAAGATACTGAGAGACCACAATCTTTACAGTTGAATATCTCGCTCATTTTGAACCCCTTTTCTCAGGCCCCCTTGGCCCGATAGATAAATCATAGCATGACCCCCTAGTGCCTATTCACCGGGGTGGGTTAAGAAACACCACCCCCAAAAGACCCTTTAATACCAACACGTTTACAAAAAAAGAAAAACCCCGCCGGTCGGGGGGGATCGGCGGGGTGACTATTCCGAAGAACAACCAGTCACACAATACTACATATGCTCCCGCCTATGCCGGGCAACACTCGCAAAACTCATCTTAAAACCATAACCCGTAACAGCCTTAGCAATCAGAGGGGCAGACTTAGAATCGTCACTCATCCACTCACGAAAAGCGTCAGCGTCATCTTTGTCCATCTTTCCTAGAGCAGCACACACCACGCATTTTTGTCCAGACCTTGGGGGGACAGCCAATTCCAGTTCTTTACGCAACGACATTTATCTGATCTTGCCGGTCGGGTTAGCCTTCACGAATGCAGTGATCTCTGTGCGAGTCTTGGCAGTCTTGCGTCGATTCCTGCGGGCAATCCCAATAACTTCGTGCCACCAATCCAGATCCTGCTTCACGTCAGGTTTGCGGGCAGTCCAGTCACGGTGACGAATCACCCTAGAAACGAGGAGGCTACGCCACCCGCGCCGCATTGAATTCAATAAAGCAGCCGTAAGTATCGCGGTACTAATCACCTGCTCCAAAGTCATTCCTTTAGTTGAAACACCAATCCTCGGAGATGAACCCAACGACTCAATCTCAATCCCATAAAAGTGACGGTTGCCTTGATCTTCAGGAACAACAAGATCCTTACGTCCCCTCCTAGGGAAACCCCACGGGCCACCTTCACCCGCGTGATAAGCCCCAACACCCGAAACAACGTTTACGGTTCCATCCCGATCAACAAGAAAATGGCAAGCACGAACCGGCGCGTAAGGGTTTCCGGTAGTTACCCATGCCAGCGAATCAGTCCCGGCAGTGTGATGCAACATTACACCCCAGAAATTTGATTCACCGTCATACGGGTCAATGCTTTCACTATCCCAGTCGGGCACAAACTTGCGCGGGACTTTATACACCCGCAACTTGTACGCTAAACGTTTCGGTTTCACTCTCATCATGCACCCTTATCTGTTATCGCCAGCCATGCAGCCGACCCCGAACCTTGCTTTGTGATAATCGGCATCCCGCCAAGATCGGGCCTGTTCGCAGCGTACCAATGAATGAACCGCCCGCCCGCTATTGCGTATGTGTCGTTGATTAACTGTGTTGCTTTTGCCTCCGGGATCACCGGGCCAAGTAGCCCATACGTTGATTCAGTAATCCACAAACGCCTCGGTGCTCCCATGCGCTTGAGTTTGTTCACAGTTTTGACCAGCATCCATTCCCAGCGGTGAACACCAGTACCGATCTCAGGGTAGATGTGGCAGGTCATGGCATCTACTGGCCAGCCCCGCCGTCTAAGAGCCCTGAGATAACGCCTAGCGCGACGCATCCCGCCACTAGAGGGACGCGCAAGCACCGATGCTGCTAGGACTAGCGCAAGAGGATCGCACGTTTTGATTGTTTGATATGCGCGAGATGTCATTCTTGCCAGCATATTGCACTGCGCTTTTGTGTAGGGGTAAAGGAAGTCTGCTAGTTGCGGTTCATTCCAGATTTCATAAGCAGCAATTCTGCCTTTGTATCGCGTGGCAAGATTTCGCACGAACTTGTTGAAATGTTCAATGTCATACGGCATGGAGTTACTGCCGTCACCTAGCCACGGTGCAGCATGAGGTTGATTCGGATACTTAGCAAGCCAACGAGGACAACCAGAGATTACATAGGTGATGTGCTTGCCGTGAGACTTATTGACCAGTTCATCTAGGCGATTCCAGTCATACGAGTTTGGGGCAACATGTATCTGACACCATGCCGCGCCCGAATCCCAGATCCGCACATGCGTAACCTCATCGGGTACGGGTTGCGTGAAGTCAGGGTGAAGTCCGATCATGTCTATTTAAGCGACGATGCGGAATCTTGTGAACCCGTGCCGGTAGCCGCCACGCTCATTAAAACAGACATGAGGGCTGCCAGTGCCGAAACAGATCCAGCCTGAACCCAGTCAACAGCGAGAACCCCCGAAACGTCAGTTGCCCACAGTGCGAGTAACGCTTGAGCAGCAGTTCGGATTGCTCGCTCAACCGCATCTTTCCAAAACGTGAGTGTATACATGATTTACCTTCCTTTCCCTATATGCTACACGCTATGACTAGCGTAAAGAAAACAATGGATTACCATTCCGAATCGTCCCCGGTGGAACTGTACCCGTTTAAGTACCCGCTTGACCGTGGCGATAAAGGATTACAGGTCATGTGGATACAGTCGAAATTGATGAAGCATGACTGCTACGACGGTGAACTTGACGGCAGGTTCAATCTGGAGGTATCTAAAGCCGTTCGCCGCTTCCAAACACTGAAAAGTTTGACTGTCACAGGGATCGTGGACAGAAAAACGTGGACGGCTCTGTGAAGCCCGTAGAACGGTTAGTTATCTACAAGGTGTAGATACCCTAGATTGTGTTGTCGGGACGCTCATCCCACCTAATAATCGCGTGAGGGTTACTGTATTCGTTCGCCTGCCAGATCCCGAAAGGTAAACCCTCCCTCCACAACAGGAACGGCAACGAAACCTGATCCTGAACACTACGAGCCTGCTCCAAGTGCCACAACGAACCCAACCGCTTCACGTCAGAAGTAAACCGATAACCCACCACCCCGCAAGCAAACAACCCCCAACCCCTTGGCATACCCGCATCCAAGTACCTTTTCGTTTGCGAACGCAAATCAGAGTCCCGATATTTCGGCCAATCCCAACACACAGCCGCCTCATCCAAAAAATCGTCACGTCCTTCAGGATGCTGCCACACCACAAAATCGTGACGGGTTAAATGCTCCCGCGCCCACTCCCCAAAAGAATCCGTCAACTCGAAACTAGCATCCACCCAGATAGCAGCGTCACAATCCGTATACAACCACGGCATCATTTTCGGTCGTTTCGCCGCTAACCGTGGAGACTCCGAAGTTTTAACCACATGCGACCTCCAGCCGGAACCAAACTCCACAAGATTATCGGAAACACATACAGCATCATCGAACCCGTGATTCTTTGGCAGTGGACGAACAGGATCAAACGACGCGAACGACGCAGTAATAATTGCAACCCTCATACCTGAATCCTATGTGCTAGTCTCCGTGAAGCGTTTTAATCCCTTTTTACGCTACGAGAACCCTCCACCTTGTATGAGCGTGGAGGGTTTATCGTTTTCTGACAACACATAAAACCCCTCATTTACTACCCAAAAAAGTCCCCGAAACCCCATGTTTTCCTCACAAAACAGATACAATTAACCCACGGGCAAACGCACCGTAATAACAGAAAAGGAACAACATGAAACGAGCAATTATGCTCGCTACCGTAACACTAATCTCCCTAGGTTTAGTGCTATCAGTACCGGGTCAAGCAGCACCAAAGAAAGTTCAAGGCAAAAAACTGAGTCAAATTATTTCGATGCTCCAACAAATGCAAACCCAAACTGCCCTACCGGGTGAAAAAGGAGAGCAAGGCATTACAGGCGAGAAAGGATCAACGGGTTTAACCGGATCACAAGGCGGCCCGGGTAGTCAAGGACTGTCAGGAACACCCGGAGTTAATGGTCAAGACGGCAAAAACGGGTCGGACGGCCAGAACGGTAAGGACGGGATCTCGCTCCCCAGCGGAACGGTCATCCTCATATCTGGAGAATGCCCCACCGGGTTCTCTGCACAAAGCAACGTGAATCACTGGGCGGTTTATTCAGGCCGCCCTTGGACTCCGGGTGCGGATGCCGGACAACTGTTCTTCACTGCCTGCCAGATCCAATAATTAAATAAGAACGCAAAGAAAGCCCCAACCATCCCCTAGACGGTTGGGGCTTTCGCATCCCACACGAGCCTTGTAAGGCTACAAGATTCATCCTACCCTAACCACCCGCCGAAAGGCTTAGGCTCTCCCAGAAGCCCCTTAAAACCCCGCTAAACACCATCAATCAAACGCTACCCTCAATGGTTGTTTAAGTGAAACAACGAGTGCGCTATTCCATGTTATGAATTGTTTTATTCCAGAACGGGCACACGTCCCAGTGTTGTTGCTGCCAGCCAACAAGCAGTTCAGGATCTTGAGTA
>Ga0222673_1000552_pt1 | contig 16177 bp, 15 predicted proteins | sample AntAcemetagen801_FD_179845 | JGI IMG/M metagenome (GOLD analysis project Ga0222673, IMG submission 179845) | Saline water microbial communities from Ace Lake, Antarctica - #801 | ecosystem: Environmental > Aquatic > Non-marine Saline and Alkaline > Saline | place: Antarctica: Ace Lake...
TTCGCAGTGAATACTGTTTCTCTTTGAGAATCGCTATTTCTAAACGTTCCGCTTTTGCTAAATCTCCTTTCATGTTCTCAGTTTAACTTTTAACTGAGTGTCCTAATAGATTGTGGAATGGAGCATAGTGACTCTTCTAAAACCTATATTAAAAAAGCTGGAATGTCCTAGCGCCACGAAAAACGGCTGCTCATCGTGAGTGGCCAGAAGGAGAAGAAATGAAAACTGAGCTCCTCAAGTGCACGAGAGCCCATGGCGCCATCTGCGCGGCTCCGTCCTTCATTCCTGTTTGCGTCAAATCTGCGGACCGCCTTATCGCGTCCGCCTGATTCGGGTAAGGGCGCGCAAATGCGCCCTTACCGCCCCCCACTAGACTTAGTCTTACAAAAGACCAAGCTGGTGGTTTTTTATATTAAAATGTGAAATACGTTACTAATATTAGAGCATATGGCCTTTGTCCTTGAATTTTTTGTAAAATATGCTATAGTTACAAACACCTTACAGGCGCAGTACACCTTTTGGATGTTTTATTCCAGGTGTTCACAAAGCGTCATAAAAGGTTCTAGGAAGTGCTCCCCAGCACTTCTAAGCCTTCGCAGGTTAACAGCACGGCTTGAAGTTGACACTATTGTGTTCTACACACCAGTGGTATCTACAACAGCAACCGTTTTTAAAATACTATGCTAAGTAAACGACAAAAAGCAAACGCAATTAAGGATGTGAAGCGTCACGACACAGATACTGGTTCTCCAGAATCTCAGGTTTCTCTTCTGACTAAGAAGATTAATGATTTGTCTTCACACCTTAAGAAAAATGCTAAGGACTTTCACTCTCGTCGCGGTCTACTACAAATGGTAGCCGATCGTCGCAAGCACTTAAAGTACTTGGAGCGAAAGGACAAGAAAGCCTACGAAGCTATTCTTAAGAAACTTGGTCTCAAGCGATAAGCTAAACCATTCTTGAGTTAGAACTATTTTGTTCAGGCGGCGCCACTTTGGCGCCGCCTGAACTATATAAAACGCGTGGTAAACTAACCTGCAGAGGTACATTAATTTTTATAAAGAGTAATCATTTTTTATATGTCCATAATCAGACACTCTGAACAACGAGTAGCAATATTTATTGATACACAAAATCTATATCACAGTGCAAAAAATTTATACAAATCAAAAGTAAACTTTGGAGCAGTTGTAAAAGCAGCTCTTGGTGACCGAAGACTAGTTCGGGCTCTTTCTTATGTAGTAAATACAGAGAGCGGGGAAGAGAACGCATTTTTCGAAGCACTAGAAAAACTTGGTATTGAAATCAAAACAAAAGACTTACAAATATTTTATGGTGGAGCTAAGAAAGCCGACTGGGATGTTGGGATGGCTATCGATGCCATCAAACTTTCTAGCAAAGTTGATTCAATTGTAATTGTAACTGGAGACGGCGACTTCATTCCATTAGTTGAATATGTGAAAGCTCAAGGCTGCCAAGTAGAAGCAATTTCATTTGGTCGCAGCTCATCTTCAAAACTACGAGAAGCAGTTGATGACTTCATCGACATGGATGACAATCCACGAGAATTTTTAATTGGCTATCGAGCAACTCGAAAGAAAGCAAGTCCCGGAATTAAGAAAGCAATTAAAAAAGTAGTCGGTACTGACACGGACGACTTATAGTTTTTTTTAAAAATTCTTGCTAAGCTGAAGTTTGCAACGGAAGGAGGTTCAAAATGAGTAATCCTTATCAAGACCTTAAGAAGGAGGCAGATTACAATTTCCTTCAAGGTCAAGAGAAAATGCTAGTACAAGAAATATTGTTAGCAATAAATCCAGAAATGATTATTGTGTTTACTGGAACAATTTACTTACTTGTGCAATGTTGTTCACAATAAATATATTTGATGGCGCTCGCGGGCGCCATTTTTTGTGGGTTTTGTAGCACGGTCGGCCGAAGCAAAGCTTCGGCCGACCGTGTGTATGTCTAAAGAAAGACGAAACAAAAACATGCGATACTATATGCACAATGGACGAAAAAGTTGCCCCAAATCAGATAACAAAAATCCGTACTTTTAAACAAGACTATGAACGCGTCAAAGGCGGCAGGTCTGTTTCGACGACGGCAACTTCTACAAACACTTCTCCAACTGCAATCAAAAAAGAAGTCGAGAAAAAGCCAGAAATAAATTCGATGCAGGAAGTGGATAGTATTACTGCTCAGGTAAGAAATCGCGGACAAGAAAAAATATTACCCAAAAAAATAAAATCTGTTCCAACACCTACACCAACTACAGCTGCCGAAATTCCAGTGCCGGAAAAACCAGCGCAGCCGTCCACTATCAATCCTGATTTATCAGCAGACATTTTGGCACAACTAAATCCAGACGAAAGAACCAGTGTTCTTAGTCAAAGAAATAATTCACCAACCGACATTGGCAATTATGTTGGAGGCGGAAATATTATTACTGACACAAAAAGAGATCGCTTCAGATTATTTCCAGCAATTTGGCATGCACTTACCGGTTGGTACAAAGAAAAAGAAGATGAGATTGAAGAACGTTTTACACCAAAAGAAACTGTTGCTCCAGGAAAAACTCGCACCAACATTATTCAGCAAGCGGCATCGCGTAGTGCATTAGCTCCGAGAGATGACTACGGAAAAGTGAGCGAGAGATTGCGACACGTTGAACGTGCTCCAATTTCAAGTGCTCCTCTGTCTATCAAAGACAAAGAGATTCTCACGCCTAGCTGGTCTCATACCGGACAAGAAGCTGTCACAGCCGACACTTCAGCTCCAGCAGAACAACCATTACCTACTCCACAACCAGAAGCTCAGACTGGTTACACAGCAGCAGTTTTACAAACACAGCCTGATAATACAGTTGAAGAAGTTGTTACACAGCCAGACCCTGTGCCACAGCCTCTAGCACAACCAGTTGTCGCCGAACCAAAACCACAAATTGCGTTTGGTTCTAGCTTTGCAGAGCAACCAGAACCAGCCCCTAGATTTTCACGTACTCCATTAATAATTGGCGCGACATCACTTGCGATAGTTACTGGTATCGTATTTAGTTTTTGGATGTTCGGGGGAGACGATAGTGATAAGGCAGTGGTCAAAAATATAGAGACGGGTATCCCACAGACAATTGCTAGTCAAAATACTGTACCAGTAGCAATCGGTATCGACCGTGCAACACTTCTGCAATCAATCTTATTTGCTCAAATTAATGTTAATACTACTGTTACTCAAGTGTACCCAACACACAACGCTGGTCCTGCGACGAGCGACGAAATACTAGCGGTACTAGATTGGCGAGCACCTGGTGGTTTCATTAGAAATATTGAGTCTATCGCCTTTGGTATATACCGAGGTCAGAGTCCTTTCATAGTTTTGCAGGTTACCTCATTTGAAACAGCGTTCGGCGGGATTCTTGCTTGGGAGACTGATATGAGTGCTGACCTATCTCCACTGTTTGGTCAGACAGTTAGCAACACGTTCGATGCCAACGCCAGAACTAGCACCCAAACTCGTCCAGCCTTCTTCGTAGACAACAACATCGGTACACTTGATATCAGATTACTAAAAGATGAAAAAGCGGCAGACCGCATTACCTACACTTTCATCGACAAAGACACCATACTTATAACAACCTCTATCGCTGCGCTTGAAGAAATAGTTGCGTATGTAAAAGATTAATATTTGATGATAGACTAAAAACATATGAATACAGATTCCTACAAACAAAAACTAGATGCAGAACTAGTAGAAATTAAAAAAGAATTATCAACTTTAGGAATCCATAATCCTCAAGTAAAGGAAGACTGGATAACCACTCCCGACTCACCAGTTACAAGTGAACCAGATCCAAATGATGCTGCCGATGTAGCAGAAGAGTGGATTGAAAGACGCGGCATATTAAGTCAGTTAGAAACAAGATACAACAACATAACTACTGCTCTCAAAAAAATTGAAGACGGAAACTATGGTAATTGCGAAGTGTGCAACAATCCTATAGAACCAGAAAGATTAGAAGTTAATCCTTCCGCCAAGACTTGCGAGACTCACATGAACGAAACTCCTGGAAGTACTGACACAAAATAATTTTATGTCAGTCGCCCGAACTTACACAGCGCAACCTGGTGTACTTGCGGGTGAACTTGTAACAATCGAAGCAGACTTATCTCGCGGACTTCACTCATTTACAATTGTTGGTTTAGCGGGCAAAGCGGTTGAAGAATCTCGTGACCGTGTAAGTGCGGCAATAAAAAATTCTGGATACAAATCACCTAAAAGCACCAACAAAAAAATAATAATTTCTCTATCGCCAGCGGACCTCAAAAAAGAGGGTCCGCTGTTTGATTTACCAATCGCGGTTGCTTATCTTTTAGCAGCCGAACATTTTAAAGGGGACGTAGAGAAAACTATTTTTATTGGTGAGCTGGCACTTGATGGTTCTCTGCGTGGAGTGCGCGGTGTACTTTCTGCAGTCAAGAAAGCGGCCGAAGCTGGATACACGACGGCAATAGTTTCAAAGGAAAATGCTGAGGAAGCAGCTTTGATTCCAAATATAAATATCTTGCCTGCTGAAAATTTACTAGCAGTTATAAAACATCTGGACAAAGAAAGGGAAGACCATGAAGAATTAGTGAGTCAGCCAGAAACAAAAATAACTGACAGCTGGAATGAGACGACAATAAAACTCGAAGACATCCGCGGACAAGAATCTGCAAAGCGTGGACTTTTAATCGCTGCAGCTGGTCGACATAATGTGATCATGGTCGGACCCCCTGGTACTGGAAAAACTATGTTGGCCAGAACTTTCGCTAGCCTTCTACCCCCACTTTCAAGTGAGGAAGCTTTAGCAGTGACAGCCATCCATTCACTCTCCGGAGAGTTAAATAAAATAAGTACCATGCCACCTTTTCGCACACCACATCACACTGCTTCACATACAGCTTTGGTTGGAGGTGGCACTCATCCCAAACCGGGAGAAGTAACTCTAGCTCACAACGGTGTACTTTTTATGGATGAGTTTCCAGAATTTGAAAGACGTTCTCTTGATGCATTACGTCAACCACTAGAAGACCGAGTTGTGAATATTTCTAGAATCAGAGGCAACGCTCAATTTCCCGCTGACTTTATTTTGGTTGCTGCCATGAATCCATATCGAGGAACAGAAGATGGTACTACTGATTATGCCGCTGCCATGACCGAAGCTTACAAAGGAAAAGTCTCTGGTCCAATCTTGGATAGAATAGACCTCTGGCTAGAAGTGCCACACGTAGACTACGAAACTCTAACCAACGAGAGAATTGCTGATAGTAAGGAAACCGAAAAGGCTAGGGAGCTGGTGAAACTGGCCAGAGAAAAACAAGCTGCTCGTCTTAAAGATAAATCAGCAAACACCAATGCCAATATGAGTACCCGCGATTTAGAAGACACTGTGAAATTAAGCGAAGAGGTAAAAGATCTCTTGCGAATTTCTTCTACCAAACTCAACCTTTCACCCCGTAGTTACCATAGATTGATAAAAGTCGCTCGAACAATAGCCGATTTAGAAGATTCTGAACATATCACACCCGACCACGTACTCGAAGCATTACAATATAGAGTAAAGATGTAACCAAATACCTCGGTTAACCGGGGTATTTGGTTGGGTAGTCGACTGGAAATTCATTGCAAATTAAATTAAATATAGGTACGTTCCTAAGAACGTTCTTAGGAACGTACCTCAGCACTATTCCATTTAAATGGAATAGTGCTGAGGTTGTAACAAGTATGAATTATATTTACCTCTATATAGGTAGTTCCTACTAATAATTAATTTTGCTATACTCGAATTATGAAAGATGTAACTTTTGTTACGGGTAATCAAAATAAGGCTGACTACCTTGCCCAACTCTTAGGACACCCCGTTAATCATGTGGGAATTGATCTGGAGGAAATCCAATCACTTGACCTTCAAAAAATTGTGAAACACAAGCTTCATCAAGCTTTTGCTGAAATTGGTAAGCCAGTTCTAGTTGAGGACGCTTCGTTAGAATTTAAAGCTTTAGGCCGACTACCAGGAACACTCATAAAGTGGTTTGAGGAAGAACTTACACACCAAGAACTCTGCACATTACTTGACGGTAAAGACAGGAGTGCTGTTGCTCGTTCTGCATTTGGATATTTTGACGGTAACAGTGAGACTTATTTTGAGGGAAGTATGGAGGGGATTATTGCGGAAAAACCAGCCGGAGTAAGCGGTTTTGGCTGGGACCCAATTTTCATTCCAAAAGGATACTCTGTAACTAGGGGCGAACTTTCACCTGAAGACTATAAAAAAACGTACTTACTAATTAAACCGCTTGAGGAGATAAAGGATTTCCTCATTAGCTAATTTTATAATCTAAAGGGCGACACGCGCAGCGTGTCGCCCTTTAGATTTCTAATTCAAAATTCTCTAACAGCAAATCACTTCTAATAAGTAACAAATCGCTTAAAGTGGATTTGTGGGTACCGAGGATTCATTTTAAGAATAACCACGAGGAGCCTAGGAAAAAGTGATTCACTTAAAATGGATTTGTGGCGCCACGAACTTCAAAGTGCAGATGGTTTCCAGTAGATCTACCAGTCGAACCAACATAACCAATCGTCTCACCAGCATTTACACTAGAACCAACTCCAACCGCATTCGAAGATAAGTGAGCGTATAAAGTTTGCGTACCGTTTGAGTGTTTAACAACTACATAATTTCCATATCCACCATTCCAACCTGAACCTTTAGAAATAATTACTTCTCCAGAGGCTGCCGCTCGAATTGGAGTACCTGCTGCAGCTGCCAAGTCTACACCATTGTAACCGTGAAGACCTTGGGTCCGAACAGCTCCCGGTAGGGGATGAGTGAAGCCACTACTTCCAGAACCAGTAGAGACCACAGTGCTGCCGCCAGAGCTTTTAGAAACTGAACTCTTTGGCGCAGCAGTATGCATATTTCCACCAGGAATGATGAGTGTCTCACCAACAGTTAATTCACTGGCTGAGGCTAAACGGTTATAGGAAAGTATTTCTCCAGCATCACTCTCATATTTCTTAGAAATAGTACTGATAGTATCACCACTCTTTACTACGTGACGAACACCCACAATCGGCAGAATGACTAGTGAATCACCAGGCTGAATAGTATTGGCCTTTTCGATATCATTAGCCCATAAAATAGTGTTGGTAGTAACACCAAACATCTCTGCTATTTGTGACAGAGCATCACCTTCGCGCACCACATAAACACTAATCTCACCATTATTTTCTATCTTATCGTAAGTATCCTTACCAAACGGAATACTCGGAAGTAGAGCACTTTCATCAAAAATAATATCCCCACCCCCCAGAGCAGCTGACGGGTCAGGGTTAGTTCCAGCAGTTAAAAGTGGTACGTCAGCTGGATTATCGTATGAGATACTTTCAATTTGTGCTGCAGCTGGTGGCACAAAAAAATCCTGAATCTTAGAGAAGACTCCGGCATGAACTGAAAGAGGGACGCTGACTATTACTAGAGTAGTAACGACCTCGACACCCAACACCCGTAATCGACGGTGAGTTAAATGCAAAGTATATGGTGACTGACGATTGGTAACTTCTTCATTACCACCTCGTAAAGAATCATCAGTATCTTGATTGTTAGGTATTATAAGTCTTTGTTTAGTGGACACGCCGCCTTTTCTTTCGTATACAGTAATTATCTTTCTCAACAAAAAGAGCTCTTTGGGCTCTTAAACTACCTCCTTCATAATCGTATGCTTACTATGATACAGCACCCGAGGGAGTGAGCAATTGACGACAGCTGATTTTTCCACCTAAGCTGAGCAAGCCTCAAATGGCCTTATTTATGGCTCTATAATATCTGTTGACAGTAATCTATTTGTATTTTCATATTTATTGTGGCTTGATGGCTACCAACACTATACAGTCCTTGGTCCTTGAGGTAGTATGCCTTTCGACATGACCAACTCTAACTATTTGAGTGATCTAAATGCTCGTCAAAAAGAAGCGGTCTTACACACCGAGGGGCCGCTACTGGTACTGGCTGGTGCCGGCTCTGGCAAGACAAAGGTTATTACCCACAGAATAGCTCATATAATAGAAAACGGATTAGCTCCTCACCACATCCTAGCTGTTACTTTTACTAACAAAGCAGCCAGTGAAATGCGTGAACGAGTTATGGCACTGATAGCTAAAAATCCAAAAACAGCTGCTTCTCAAAACGACTCTTCTCCTGCCAGCGATTATTCACAGGGACACAATTCTGGCCCTCTCCCTAATAACGAAACTGGCAAAAATACCCAACAGTTTGTTTCTCTGCCAGTTGTTACAACCTTTCACTCTTTTTGTGTGAGGGTGCTTCGTGAAAATCATCGCACCTTAAATATACCGAAATACTTTCTTATTTTTGATCGCAGTGACAGCATAAAAGCTATAAAAAAGGCCATGGAATTGGCTGGATATAGTCCAAAGCAATTTGAACCAAAAAAGATACTGAGTATGATTTCTCGAGCCAAGGGAGATGCTCATAGCAGATTGGAGTGGCAAGACGCAGCATCAACTTACCCAGAACAAGTAGCCGGCGAGGTGTGGGAACATTACGAAAAACTTTTACGAGTGGAAGGTGCTTTAGACTTTGACGACCTTTTGTTTAAGACTCTAAATTTAATTAAAGAGTATCCAGCCGTGCGAGAAGTACTACAAAATCGCTACCAATATCTACATATAGATGAGTACCAAGACACAAACAAAGTGCAGTATGAAATCATCCGTTTGATTGCTGGCGATAAGCAAAACATTTGTGTAGTTGGTGACATTGACCAAAATATCTATAGTTGGCGAGGAGCTGATATTAAAAATGTTCTTCAGTTTGAAAAGCATTTTCCTGGTGCCCATACTGTATTACTCGAAGAAAATTATCGCTCTACCCAAACAATTATCGCCGCCTCCAACGATGTAATAAAGAAGAACCGCAACCGTGTTGATAAAACTGTCTTTACTAGCAACCAAGAAGGGGAGAAGCTGGTCGTGTTTGCAGGAATGACGGGTGCAGATGAGGCTGAGTACATAGCTATGACCGCCAAATCACTAATAGCAGATGGTGCTGATCCAGCGGATATCGCTATTTTATTCAGGACCAACTTCCAATCTCGCTCATTAGAGGAAGCTTTTCTTAATTTTGAAGTACCTTACCAAGTTTTGGGTACAAAATTCTTTGAAAGGAAGGAAGTTAAGGATATTTTGTCGTTTGTTCGTCTTGCCCTACACCCCGGCAGTGTTACTGATTTAACACGAGTGATTAATGTACCGCCGCGCGGTATCGGCAAAATCACTTTACTAAAATTAGTAAATGATGAGCGAGACAAACTCAAAGGTGCTACTTTAGAAAAAGTGAAAAAATTTGAAGAGATGATGATAGATATTGCTAAAGTTCTTAACACGCAAAAACCATCAACGGCACTGAAAGAAATAATGAAAATGACTGGCCTCGAGGAAATGTATAAAGAAAGTGGTACAGAAGATGATTTAATGAGACTTGAAAACTTACAAGAGTTGGTTACTTTGGCTATTCGTTACGATGAACATCCTCCAGAAGAAGCACTGGGCCTATTGCTAGAAGCGGCGGCTTTACAGAGCGATCAAGATGAACTGAAAGACAAACAAGAAAACAACTCCGTACGACTAATGACTATACATGCCGCCAAAGGTTTAGAGTTTCCTTATGTTTTCATTACTGGACTGGAAGAAGGATTATTCCCACACGAGAGAATTGATGATGGTCGAATCGATCAAGAGGAGGAGAGGCGACTCTTCTATGTAGCCCTAACTAGAGCAGAGAAAAAAATCTGGCTTACCTATGCGCATATGCGAACTATTTTTGGCAGCCAAAGAATAAATTCTCCTTCTTCTTTTTTGTCAGACATCGGAGAAGAACATCTTGAAGGGTCAGAAAACTTTGGCGACGATAGTAGCTCTGGTTTTGAACGCACCATCCTGCTAGATTAATAGTGAACCTTTTTAATTATAGGTTTTATCTGAAATGAAATTTTTTCACAAAAAAAGCCTGGGGCAACATTTTCTCAACAGTCCAGTAGTCCCGAACTGGATGTGCGACGCTGCTGATTTAGAAGTGGGGGATTTAGTCGTTGAAATCGGACCGGGTACTGGAGCACTAACCGAAGCGTTACTCGAACGTGGGGCAAAAGTTATAGCCTTGGAAACCGACCAGAGAGCTATCGATATACTAGAAGAAAAATTTTTAGACAAGATAGTTACCAAACAATTAATTTTAGAGAAAGCAGACGCAAGAAAGCTCGACTTCGGCTCACTAGGACTTAAAAGTGGGGGATTTAAAATAGTCTCAAATATTCCATATTATTTGTCTGGCATGCTTTTTCGGAGCTGCTTGTCGTCCGACATACAGCCAAAAACCTTGGTATTTTTAGTACAGAAAGAAGTTGCTGCCAGAATAGTTGAACCTCTTCGTGGTGGAAAGCAATCGCTCTTATCACTATCTGTTGCGACTTTTGGCAACCCTACCTATATAAGAACAGTTTCAAAAGGTCATTTTAACCCGCCTCCCAAAATAGACTCCGCTATCTTAAAAGTAGCGGACATTAGTCAGGAAAACTTAAAAGATATTAATAAAGAGCAATTTTTCGAATTACTTCATTTAGGTTTTGGGCAAAAGAGGAAGCAACTGCGTAATAATCTACAGAAAGAACTAGGGAAAGAGAGGGTGGAAGAGGCTTTTTCTGCACTGGGACTTCCAAATGACGTGCGGGCGGAGGACCTATCACTGGCTATTTGGCTCAAATTGGCAGCGAGCTTATAAACATAGTTACTAGGTGGTTATCAAGTAGTTAATCACACTTTATTAAGAGGTTATACATATATAAGTACACCCCCTGTTATACTTAGGGATATGCGGAACGTGTTTAATCGACCACGAATTCTTGTGGCGTGTCTAATGGGAGTATCTTTAGTGAGTATGGCTATTCTGTTTTCCCCTGAAAATATAGTAAGCGACCTGCCGGATCATCGACTTGAGGCGGTAGTAGGCGATGCCCCAGAACGGAACTTTATAAAAGTTACTGACGAAAATAATGATGGTATACCTGACTGGAAAGAAACTCTGGTTAAAGCTGAGGAATTACCAACACTGTCCAAAACTCAAAACACCGACGTGGCTGACAAGGAATCCGAAACTTTGACTGGTAAATTTGCCCTTGATTTTACTGAGGATGTAATGCTTTCCAACATCTACGGAACCTTAGATAAAAATAAACCTCTACTGATTGAAAACGCTAGCCAACAATTAGCAGCAGAAATAACCCCGGAACTCTATACTTATACCGACTTAACAGTAACCTCCAACGACAGCCTTGAGGCTTTAAAAACATACGGAAACCGTATTGCTTCTATTAGTTTTGAACACTCTGTACCAGAAGGAACAAGGGATGCACTTGAGATTATTGAGGAAGTTGGACTGACAAATAATCGTGAAATGCTTGGGGAGCTAAAGCCAATTATTTCTGCATATTCGGGTCTTATGGAAAGCACCTTGAAAACTGCTGTTCCAAAAACAGTCCTTGATGAGCATTTGGCACTGGTCAATGCCTACCTATTTATGTATGAGGATGTAGAAGCTATGAACTACTTCTTCGCTGACCCTTTAAAAAGCTTGATGCATTTGTATCGTTATCCTGACGATTCATCCGCAGTGGGGGCAGCAATAATAAATTTATATTTAAAATTAGACGAACTAGGAGTGCGGTTTGATCAGAACGACACCACCAGCAGGCTACTAATTATTGATGAAAAAATATGATTAGCCTTCTGCAACAAACAAAAAAACTCCTTGGTCTAAATCTTTTAATTCAATTTGCATTGATGGCATCTTTGTCAGGTTTTTTATTTTCTCCTACTCCAGCTCACGCTCAATTTGGGATAGGAGGATTAATAGGTGGGGCAGGTGCCGAAAGAGTACATGTAGTAGCTGACAGTTCTGGAAACCTAGTAGCCAATCAAACCACACAATTCAACACCACAGCCATCAATGCCATCCAAACTAAACTTGGCTTTAAAGAACTTACTTTAGATGGTATTGCCTGGAGCCTAGTTAAAAATGTGGCTCAACAAATGACCTCCTCTATTATCAACTGGATAAATAGTGGTTTTCAGGGTTCACCAGCCTTTTTGACCAATCTAGACCGCTTCTTGTTGGACATAGCAGATCAAACTGCCGGTGAATTTATTTATGGTTCTGAACTTAATTTTCTTTGTGAGCCAATAGAGTTTCAAGTCAGAGTGGCTCTAGAATTACAGTACAAAAAATCAGGTCGTGGTAACTACGAACCGCAATGTACTTTGACTGACGTTTCAAACAATATATCCAATTTTTTAAATGGTGATTTTAGTCAGGGTGGTTGGCCAGCTTTCTTTGAACTAACTGTCGGAAGCAACAACGATCCAAACAAAGCCTTTTTCAGTGCCTCTTCTGAACTTAATGCACGAATTGAGTACACGCAAGATGGAGAAAAAAAGCTACTTGAATTCGGTAGTGGACTCTTCAGTATGAAAGTCTGTGACACCGTCAATGACTCTAACGGGCAACCCCGTGAAGAATGTGACATAACTACCCCAGGTAAGGTTATTGAAGGAGTACTAACTTTTGAAGTAGGGGAGAAGGGCAGTCAAACTTTATTGCAAGCTGATGAATTTAACGAAATAGTTTCAGCACTTCTTGGTCAGTTAGCTAACCAGGCTTTGTCTGGAGCAAACGGCCTTCTAGGGCTAGGAGGAAATTCTAGATACAGCAACAACACCTTTGGCAGCAATAGTAATCAATCTTTCTTATCGGCAATAGCCTCAGAAGACATAAGTGCTCAACAAGACCTCAGCAACAATGCTATCGCAGAAGCAATCTCGGCGGAAAAAACTTACGCTAATTTGCAAGAGGATATATTAGACGAAATTGCCGATGTGGAAGATCAACTAGAAGAAGGCGAGTCTGATTATCCAAGTTGTTTTAGTTTAGAATTAAGTGAAGAATTACTTAGTATAAAAGAGGATGCCGAAGCTAACGCTGAAGTATCTTACTCAACTCTAGAAATACTAGAAAATATGAACTCCGTATTCACAGCTGCTCCAGCAACTCAGAAAATTGCCGTACTGGATGTCTTCATGCAACTTGAAGACTCTGGAGTATTACGAACAGCTGTCGAAAATGAGGAGTTAAGAATTACCTTTATTGAATGGACGTTAGTGGCCACCATTGCAGAGTTTGAAGATGAAATAGACGCTGAAATAAATAGTTGCGATTAAACATGTTTGGCCTAATGAAAAACCGAAAACGACTATATCACCTAGGTATTTTTGCAATATGTTTCTTTCTATTAACTTTTGACCTAGCTTTTGCTCAAGATGCTGGAAATACAGGGATAAAAAAGGAGGGAATAACTGGTCTAATGTACGACCTATTTATTACCATAGGTGGTGGTTTTTTATCCCTAACTGGCCAATTTCTGGATATAACAATCGATACTCTAGTTGTAAACATGGGTGAGTTTCTTAATGAGGGAACAATTGTAGCAATTAATACTCTTTGGGTAATTATAAGAGATTTATTTAACATCCTATTTATATTTGGCCTTATTTATATCGGTTTTAAAACTATTCTAGGGGTAGATGAAACTGGGACCAGACGATGGCTAATATCCTTAATCGGTGCCGCACTACTTATAAATTTCAGCCTTTACTTTACGCAAGTGGTAATTGAGTTTTCTAACGTGGCAGCTCGTCAAATACACAATCTAATTGTTGTAACAGATGAAAACAACAAAACACTTGGTATATCAAGAGCTTTCATGGAACTTACACAGATTGAAACCTACGCTAGTGTAGATAAAAACGTAGTCTTAATAGATGCTGTTAATGAAAGTACCAATGGTTCAGAATCCTTACGATTGGTAATGTTTGGACTATTAATGATGTTATTCATGCTTATAACATCATTTGTTTTTGCCGCCGGTGCTTTCATGCTCTTAGCGAGATTTGTGATCTTGATTTTCTGTATGATTTTTTCTCCCGCGATGTTTTTAGGCTGGATATATCCAGGCTTATCAAAATACACCAACATGTGGGTAAATACCTTACTTAAAAATGCCTTTCTGGCACCAGCATTTTTATTTATGATGTACCTGTCTTTAATGGTTACTCGAGAACTAGCTGGAAAAGGAGCTTTTTCGGCAGCCTTTTCCGCCAACTCCGTAGCAGACGGGTCATTCAGTATATTCCTTCAATTCTTTGTGATTATCGCTTTTATGATTGGCTCCCTAATGGTAGCCAAAACTATGGGAGCATTCGGTGCTGACCAATCAATAAAAATTGGCAACTCTATACGCAGACAAGCCCTTGGTTATGCTGGAAGAGCCGCAGGCGGCGCTACTTTTGGACTAGTAGCTCGAGGATTACAATCTTCCGCCGGAAGAATAGGTCAAGCAGCAGCTGAAAGCGGCAGACTGAGAGGAGCTGCAGCCTCTAAGGGAGTTGGGGGATGGATAGCCAGGAAAACCATAAATGCATCAAGAGCAGCTGGGGATTCGAGCTTTGACGCTCGAAGAATAGGTAGAGTTGGTGGGAAAATTGGAATAGGAGAAGGTGGCGAAGGAGGCTACAAATCTCGAAAAGATAGAGCACAGAAAAAAGATGACGAATTTGCTGCAAGCCTGGGCACTGTGAGTAGCGATGACGCTCAAGTGGTAGACCTACAGACAGAGGTCGATGCCACAGAGCAAGCTATTAAAAAGAAGAAGGAACTCATCAGAAGCAAACAGAGAGATAAACGAAATGCAGAAAATGACACCGAGCGAAATGCTATCCAGGCGAATATCGATAATGTTAAATCAGAAATAGAGGAACATGAAGAAACTCTTAAAAAACAAAATGCGACACTTCAACGTGAAATACATCGCTACCAAGTTGGCAGTGAGTCAAGAATCGATGCCGTCCTTACGGCAGAAATTAAACGACGTAAAAACAACATAAAAAGATTACTAACCAGTTTTGACAATGCTCGAACAGCCGGAAATGTTGCAATACAGAATAGATTAAAAGCGGAAATAGCTGCAGAGAAGAAAAGGCTGGCAGGATTTCAAAAGGGGGAAAACGAGCAAGCAGGGGGATATGCTACTACAGTTGAAACAGCCAACAAGGTAACGAACTTCTTCCGCGGAAGAAGTAAGGCTATGAATGCAGAAATTGGTAAAAACATTAGGAAAGAATATATGAGTAAGATCAAAGGTGAAAAATCATAATCAATATGTATAAAAATCAAACACAACCTGAGACTATGCAAAGGAGATATGAGTATTTACCAAATGAAATTAAGGAGCTGTTCGAGTACGAAACAGTATCTATTGTAATAAAAAACATTTCGCAGGAGTTTAAATTGAATGAAGAACAAATTAATACCTTACGAATGGAGATTGAGTTAACTCTGTACTTATTTCTTTCCTATAAAGATTTTGAAAACCGGATCACTGAGTCACTTTCTATTGAACCCGATATAGCTACAGAAATAAATAAGAAGTTATCAGAGGAGTTATTTAATATTGTGGATGAGATACTAATCATTAGCGATAAAGAGATTAAAAAAGATTCTACCTCTTCTGTAGAAGGGCAGGAAGAAAAGTCCGACTCAGAAACAGAAGATCTAGAAAAAGTGACTCCAATAGCAACAACTGAAGACCCTGGACCTAAAATGGTTCACGGTTATGGAGCTTATCGCCAAGAAGAACCAGAAGAAGGGGAGTCCGCCTATACTCCATCTTCACAAGATGACTTGCTAACTAAAAAAAATCTCACAGAAATTCCTAAATATGAACAAAAAGACTCCGAACCTACTTAGCGTGGACTACTGGTAGGATAGTTTTACGGCCTTGCCGTATAATAAGGGAGTGAGATTTGAGGTTCCACAATTTATAGAAATAGAGGATAAGATTTTTGGACCACTGACCTGGAAACAATTTGTTTACATGGGAGGTGGAGCTGGGATAGCTACAGCATTGTTTTTTATGATGCCGTTTATAGTTTTTATAGCTATCGGAATCCCAATCTTAGCCCTTTCTTTCTTACTAAGCTTCTATCCTGTAAATAACCGCAGCTTTTC
>Ga0222673_1000554_pt1 | contig 16139 bp, 21 predicted proteins | sample AntAcemetagen801_FD_179845 | JGI IMG/M metagenome (GOLD analysis project Ga0222673, IMG submission 179845) | Saline water microbial communities from Ace Lake, Antarctica - #801 | ecosystem: Environmental > Aquatic > Non-marine Saline and Alkaline > Saline | place: Antarctica: Ace Lake...
CTCCGAAAGACCGTTTTCACCCGAGAGCAGCTGGAAGAGTTCGCCCGGCGGCAACGCGCGGCGGCCGCATATGCAGAAGAACTCGAATCACTGAAGGAGTTTACCGCAGATGTTTAATACACCGAGCGCCGACACATACGACACATACGACGAACAAATCGATGCGATTATGTCCAGCGACAAGCTTGCCTACTGGGAGCTGATAACCGAAGACTGGATCGATGCGGCCGACCATACGCGCGAGTCTGGTACCTCACATTACGAGATGTGGAACAGCAGTGGGGCCCACAAATCCAGCCTATTTGCATTCCTTCCGCAAGGGTGTGTCGGCGGGCAGTGTGCTAGCACAATCGAGCACATGTACTCGGGCGAGATCGAGGAGGAAGGCTCTACTGCAATCAAGGATATCAGAGATGCTATAATGCTGGGCAGCACCCCTCTGCCGGACATGCAAAGCAATCGGTTTCAGACGCCGGATGGGGATTCGGGTTTTGACTCTGCTGCGCAGCTGATGGCCGATACCATCCGGCGGCAAGATCAACGCCACGACTTCAAATTCACCCTCGGTGAGCTGAAAGAGTTTGCTCGCCGGCAACGCATAGCAAGGATCGAATACAATGCCTGATACATATGACGCCCAAATTGACGCGCTACTCAGCCACGACTACCAAGCGTTCTGGGATCTGATTTATCCGGAGGAAGAAGGCGGCCACCACGGTCAATCGAAAGATCACTTCGAGATGTGGAACAGCTCTGGTGCCGTCTCGCACAGTCTATTCGCATTCCTTCCGCAGGAATATGTGTGCGGCTTATGTGCTTCAACAATTGAGCACATAAGCCTGGGATCGGTCGCCGGCCGCCTCGCAGAGATTCGAAGTAAACTAATTGCTGGCGGGCCCTCGCTGCCTAACATGCAGACCTCGGAGTTCATGGATCCGAGTTTTGAGGTGCCTTCTGACGCAGTGGCGTTGTCCCGCAGTCAGAACAGGCGCAGCTTCAAATTCACCCGCGAGCAGCTGGAAGAGTTCGCTCGTCGGCAACGATTGGCAAGGAGCATGTTATGATAGGACCTCATACGTTCGACGACTTCAAGACGTGGCTTTTGGAACAGGATCCGGACCTCACCTACGATTGGTTCGACGGCAAGATGTGCCCCGTCGGCCGGTTCTTAGCTGATTATGGCTACCAGGGATTCACCAGCGAGTTTAGTGAGCTGTTCGAAGGTGTCACCGTGATCAGCGGGCCCGATGTTGAATTTGATGCATTTGATGCGTTCCGGGCCCGGTTCAACCAAGACCCACGTGAAATCATATATGAGTTCCTGCTGCTGAACAATGAAGGGAAAGATGTATCAACGAAGTATTCTAGTTCTGGTGGGCGGCGAGGTTCGTTGATGGCTACGGCGCAGGCTCGGATCAAGCGATTCGAATACACCGGTGATGTCTGATGGCTCGGAAATTCGAACGGACGTTTGCAGACTTCGTTGAATGGTACGGCACCGATAAGAAAGGCTGCTGTGTCAGTCAGTTCTTTGAAGCGGCAGAAGCACAGTACGCGGCACCGCTGACTCCCGACGGGTTCAGTATTCTGAAGGTTGGCCAGTTCCACGACATATTTGTTGATGCTACTGGTGATCGGGAAGAAGGGGTTCGCCTGTATTGGAACATCGTCGCTGGTGGTACCGACAAGATCGATCTGAACCCGGACGAGTTGTACATCACATTCGGCGACGTGCTGGACCGTGCGCTCGAATATCAGTTGAACACATGATCGTAACAATTCGCAATAGGACGCTACTGAAGTTGTTGTGGCCAAGGCCGGAAGGATATCCACCGAGTGTTACAGCAAGTCATAAATTGTGGTTGCAGTGGGCAACACATTGGTTTAAATGATGGGACGTAAAATGAAGTATGCAAATAACATCGATGGGTTGATTGATTGATGACCAAGCCTCGTGATGAAGAGTTCGACTGGGACTCGACAGCCACTTGTTGTATGGGTCAATTCTATAATAGATCCAACGCCGGATACACCCGATACGCCGACATGTTTATTGCGTCCGTAGGCGGCAATGGCAGAGAAGGTGTTCAATTATACAAATGGATATGTGCCGGCGGGACGGACGCTATCAGGGCTAACCGGATGGCCCGCAATAGTTTTTCGACAAGTATGATGGTCAAATTCGGTGACGTGTTGGACCGTGCATGTGAATGGCAAGCGAGGGCAAAATGATGGAATATACTTTCGAAGGATTCGTTAATTGGCTGGGCACACAGGACCCAGACGATGGCTATTGTTGGGGTGATCATCTGGATTGCCCTGTAGGCCGCTTCCAACAGGCCTGCCGAGATAGCGGGACGATAGTCATCGACCCAAAGTGTGAGTATGCCACGCTGTTCAAGGGACTCAGAAAGCGTCCGACAGCCTGGTCGTTGGTCTGGGAGTTACTTTTCAAAAATACTCCGTTGAAAACGACCACCCCTTACTGGGATATCACAGCATCAGACGGACCCCGTACCATGGGCGCGTGTTTGAAACGTGCACTAAAATATACGTATATCGGTACCGAATAAATCGTTGACCCATTTACGAAATCGTGTATGATGAGGTATCAAACAAATGGAGATCTCGAATGGAATACGACTTCAACGACTTCACTAAATGGCTCGGCCGCCAAGACCCGAATACCAAGTATGACTGGCATTCTTGTGCCGAATGCGCTGTTGGGTCGTTCCTGATAGACCAGGGCGTTTCGAAAGATGACGTTCATGGGATGCTATCGAAATTCAGCGAGATCTTCGATAATGTTGAGGCGATCGACCCCAGCAAGGTCAGCATCAACGATCGAAAATCCTCTCGTGATCGATATCACTATATCACTCACGACCTGTTGCAGCGGGCCGATGTCTCAGATGTCGACGACACAAAAGCGGGCGGCAGAATTCCGGATGGTGTCACATGCCTAAAGATAGACTCAACCCATCAATCATGGACGTGGCCATAACATTCTTCCAGGCGGTACTATTGTGTGTTGCCTTGGCTCTCCTTGCCCACTTAATAATCGCGTTCACCAAATGGTCCATTCCGATGTATCTGATGGATTGGAACTCCGCTGGGTGGGAAATAACTCGGATGCTTGGGGGTGGATTGTCTATCTTATTCACCGTTATGTATCACTTCATCGAAGACACAGCGGAAACCAGCAAATGATTATATCCGACACAGAGAAGCTGCAGTCGAAGGTCCTAGAGTTCAAGGACATGCAGAAGTGGGCCGACGTCCACATCGATGGGATTCTGGGTGAATACCTGGACATGGTTGGCGAGTCTGGACTGAACCTATATGTCGACAAATGGGAATTCTCAGATACGTCAGACTTGGTCGTGATCGAATGGATCGGATATGGTGCTCGTGGGTACACGGATGGTGGATCGATCTCGATGCCAATCGAGTATCTGTGGGACTCGGATTGGCAGGATAAAGCTAGAGCTGCCATGGAAGAAAAAAAGCGCGTCGAACGGGAAGAAAAGGCGGCGGACGAGGCCCGGCGCATACAAATGGATCTGGAACACGACCGGGACACGCTGGCCGAACTGCTCCGCCGCGAAAAGTTGGGTGATCTGTGTTGGAAAGGTCGATAGATGATAACTGATGTACAAGCGTTGTTTGTCATCGTGGCGTTAATGCTTGCGTATATTTTCGCCGCCACCGCTACATATGGGTATGCACACAACCGATGCACGACTTTTCGAAGTCAACCGAACACGTGCATAGTTGATGGTGCGCTTTATGGTGGTGGGTGGCCGGTGTATTGGGTTATGCATACTGGGTATTTAGTGGGGACATCATCCAAATGACTAAAATCATAATAGGTGTTGTTGTGTTAGGATCATTGGTTTTTCTCGGAGGCATTGGCATCAAAATCGTCGATATCTGGAACAGAGGTGAACCTGGGCCTGCTATAATGATCGGCGGGCTGCTCATTATAGCAGGGGCCCTTATATCGTACCTTGTTTCCACAACGTCCCGATGAGCAAACTTACACCGGACCAGCAAACGCACAATATCACGATGCAGATGGCTGCAGATATAGGTCGTCAGATGAAGGACCAGTTGTTATATGACGCTGGAGTCAGCCCACATTCCTATGTTGGCGAGTCAGCTTTAAAAGTGATTGATGAATATATTCGGCGAATCGAGACATTATACCACATATGAGCCAATAAATACATCTGAAAGGATCGTATTATGATTAAATCATTACTAATGTCCGTCGTTTTAGCGGCCGGATTAATTCTCTCAACCCCAGCAATCGGGCAGCAACAAGCTGCCTGTGCTAAGCGGGCAGACATAGTCAAGCATATGCACAAGAAGTATAAAGAGGCCCCCGTTGCCATCGGATTGGCAAACAACGGTGGCGTGCTTGAAACGCTCGTTGGGCCTAAAGGTAAATCCTGGACGATTATCATCACAATGCCATCTGGGAAGACGTGTATGGTCGCGGCCGGGGAAAACTGGGAGCGTATTCCACAAAAAGCTACGACACCGGAAGGAACAGACAGCTGATGGAAAGTTACAACGCAGAGGACGATCAGTCTGAAAACAACTACAGCTGGGCAGTGCATCGTACTCCCACCGAGGACTGGGTGCTGCTGAAGAACGGTGAAGAGCAGTTCAGAACACCTCAGTCGTTGATATTCAACTCATATGCATATTCGATGTTCGCATCAGAAGAAAATCTGATGACGTTCACACGTCCAGAAGGCATGCCGCTCAATTAATAATTCGTTTCGATCGTCAGATCAACCAAACCGTTTTGCAGCTTCTCGGACAGCTTCTCGGATCTCGTTAGGGTCCACTGCATTTCTGTCACGATCGAATATCACAAAATCACCTCTACGTGTGTCGATCCGAATGTTCAAATACTTCAGCTTCGGGTTGATCAACCACATTTTGTTGTTGCTGTTGATAACGGAAACCATCGCATGCAACTCTTTGTACCACACGTTGAATCCAGCTCCGTTCGTGGGCCAGTCATTCAATTCACTCATAACCATCTCCTACGTCGTTGTTTGCATACCCACACGTGCATCCTATAGGTACCGGTGTGTGACCGAGCTCCATCGGTCCATGCACGATTGAATCACCGCACCAGCACCATTGATCGTCTATGATGTTGTTGCAGCCCATACAAAACATGATATGACCGTCCGCACCGATAGGGAATGTCTCGATATGCTCAACAGGGAACGGGCAGTCTTGGTCCATCGTTCTATGTGCGTTTAAATTAGGTTCATCATCATGCTCGCCGTCTTTGCGATTGACATCAACCGTCTTCCGACGCCACGCCCGCAGTTCATAATTATACAATGCCATCCGCATATGATACACTGCATCTAACGTCTCAGCACACGGTAGTATATCGTGCAGGTAGAGGGTGCGGTCTATTAGAGCCCGCAACACCTCCTGCGTTTGTAGGCCCGGCCATTCCTGATCATATGAAACAGCCCCACCGCTACGTTTAATGAATGTCAGACGGTGTTTGTCTTCAGTGCCAAGCTGCTCGAGGTCATACACATGGCCATCGTCAACCATTCTCATATGAAGTCAGCAATTTGATTATTGAACTGTGTAATAATGGTATCAGGAGGGGCATCGATACTCAGCGCAGCGCTATACCCATCGACCTTAACGACGGTCATCCATCCCGGTAGCGGAACGTCCTCGTCGACTAATGCGATAGAGAACGACCATTCACCGTGGTAGTGCGCGAGAACAACCATCTCACGCGGGTCATCAAAGTCGTACTCGTGTTCTAGTGCCGGTGCGCTCAGCTTGAAAGCAGCAAAAGCACAATTAAGATAGTCGTCTCCATATCGCTCTTCATCCCCATTATGAAACACACAATCGCCTTCGATGTACACGATGTCATCGCTGTGGCCTTTGAACTTGATCATTGTACCATTCCTCAATTCTCAATTGGATTTTAGTCCGAACTTGATCAGGGGCATCCGACCACACCAGCACCATCGAAAACAATATCTTTGGCAATCTGCTGGTGTGGAAGAAACATCCCCACTCATCTTCGCCGACTTCTTTATCGCAGTTACCCGGCCAGCGACAGTTGGCTTTCGGGTTCCCACACTGCATCAGCCATCTCTTGAGCGATGCGCACAACTTCTTCCGCAGTACGATTATTCGGCTTGTATTTGACATCCTTTTCAACCTTCTTCGGTTGCCGAACCAACATTTGCGGACGAGTAGCTTTCGTCTCCTCCTGCTTCTTCGGTTCAGGCGTTACGGTAACAGGGTCGGTGCCCTGCTTGCTCGCCTTATTTACCTTCGCATAATAGGTAGATGCGCCGGCCGGTGTCATATCTGCTCCGTCGACGAACAAAACGATCATTTCTTTCCGAGTCAACCCCGGGTTGGCTGCGAATATTTCGGTAACCATTTCAAGTTTTGTCATTTTCAATTTCCTTCGGGTTCTGATGTTATTATTATACCAGATTCCCGGTCATAGGTCAACGGTTTGTTGAAATAATTATTCAAAAACCTACGATCAGCAAAGAAATCATCACACGCAGTCGTGGTGTTGAATTCCGGTCCTACTTTAGTCGTATGAGCGTATCTGATTGTTATCTCATATCTCAATTGCCGGCCGCATAGACCCCACCACCGTCGCTCACCCACTTCTATCGGTTCTTTTAGGTATAAGGTAATTGTGTAGTAGGCGAATTCGGCTCGAACCTCAAAATGTGTGGCATCTTTTAAAATCTCAGACGAGAATTGAGTCATTTTACACCTGCATGTCTGATTTCAGCTGTAAGTATGTGTATATCTTCTCCTGGGCTACCAAGCCCCTCGCATACAAAGAAAAAATCAGAATCCAGGCGGCACAACGATTTTGTTTCATCCGCATATACTTCGTATACAAAGCCATCGAAGTGGGACCAAGTTTTCCGAGTAGCGAGGCTGGCGTCGAAAATTTGGTTGAGTTCTCCCATCACTTTGTCAACTTTTTCATCTAATGTCATCATATGCTTTCTTAAATTTGAATCAGTATACCACTAATCCACATAAGATTCAATTAGATTTATGGGACACAATTTTGATGTGGGGTGCGTATTGAGCTACGTGTTTGCCTATCTTGCGTTTTTCTTCGCGCGTGTGGTCACTAGACAGAGACAAATGTGTAACATGCTTCAAAGGTATAGGTCCTTTGACGGATTCTTCTGATTCGTGGCGCCGCAGACTAGTATCCCGTTCATTATCGTCGTGGCGGGCGGGAGAATTCTTATGAGACCCTCCCATGTACCAATCAGTGGGTTGAATTTTTGAGTGATGTTTCAGTTTGTCGTGATCGATTTTCCAATGAACTTTACTCCATCCTTTGGCATAATGCTCGCTGCGAGAAACACTGACATGGCCATTTTCAGAGGGATCAATCTTGCCTGCTTTCAGAGTGTCATGCACATTATCAGTGTGGGTTGCGTGGTACAGAGGAGCTCTACTCTGCTCGGCGATGAATGTCTTGAATCTTTGCATATATCCACTCCTTTAATTGTATTTATATAGACAGCATTTATAAATATAACATCCACATTCTAGCTAAATACCATAGCAACATAAAAAGAGATTGTATACATGCCAGGCATTGTTACCAAAAGATTCCGCATCCATAATGCTGAGCAATTCAAAGAAGCATTTTCTGAAGCGGCCGATTCCGTAATGTACTTATTCGTCGGCCAGATTGCAAGTTGGTCAAATGATGCTGCGCCACCTACACCATCAGATACTGTGCAGGAAACTCGGTATGACATCTGGCGGACGATGATCGGTGGCAAACGCATTCAATCCGCGGATGTATCATTCGCTGCAAGTAGGTACAATTGGGCCAATAACACGCTATATCACGAATATGACAGCAATGATGCTACGCTCGCCTCTAATACGTTCTATGTGATGACGGATGATTACAACGTATACAAGTGCCTGTTTAACAACAACACAGCAAATAGCACGATCAAGCCAACCGGTACAGCGACATCAACGCTGAATACGGCGGATGGATACAAATGGAAATTCCTGTACAATATCAGTGCGGCAGAAGCTCTGAAATTTGTAACAACCAATTACATCCCTGTTAAAACACTATCTGCAAATGATGGATCCTCGCAGTGGTCGGTGCAGCAAGCAGCATCCAATGGCGCAATCGAAATTATCGACGTGCTAGCTAACGGAACCAGCTACGACAGTAGTAATGGGACAATTTCTGGTGTGACTAACACGAGCGTTATCGTATTGCCATCCCACGCAAGCGGTACGGATAACATTTACAATGGATATACGTTATATATTCCTAATGGTCTTGGCGCTGGCCAGATAAAAGAAGTTGTTGACTATGTCGGCACATCTAGAACTGTTACTCTGAATAGTGGATTCTCGATATCTCCCAACACATCTAGTCTATTCCACATTGCCCCAAAGATTGCAATTGGTGGCGACGGCTCGGGTGCATCGGCTTATGCCAATGTCACCTCCGGCCAGCTAACGCATATCAACATTATCAATATTGGTAGCAGTTACAGCAAAGCTAATGTTGTGATCACAGCAAATGCTGGGTCTGGTGCTACGGCACATGCCCACATTGCGCAGCCAGACGGACATGGCAGCAACCCAGTAGGGGAGCTATTTGCCCACAACGTCATGCTCAATGTGCAGCTAAACGGGTCGGAAGGCAATACGCTTCCAACAAACAACGATTTCCGCATTATCGGCCTATTGAAAGATCCTATCCTGGCCAATGGGTTGGAAGCTAATACGTCGACATTCAATCAGACTGCTCAATTGACCGTTAGCTCTGTTAGTGGGTCGTATACGATCGATGAAGTGATATCTGGTGGTACAAGTACATCGAATGGTCGCATCGTTAGATTTGCTAATACAAATGCTGGTGGTACGGCCGGTGTGTTGCACGTAGTCAATGAGAATTTTGAAAACAGCTTCAGTAATGGTGAAGTAATTACGGGTGGAACCAGTAGCGTGACAGCGACTATTACGAATATTGCAGCTGGCGATTTAACGCCATATAAGGGTGATGTGATTTACATCGAGAACAGATCACCAATATCGAGAAGTGTCGATCAAATTGAAGACATCAAAATTGTTGTCCAGTTCTAATAAATAGATTTAGATAAAACGGAAATATAGCAAACTATGGCCACAGGTAATACAGTTTCTCTTCAAACTGATTTTAACGTCGATCCTTATTATGATGATTTTGACGAGACGAAGAACTTCCATCGTGTGTTGTTCCGCCCAGGCCTGGCCGTGCAGGGCCGCGAGCTTACACAGATGCAGACGATTCAACAGAATCAGCTTGATCGCTTCGCCGAGCACATCTTCAAAGAAGGCAGCGTTGTTCGTGGCAGTGAAATCAACTACGATTTTGGGTATTCTTACGTAAAGGTACGCGATGCGGATGCGGCTGTTGCTACTGTAAACGCAGCAGCTTTTGTAGGCACGTCTGTTACGGGCGGTACGTCTGGTGTTACGGCTGTAGTTGTTAATAGCACGGATGGTAGTGAAGCCAATACCCCACATACTAAAACCCTATACATCAAGTATACAGGCAGCGGTAGTAACAATACAACTGATAGATTCCAGGCCGGTGAAACACTGACAGCTAATTCCGGAATTGCAGCTAACGTAGTATCTACGGCCGGCGCAGCTGGCTTCGGGTCTGCTATGTCCGTTGGCGAGGGTGTAATCTTTGCAAAAGATCATTTCATCCGAGTTGACCCACAAACTTTGATCTTGGAAAAGTATGCAGCCAACAGCTCATACAGTATTGGGTACTTTGTACAAGAGAGTGTCATTACTGAAAGCACGGATACTACTCTGCTTGACCCTGCACAGGGCTCATACAACTACACGGCACCTGGTGCTGCTCGTTTGAAGCTGTCGGCCGTTTTGTCTAAAGCCGTGACTGGTGCCTCAAGTAACGCCAATTTTGTTGAACTCGTTCGCACTAAGAATGGTGTGCTACAGAACCGCAAAGATAAGCCACAGTACGCGGCGATCAACGATTACATCGCCCAGAGAACATTTGACGAAAGTGGCAACTACATCGTTCGTGGAATGAATGTACGTCTGCGAGAGCATCTGAACACAGGCAACAACCAGGGTGTATACACTTCTGGTAATGGTGGCAACACGAGTCTGTTGAGCGCGGGTGTGGAATCCGGGTCGGCATATGTTCAGGGTTACAATTTCGAGAATCTAGTAACTCGCCAGGTCAACGTCCGCAAAGGCCTTGATGCAGAGTCAATCAACGGAACTACAGTGCCATCCAATTACGGCAACTACGTTAACGTCAACGAAATGGTTGGCGTGTGGGATGTCAATGCACAGGGCTTGGTGAGTCTGCGAGACACGCCAGCTAATGCAGTATCCAATGCAGACTTTAGCACAACAACTGCCGTTGGCGCACAAATTGGTACTGCTCGTGTAAAGGCAGTCGAGTATTCAACAGGAACAAAAGGTAGTGCGGAAGCTGCCTACAAGCTATATCTATACGATGTGCAAATGTCAAGTGGCGCATTCACGGGTGTCAAGAGCATCTATTTGAATAACGCATCAATCGCTGACGCTAAAGCCGACTTGGTGCTTTCAGCTAACGGGCAAGCTTCTGTCAATGAAGTTAGCTTCAACAAGTCCATCTTCAACATCAACGCATCTAGCGTTAAGCGTCTACGCGATAGCGGCGGAACGATTGACACCAACTTCAAGTTTGTTAAAAAGTTCGACGTAACTGTTGCAACAGATGGCACGTTCAGTATCGCTACAGGTAGTGCCGATGAGCAATGGCCGTTCAGCACAGGTGCATTGAACGCCACACAGAAACGTGGCGCATTCACGGTTGTGTTGAACGCGGCCGGCAACACAACGACCACACTGTCAGGCACGGCGTCTATTTTAACAGGATCTAATTCAGTTACGGGTAGTGGTACAGCGTTCGCTGCCGAGCTGAACATCGGCGATCGTGTAAAATTTGCAACGTATGCTAACACATTAACAGTTAGCTCAATTTCCGGTGCAACATCCATGACGGTTGCAGAGACAACGGCCGGTGCTATTTCCAGCCAGGCATTCACAAAAGAATTTGAAATCGGCCAGGTGATCGATATGGCTGCAGTAGGATCTGATGCAGCAACTCGCACAGTCACAATCAATAGTGGCACGAGCGCAACATTTGATGTGCAAGAAACATTGAATGGAACGATTGCCGCTTCTGCCATTGTTGAATTGAACAAAGTAGCTGGCCAGGAAATTGCAAAGACTTATCGACCAGATCGCTACGTAATCATCGACATCTCAAGCAATGGCGGTAGCACGGCAGGTCCGTGGAACCTAGGATTTGCTGACGTATTAGCCATCAAGGAAGTTCGCCAGAAGTCCGGCAGCACGTTCTCTGCCGCATCCGAGGGCACGGATGTAACTGCGCAGTTCACATTCGATTCTGGTCAAACAGATAACATCTACGGCCACGGCAAGCTTCGCAAAAAGAGCACGAGTGGACTAACTGTTGGTGCGTCTGATTTCCTTCTGATCAAGTTAGATTATTTCACACATGATACGTCTCAAGGTGTTGGATATCTTTCCGTAGACAGTTACCCAATCGATGACGTCAATACGGCAAACACCACGGCCATCACTACGCAGGAAATTCCTATTCACACGTCGCCGGTAACTGGCGATGCATATAGGTTGCGTGATTGCATAGATATCCGCCCTCGTGTGACGGATACAGCAACTTCGAGCACAACAGTTGGGTCTGCTTCTACCGATCCGGCAGTCAACACAACGATCATCGAGCCTTCTGGTGGTTTGCACTATAGTGTGCCAAATGAAGACTTCACATTTGATTTTGAATACTATTTGAGTCGCCGTGATCTAGTTGTATTGGATGGCACAGGTACCTTCCGAATAATTGAAGGTCAGGCCGATCTGTATCCTGTTACACCAGCAGAGCCAAGCGATGCTATGGCTATCAGTAAAATATATGTAGCACCTTATCCTTCACTACCGCCCGAAATATCTCGTCGATCTAATCGACCTCTGATGGCATGCCGTTTGACACCAGTTAAGAATGACCGATACACGATGAGAGATATTGGCGCATTGAAGGATCGTATTGATCGTGTCGAGTATTACACATCACTATCATTACTTGAGTCTGAGGCATCTTCTTTGTTGATCTCAGATGCTAATGGTGTTGACCGATTCAAGAACGGTATACTGGTTGATAACTTTGTTGGCCATAATATCGGTAATGTGCATGACATTGATTATGCCATTGCCGTTGACCGTAAGCGCAATGAGATGCGCCCAACATTCAAACTAGATGCAGTTGAGATGCAGTATTCTGCCAACAGCTCGAATGTTAGACGAGCGGCTAATGATGCTGTGCTAACAGTTGGTGCCGGTACATACACTAATGGTGAGTCCATATCAGTTGGCAGTGCATCAGGTACGTTGACGTATCAGGTTGGCAGTAGATTGTATTTGGAACAAGTAGTTGGTACATTCAGCGTTTCTGGATCAGCAGTCGGTGGATCAAGTGGCACATCATCTGTAGTAGCGTCGGTCAAGACGCCATCGCAGGGTGATTTGATAGTACTTCCTTATACCCACACAGAAATCATAGACCAGCCAAATGCTTCTACTATTCGTAATGCAGCTGGCGGCATGTATCTGTGGAACGGTATACTTAACCTGACACCAGATAATGATTACTGGCTGGACACTACACAGCGTCCAGACAACCAGGTCAATTTTGACTTTGTTGGTGACAACTGGGACCAGCTATCTAATAGCTTCGGTACTGATTGGAACGATTGGCAGACAGTGTGGTCGGGAACACAGGATCTAGGCATCGTCGAAGTCACTCGCGGCGGCGCTGAAGGTTGGGTTAACCTGGAAGCTACATCTATAACGACTGAGCGGCAGACACGTTCTGGTATCCAGACAACAGCCATTCCTGAAACACAGACCCAACGTACTGGTTCGCGCCTTGTCGACGTAAACATCATTCCGTTCGTCCGCTCAAGAGTTATTGAGATGCGGGCAGTTGGCTTGAAGCCATCTACTAAATTATATACATACTTTGACGGCGAAGATGTATCGTCTTACGTAACACCTGCCAACAGCAGCATGTCTAACACAGGATCTGAAGGTTCAATCCTGACATCCGATGTCGGTGGCAACACATATGCACTTCTTCGTATTCCCAATGAAGATAGTCTTCGATTCCGTACAGGTGTTAAGCCAGTTAGATTGACAGACAGTGTGACTAACGACAGCACATTCGGATCAACAATCACGTCCGCTACGACGCAGTATATTGCCGAAGGACTATCACAGACTTCACAGGACACGATTATCAGCACAAGGGCTCCAGTCGTATCTACGACGGCCGTGTCTGAGGAACAGACTGTTACGTCCAGATCATCGGTTGCAATCGGCGGTGGTGCGCGATTCCTGGGATGGAATGACGGCGTTGACCCAATTGCACAGACGTTCAAGATGAATGATAGATCGTCTAGCCAGATCAACAGCCCTGGTACGTTTGTCACAAAAATCGATCTATTCTTCCAAGCAAAAGATGCCAACTTCCCTGTTACTATTCAGATCAGAGAAGTCGATCCAAGCACGCAATATATAACCAATCGAATCGTTCCTTTCGGATCCGTTACTTTGGCTCCTGGAGATATTAACATCAGCGAAGACGGTAGTGCACCCACACCAGTGGTATTTGATTCACCAGTATATCTATTGAACAACCAGTATTATGCTATCGCTGTTGTTCCTGGCGCCGCCAGCCCAGAATACAAGCTGTGGATCAGTCGATTGGGTGAGACAGATTTGCTAACAGGTAATCGGATCACCAAACAGCCTGATGCGGGTATATTGTTCATCAGTGCTAATGACTCAACATGGACAGCTGTCCAGGAAGAAGATCTGAAGTTCAAATTACACGTTGCTACATTTAACACGGCTATAACTGGTTCAGCAATCTTGAAGAACGAGTCAAGAGATATGTTCAGCATTGCTAATGTGTCATCTGCATTCTCTACGATTGGTGAAATCGTCCACGGTGAAACAACCATGACGACCAGCAGCAGTGCAGGTGTCAACACAGGCGTATATGCTAGTGGTGGAACTTCGTTGGCTAACGGTGTTGTATCATCAATCAGCGGAACAACTGTTCGCGTCAAAGATATTACAACAGCTTACAAATATGCCAATACAGAAACGATCACATTCTACCATGCGAACGGCCTTACTACTGGCGTAACGACGCAGCTAAACGCTCAATCTACGCCATCTGGCAAAGTGACGTTCTATGATGCAGTGACAGCCGCAAACGTATATGCACATTTGGATAATTCATCTGGCAACTTTGTAGCCAATACCTTCATCAAAGGCCAGGTAAATGGTCAAACAGCACGCATCCTATCAGTCGACGATATCAGAATCGATACGGCCTATACTAACCTTGGTGTGATGGATCTGCAGGGTACAACGCTGACAGTTTCTGGCAAGTTTGCTACCTCATCTTCAACAAGAGACACGTCTTTCGTTAGCTTGAATCTAAACGACAACTCTACGTTCAAGGCTAGCAGAAATCTATTGAGCACAACAAATGAAGTCAATGGCATCTCTAGTGAAAAGAGCGCTGAGATCAAAGGTGTTATGACAACGAACAACGCTCGTCATAGCCCAGTAATTGATCTGCAGAAGGCCAGTTTAACAACTGTTCAGAACTTGATCAATAATGATAGCACGGGTGAAGCCAATACATCTGGTGGTAATGCCACTGCACGTTACATCACGAGAAAAGTGACATTAGCAGATGGCCAGGACGCAGAAGATATGAAGGTCTACTTGGGAGCATATAAGCCAAGTGGTTCATCGATTCAGGTGTATTATAAGATTGTGCACGCTGAAGACAGTGATGGATTCATCGACCGCTCTTGGGTATTGATGGATCAGGTAACATCATCCAATATCATCAGTGATGCCGAGAACACAGAAGACTTTGTCGAGTACGAGTATGGTATTCTTGCCGCTGAGTTGTCCGGGTCGGCAGGCGAAGTACAGTATACCAATTCACAGAGTGTTACGTTTAATGGGTATAAATATTTCGCTATCAAGGTGGTTCTGCTGAGCAGCGATCCAGCAATTCTGCCACGTGTGAAAGATTTGAGAGCTATAGCTCTACAGGTTTAATGTTTTGAAACAAGTTGAAAATCTACCTGGGTTTGTGCGAGATGAAAAGACCAGCGCTATTATTTGCACTGATCAGAGTGGGCTACAGGCTTACAAGGCTAAGAAAAAGGCCGCTGCTAAAGTTGATATATTGGCTGATGAAATTAGCGACATGAAGAACGAAATCGGTGAGATCAAGGAATTGCTGCTTGCCTTAGTTGAAGGGAATAATACGTGACCATTTCGGTAGTTAATGCCAATGCAGATAATTTTCAGACGTGGCTGAACAAGACTAACGAGCTTGTCACGCGGATGAATACTGTATCTGATTCAGCTAACACGCTTAATGCCAACGCAGTTACTACGGCTGCCTTAACGCTGAACGGTCTTGATGTAGAATCTACATACGCCAGCAACACGGACGCTAACAACAGATTTGCTACTAAAGCGTTCGCTGCATCCAACACGGTGATGCGATCAACATACGCCCAGAATACAGCTGTATATGCAACACGGGCGTCAAATGTATATGTGACCAGCACATTCACTTCGAACACATTTGCTAAAAGCTGGTTTGCTAACACATCATTCGCTGCATCAAACACCGATGTACAGTCTCATATAAGCAACACAGCTGCACATGGCACGACCGGAGCGATGGTGGGCACTACCAATGTGCAAACGCTGACTAATAAAACGGTCACTGCTCCTACGATCACTCTGATGACATCTACTGGACCAGGATCTATCGATGGCCATGCGATCGGAGCCACTGTCGCCAATACCGGCGCATTCACTACTGTAACTGATGACGGCAATCGGGTGCTGACGACGGGTACACGAGTATTACCGATTAAAGCATC
>Ga0222673_1000556_pt1 | contig 16003 bp, 9 predicted proteins | sample AntAcemetagen801_FD_179845 | JGI IMG/M metagenome (GOLD analysis project Ga0222673, IMG submission 179845) | Saline water microbial communities from Ace Lake, Antarctica - #801 | ecosystem: Environmental > Aquatic > Non-marine Saline and Alkaline > Saline | place: Antarctica: Ace Lake | collected...
GTCAATCATCCCGGACGAGCTCCTAGGCTCACTGACGTTTGACTGGTTACCTGCCCTTCCACAGCCTTCCATTAATCCCAAATATTCGGACTTCAGGAAGACTATAGCAAACATAGGATGACGTTGTAAGAAAAAATTTCCCTTTGCCTTCTGCCTTCTGCCTTCTGCCTTCCCTAAATAAGTTCTGTGAATTGATCTCACAATCACTAAATTAACTCGACCAAACCAAAAAAGATGTCTACACTTTATATCATAGCAACGCCCATTGGCAATTTAGGTGATATCTCACAACGTGCAATCGATACCTTAAATGAGGTCGATTATATCGCATGTGAAGATACCCGGACTTCTTCTGTTCTCTTGCAGCGATTTCAGATCAGCAAACCTACCTTCTCGTTTCATCAGCATAATGAACACCACAAAGTAGAACATGTGATGAACATTTTGGGGGGTGGACAAAATGTTGCAATCATCAGTGATGCCGGAATGCCGGGTATATCGGATCCCGGGTTTTTGGCTGTAAGGGCGGCACATCAGCGCGGTTATCCGGTCATTGCAATACCGGGTCCGGATGCCGTTACTACAGCTCTTGCATCCAGCGGACTCCCCTGTGATCGGTTTGTTTTTGAAGGTTTTTTGCCCCCAAAAAAGGGCCGACAGACACGGGTAAAAGTGATTGCAGATTCCGAAATATCGAGTGTGGTATATGAGAGCCCACATAAATTGATCCGATTTCTGGAGATGTTACACGAATTTGCAGGTGATAATCGTTGGGTATGCGTCTCACGTGAGCTAACGAAAAAATTCGAAGAGGTGGATCGCGGAAAACTGGGTGATGTACTGAAAAGATGGAAAGAAAAACCTTCAATAAAAGGCGAACTGGTTGTCGTGATTGCCGGAAAGGAATATGATGAGTAAATACTGGGAAAATAAATGGATTCTGGCATTGACAGCTCCAGTACTTTTGGCCCTGTCATTCCCCCCATTTAATGCCTCTATCCTGCAGATACCGGCTTTCATCGTGTTGTTTCAATTGAGCCTGATGTGCAATACGAAACGGGAAGTGGCCTACTACGCCTATCCCTCATTTGTTCTCTGGAACCTCTTCTCGACCTACTGGCTAATGATGGCTACGGTTGCCGGTGGATTAGCTGCCATATTTGCCAATGCAGCCATCATGCTTCTCCCGCTCCTGATCATGCGTAAATTTTTCAAATCGGACATTAATCCCATTTCGGCCTCCTTTTTTGCAGCTGCCACGTGGGTCAGTTATGAATTTCTGCATCACAATTGGGACCTGGCCTGGCCATGGCTCACTTTGGGCAATGGGTGGTCTAATTTGACCGGAGTGATTCAGTATATCTCTGTCACCGGAGTTTTTGGGATCTCATTTTGGGTTGTATTAACCGCTTCCCTCACCTTTTTATGGATAAAAACCCGTTTCAAACGGCTGCTAATTGTAGCATGCGTATCTTTTTTCATCTTTCCGATGCTCTCTATTTTCTCACTCATTGGACTTCAGATCAGTGATGAAAATCCAATTGAAGTTGTCATAATTCAACCTAACTCAGATTCCTATCAACCCATTGGCGGACATACTACTCTCGACTCACTTATCGATAAACTACTGATACTCTCCGAAAGGGAAAGAACCGACCAAACTGATCTGATCATCTGGCCGGAAAATGCTGTTTCTTCTTCACTTTCGATGGATAATCGGTATTTTGACAGAATCAGTGACTCTCTGAATGTGTGGGGTGCACAACTGATCACCGGTGCGGGTTATATTGATTTTTATGAGGATGAAGAGCCTCCTCAAGTCTATCGTGAAACTCAGAATGGAGCCGCTTATAATGTATACAACGCTGCTCTCCATTTCAGGCCGGGTCATCCGACAGAAGTGTACAAAAAAGGGGAACTGGTACCCATTGTAGAGAGATTTCCATTCGTAGATTTCTTTCATAAAGCGGACTATTTTGAATGGGTGGATTGGGGCTCAATCGCAGGCTACGGACTGGGAACAGAAGCGAATCTGTTTGAAGTGAATGGAAGTCAGACACCAGCTCTGATCTGTTACGACTCCGTCTTTTCCGGATGGGTAAACCAATTTGTTAAAGAGGGGGCCGATTTTTTAACAATTATCACGAACGACGGCTGGTGGGGCGACTCCCATGGCCATACCCAACATTTTGCATTTGCAAGGCTTAGAGCTATTGAACATCGGATGTGGATCGCCCGATCAGCCAATAACGGTATTTCAGGTATCATATCCCCTGATGGCAAAATACAGAAAGAAACCGAATACTGGACTGAAGATGCCTTTCGGTTTACTATTTACAGTAACACAAATCCCACTTTTTATAGTCGCTTTGGAAATTGGATTGGTTATTTGAGTGTCGTGATGATGTTGATTGGATTGGGTTTAGTGAGGGCAAAGGGAAGACGTGAAACGGCAGACATGAGACATGAGACATGAGATGTGAAATATGAAACGGCAGTGGTGCTCTGAGAATATTATTGTCGGGAGATTTGTAGCTGACCAATCGGCAGGGCAAATGTGAGGTGTGCTCTGAGTGAAAGCGATCCTCGCGTAAGCGAAATACAGTGGAGATGGGAGAAAGATATAGCTGTCGGGAATGTGTTTTAGAGCCCTGGATATAAGCCTGATTAAGATTCTAAGTTTGGTCTTAAAGAAAAGCTCATGAACAACTATCCTATGACCTATCAGACTGTTTATCTATAGTTTGGAGTATCGGAATAATTTCAGAAAGATTAGTTTTTGAAATAAAACCGAGTAAAGAGAGAGTTCCGACTTTTTCCCTCAACACATTAGAATCGTCGCTCGACACAATGATGATTTTAGCATCAGAATCTTGGGTAATGATCTGTTCACTTGCTTCAATGCCATTCATATCTGTCTTGAGTTGAAAATCCATCAACACACAATCCGGACTATGATTACTATAGAGATGTATGGCATCTTCCCCGGTTTCACATTCGATAAATTCCATGGGTTCAATTTTTGCCACTAAACAAATAGTCATTAACACACGACGCATCTCCGTGTGGTCATCTACGATCATCACTTTCATGAAGTCTCTCCGTATGGTACTGTACTGATGTTTTTTAGGATTATTTTTAGACTACTGAAAGTAGTCTAACTCAGATGCTTTTTACAATGGGCATAAGCACTCATTTTAATAGGTAGTGGTACCTATAAATGGGTAAATCTAAATCCCAAAGATCGATTTGATTCGATTTTAAAAATGAATTGAACTGCAAAAATACTGATTGAAGGGGCTGTCCAGGCCACCAATTGGAGAAGAGTTGAAATGGTACTATACCTCAAATCTAAAAAAAAGAGGCCGAAAGTCATGATGTTAAATCAGCAGTTCAAATTTACCGGAAATCATCTCTTTTCCATTGACAAGAATAACGATCTCATGCCAACCGGGGTAGTGCTTTCGTGTAGTCATGTTTCGGAATGATTGAGATCGACTGTATTCAATCTGATCACCCGCCATCATCTCCTTTTCAGAGAGTTGAAAAATTTTTCGGCTCAGCGAACCATTTGATTTCAGATAGTCGATTCCATACTCTATTCGAAGTTTTAGCGGCTCTTTACTTCTGTTTCGGATGTTAAATTGAAACTCAAGGCTCTCTCCTATTTTTACACTTTTATCGTGCTCAAAAGCGTATATTTCTACACCCACAGGCTCTGAATATCCAAATAGTGACAGAGCTTTGGGATGGGCACGCTTTAACAAAGTGCGGCAAGCGTGTTTAACCAATCGATCGGTATTCTTTGATCTACCAATCCATCTCCCGCAGATGTCCAATACCAGATCGGGGTGATCCTTAGCGATGTCATTTAAGTTATTAGCGACACTCCTTCTTACATACTCGGATGAATCTGCTTTCAGCTTTTCCAATATGGGCAAAATGGGTGTGGGGTCTTTTTTAAAGTTCTTTAGTGCAGGTGCCCACGGTAATCGTGGCCTGCACCCTTCACTTGCGAGCCGCCGAACGTGATGGTTCTGATGTAGAGCCCATTCCTCCATCTGAGGCATCATACGCCCCGGGTATTTGACAATGAACGGCCTCACGGCAAATTCGCAGGATATGAATTGCGTTAAGCTCTCCATCGCAGATACTGACTCCGGATAGTGATCGATCCCAAAACGCTCGATATAGTCGGGCAGAAAGATAAATTCATAACTGTGGCCGGCGAGCGGACTCCTTGGTACTGCTTCACAAATCTTTCTGATCGCCTGCAAAGAACTCTTGTAACTACCGGGAAAATGGTGATGAAACACATTTGATATATGTATCATGCGTTCTTTCAGCTCCCGATCATCCCAATCACGATCGTGGATATCATCTATAAATGAATCCTTTCTGAAATCAGGAATGATCTCAGCCAATAGATCCCCAAAATGATCAAAAAATGTTGGTGAATAGAGATTTTTAAGCGGTTCTGCCATGTCTAGAGTTCAAATTTATTTTATTATAGCCCTTTGGGGTTTAACCGCAGAGTACGTAGAGAAGGCGCCGTGGACGCGATGTAGGTTCTGCCATGTTTAGAGTTCAATTGTATTATAAATGCCCTTCGACTTCGCTGCGCGGGATAAATGAGGAGCATCACGATTGAAAACACCATCGCGATTGCACTCAGGATGACGAACTTATTTTCGTTTTTAAGCCTGTATATCTGACTGTTTTTCTGGAAATTCCGTTTAAAAAGATGTCCATATCTCCATATAACCTGAATTCACCTTTCGCTCTTGTGACTGCCGTATAAATGAGTTCACGGGTCAGAATGGTGTGATCTGTCCGGGGAAGCAGTAAATTTACCCTCTCAAATTCTGAACCCTGGCTTTTATGAACGGTCAGAAAATAGGACGGTTCTAATTTAGAAGTACGATTAATATTGAACCGTTTCAATTCTGACCCCGATTCGACGTAGATCCAATATTTCCCCTCCTTGTCTCTGACACAGACACCCATATCCCCATTAAAAATGCCCAAATTGTAATCATTTTCGGTGATCATCACAGGTCTGCCATGATACCAGGGGCCATCTGAGTAGATCGCTCGATCCGAGAGTAGATACTGCTCCAGGAGTCGATTTAACCTCTTAGTGCCGGTCAATCCTCTTCGTAAAGGTGTTAACCAGACAGATTTTTTCCAAAAATTGAGTATCTCATCCGGTGATTGTACTGCTTTTACAGTTTTAACCGCTGTTTGCAGTTGCTTCAGAATCCTGTCGATCTCCTCCTTACTGTATGTAAAGTTTTGGGATTGAATATCATCAAAGTTATCAAACAGTTTTAAAAGGTCCTCACTGTTTTGTTTTCCACTTTTAATAAATTCCGCAAGCTGACCAATACCACTATCACGGTCAAAACGAAAACTTTTGGTCAAATAAACAATCGCATCATTTAATTCTGATTGCTTCTTCACTGGCAAATTCTCATTGAGTCCTGACTCTTTTAAAAGCTGAATCGTATCCGGTCGAAATCCATTCTCTGCTTTCTGACATAAATCCGCAAATACTGACCCAGCCTCAACGGATGCAAGCTGATCTTTGTCACCCAATAAAATCAATTTTGTGGTGTCGCTGATATGGCGAGTCAGTCGACTCATTAACTCCAGATCCATCATTGACGCTTCGTCAATGATGATCAAATCGTGAGTGAGAAAATGGTGTTCAACAGGGGGCAATAATCCACGGGATTTTGTTCCGGAAAGGAGCCGATGAACCGTCATGGATTCGGTTGGGATTTGGTGCAAATCCATTTTTAAATCTGCTATCAATGGACGTAAATTTTCGAGTTCATTTTGAAGAGCTTCACCCATTCTGCCGGCCGCTTTCCCGGTGGGAGCAGCAAGAGCTACTCTCAATGTTCGTTCGGAAATCATCTGATTTAAAACCAAGATTTTTGCCACGGTGGTTGTCTTCCCGGTACCGGGTCCACCCGAGATAATGAGGAACGGCTTGAGCATCGACAGCATCACTGAAACTTTCTGCCAATCCACCTCTTTTGAAGCTGAATTTGGGTATATTTTACTGATATATTCACTTATATCAGTATTATAAGTTTTTTTACTCTTTTTTGTAAACCATTGCAGTAAAGTATTTTCCATCTCTACGTATTTCCGAAATGAGAGATGATTTCCATCAGAGGTGAAAGGTGTCATCTTTCCAACAGAACCGGCAATTCGGCTCTTTTTCAGCTCAATACTATCCACTTTTTCCCTCGGCAACTCCCATTTTTCTTCTGATATAACCCCCAATATAGTCAGCCATTCTGCGGGTGTTTTATCGAGGGGCAGTATGGTATGACCGGCTTTCAAGAAGAGTGATGTAAAGATGATGGCAAGTCGGGATGACTCAGAAAGTGTCCCATATTCTTTCTCCAAAACGCGGATCATCTCTCTCTCATATTTGCCGATTCGACCCAGCTCAACTCCCCTCTCCCACCACTCAATCTCTACCCTCTTTACCTTCTTTTTTTCCATTACGATCTCCCCAATTTATTTTCTAAATTAGCCACTCTTTTACGCTTGGGTTTATGAAACCAAATTCCATTCTCTGAACCTTTTCTCATACCCCGGACAAAGAGATATGCGACACCTCCAATGTGCCTGTCGTAATCAAAATCAGGCAACCGTTGTCGCAGGTATTTCACCAATGCTACAGTATAGATATAGGCTTGCAAATCGTATCCGGCATCGAGCATCGCAAGGTTGAGTTGCTCTTTGCCATAGTCACTCGGAGTGTCACCCAAATGGTTCGATTTATAGTCCAAAATGTAATATTTACCCTCTTGATGTGCGATTAGATCGATAAAACCGGTCATATAGCTCCGAAGAGTCACTTCATCATGGTTCTCCCCGTTTTTCCCCGTCCGGACCGTTCTAAAGAGATCCTCAGAATCACTTTTTGATGATGGAAAGTGAAATTCCATCTCCCGAAGCTGATTTTGTCTGTCCACCCTGCTCAAATCAAGCCCCGGAATTATAGAAAATGATACGTCTATCATCATTTCTTTCATCACATCTGACCATTTTGGATCGATCCGATAAAACTCGAGTACCTCACCGATCTCCTTTTTCAACTCTTGATCCGTGGCTTGTGTAAAATCGAACTTCTCAATTTCAAACAGTTTATGTATGGCTGTTCCGGCTGTTGCCCCTTTAGGAAATGAAAAAATATCAAGAGTCTTATCGGCAGGATTTTGTTCATTGAGACTCTCACTGTAGGACAGAATCATCTGATCATAATCCGGCACTCCGGCTTCAGATTTATGATGCGTCAGGGATGAAAAACTCTCCATTTTTCGTTGAACCGGAAGTTCCTGTCGACCCTTGTACACCTTTAAAGTGAGTTTACTGCCTTCTTCAACTATCCTTTCAAGGGGAACCGGGTACTCGTCATCTTCCTCAGCTATGGCAATCAGTTCAGGTTGATCGGCTGATAATTTCCTGAGCAAGTTCGGATATAGTTGCGGATCAACTTTATCGCGCTTTTTACTCTCTTTTCGTAACTCACCAATCTGCTTCATCACTTCGTCCCTTCCCAACAATAGTGCCCCTAAGCCTGAAAAATGTGAATCTGTATGCGTAACCCAACAAATTGAGCAGTAGTATTGGGCGCGAGTCAGGGCAACGTAGAGCTTCCGAACTTCCTCCGCCACCGACTCCAATTTACTGCTCTTCCTCGCTTCTAATTTGGATTCACTTTCAGTCTGATCAACATTAACCACTGTATTTCCGCTGATTTGGTCGTTATAAACAGCAAAAAGGTCTTTTTTCCCGCCGCCTGAATAGCCATTCCAGAGTGTTGGACAGAATACAATTGGAAACTGTAGTCCTTTACTATTGTGAATGGTACTGATTTTGACCAGATTTTGATCACTCTCAAGAAGCAGCGTCTTCTCATCATCAGAATCGGGGTCGGCCATCTGCTTTCTGAACCAGTTTAGAACGGCTAAAGGCGATAATCCTTCCTCCTTCTCCTCTTTTGACACAATATCTGCCAGCTGCATGATATTTGTCAGAACCCGATCTGAAAAGTCCAGTCCTGCCAGTGTCAGGAGGCTTTTTTGACCGACCATCACCCTTCGAAACATGCTGTAGAAGCCGGAATGATGCCATATCTCTTTCAACTCCTGCAATAACTCCAGCAGAGCCAACCGTTTTTTCTCGTCACTATGAAATTCATGAATCTCACTTAGTGAGAGACTAAAAAACCCGGCTAAAAGGGCACTACTTACCTTCTGGCTCTGATTCGGTTCTAAAACACCATCCATCAAAAGCTCCAGTCGATTGGCTTCGAATGTCTCAAAAACTTTTTCATTAGAGTAGGTTACGGCTCCAACTCCAAGTCGCTTCAACTCCTTTTTGATTTGAGCTGCATCTTTGTGACTGCTGACTAGTACTGCAATGTCGGCGGCTTTCAGCGGCTCCCCATCTATCGTTGCAGATCCCTGCTGAGATAAATTTAACAGATGCACAATGTTTTTAACGGTCTGTCTGAAGGCCCATTTTTTTGCCACTTCTTTGCTTGAGAGAGGCTCATCATTCAGAGTCACGGAAAAAGGAGTCGGCTGATCTCCCTCCAGCATCAGATGGTCAGCCCTTCCCGGTTTCCCGGCCTCGGAGTTTATGTACGTAATCTTCTTCTCAATAAAAGGCTCATTCTCACTTTTGAACAGAGAATTGACTGCTTCTATCAAATTCGGTGAACTTCGGTAGTTCTGTTGAAGCGTACTGGTTTCCCCACTACTCTTGTTCTTGGCTCTCAAATAGGTATAGATATCTGCACCCCGAAACGCATAAATCGCCTGTTTTGGATCACCAATCATCATAAAACTCGAGTCTCTGCCCACTGTTGGGTAGATCGAATCCAAAATTCCATACTGGATGGGATCTGTATCCTGAAACTCATCCACCAATGCATATGGATACTTTTCAAGAATCCTTTTTGCCAGTTTTTTCCCCGATTCAGGGTCTTTCAGTGCATGATCTACATCTTTTAAAAGATCATCATAGGTTGAGACATGCCCCTGTCTGGCCAACTCTTCTCTTTTGACCCGTATTCGTTCATAAAAATCGATAATCAGACGGGTGTTGAGATGACCCATCTCTGCAATCAGGTCATGATACTGCTGACAAAGCTCAAAAAAAGTGTGCTCCTCCGGTATCAGATGCTTTTTTGCTTTCGGAAAGTTATCCGCATCATGTATATAACTTGCAGAAAAATAGGGCAGACTGTCAGGCGCATCGATTTCATACAATTCATCATGAATAAAACTGAGAAGCTTATCGAGACGTCCATCAACAAATTGCTGAAATCTACTCATTTCACATCGGGCAAGAATCCCGCGGATCTCCTTCTCATCTCTCCTCCAGCACTCAACCAGCTCATTTCGAAATGTAATCACTTGATCCAGGTAACCGATCGGATCTTCCATCCCCTCTCCCTCCAGTTCTGCATAACTTCTACTGAAGATAGGGTCCATCACTTTTATCAAGTCGGCCGGTGTTTCTGCCAACTGAAAAAGTTTTCTGGCATAATATTTTTCTACCTCTGAACCCTGATGATCGGCTACAAACAGACGCCATTCATCTTCTGTGGCGCGAATCATCAACTCATCCTTCTGAGTGACCTCTACATTAAAAGGTGTTCCGGCCAACAGCGCTTCCTCTCTGAGAATTTTCTGACAAAAACTATGGATTGTATACACCTGGCTCTCATCAAAGTTCTGTATGGCATGACCCAGATGATGAATGATCTCTTCCCGATCATCATCCTGAATAAACAGCTCCAGATCTTCCATAAACTCTTTTTCTTCACTATCACCGGTTTGTAAATAGTGTATCGTCTCCCGTAAACGCTTAAAAATCCGATCCCGAAGCTCCGCTGTTGCCTTTTTAGTAAACGTCATGACCAACACCTGATCAATGGTTGCCCTCTTTTCAATCAGCAGCCTAACGAATAACCCTACGATTGTAAATGTCTTACCGGTTCCCGCATTGGCTTCAATGAATAGCCTTGGACTCCATTGCAAATCAAAGATAGATCGCAGTTGTTTGCTTTTCATTTTAGCACCTCCATATGATCCATCATTGAGCTGATGAGGCTTCTGTAAGGCTCCTCATGGTATTCTTTTTTAAACTGCGCTTCTGAGCCGAGAAGTGCTTTCAGATTGATATTCATTCGTTCACCCATACTCCAAGCACCTCCTTCAAAAGCTCTTTCTGCTGCCGTGAATGGATCATTATTTTTAGGACTTCTGTCTGTATCCTCATAGGTATAGAGACTTTTTGGGAAAAAGAGCAGGGGTTCTTTTAGCCCTTTTTGATACATCTCCACGAAAGGCCTCAGGTAGTCCGATGGGGGTTCTGCCGGACTAAAACAGACCCATTTTGGTCCGCTATCCTTGAGCTCGCATAACAGATAGGATTCCACTTCAGATCCGGTTGATAAATTCCAGACCAGATGACGTATCCAGCTTTGGATTAAGAGTGAACCGCTTAATGATGAAGGTGTAATATCAAGCAGACTACCATCCAAATAGGACGGAATCACATCATTGATACGAACACCGTCAATCTCTGTATCAACCTGAAGTTTTGCTGTGATTGGCTTCTTCTCTTTTAGATCTAATAAGCGAAGAGCCGTTTTACACTGTCCAATCTTCTCCTTAAACACTTTTTCTCCGGCAAATCCATCAGGCAGTTGTCCCGACTGCTTAACCAATCGATACATCTCGGTATCCTTCATCCCGGTCAACATCCATCCAAAGAGCTGTTGAAACAGGATATATTTATCTAGATAACCGGAGCTAAATTCATCCTTATCCTCTTCCGGATCCCTCAATCGGGCTCCTAATTGATCAGTAACATAGGATTGGATAGGATTTTTGTAGAAACGTGTCAGCTGATTGACTGTGATCACCATTGGGGTATCTTCGATATTTGAAAGTGATCCTGACCAGCTCAAACCTGAAATTTTATCTCCACTATCCGCCAGTAACTTCGCCGTCTGAAATGCCGTTGCAGAGTAACTTTTCCCATCTATAAAGTATTGCTCGCTAAAGAAATGGAGGGCTTCCTTACTGATTACATCCTCATTCGCCCTTCCGGTAGTCTTGGCAACCAGATCGATCCACTCATTCACAATCGTTGAGGGGGGAATCTCATCATTGTCAACCGGACTCTGCCCGACATAGCTCACATAATGACTGTCTTTTGCGGACAGAATGGATTCCAAAAAAAGATTTCTGTCTTCAAATTTTCTATTCCTTTCCCCCGGTTTTGGTTTTAACGCCATTAGATCAAAATCGATAGCCGATTGTTTTCGAGGAAAACTGTTTTCATTCAGCCCAATAAGTGCCACAACCCGAAACGGAATACTTCGTACGGGAACCATCGAGCTGAATGTCACGCCACGAGTAAAGACCGCGCCGGATGATCCCGACTGATCCAACATTTCAGTAATCATATTACGGATCAGTGAAAATGGAATTTTCCTCTTATCATCCAGAATAGACACACTTTCACATATTGTATCGAGAGTTTTACTGATGGCATAACCTTCCGGCGAACCCAGGAGCTCACTGCCTACCAGCTGTTCAAAGCGAAAACGAATCACATCACACCACTCTAACGCCGAACGAAGCTCTTTCACCTCTTTTCGAAAACGGTCTAAGCCATTAATAATGGATGAAAAAGCTGCCCATGACTCCTTTTGGGAAGAAGATTGTACACCTGAATATAGCAGGGTATCGTCCATCAGCATACCCGGTTTATCCGCCATCCACTGACCAAACCAACCACGTTTCAGGGCAGATTCCCAGGTTTGATAGTCGGTGGCCGGCTGACCAACCTCTCTTCTGTGAGCTTCATCCAACCCCCAAATCACACTATTTTCCTCCATCCACTGTTTGATGATTTCGACATCAGACGTAGTCAAACCGGCCTTTTCCCAAATCGGCTGCATAGAAAAGAGCTCCATCACCTCTTGAAATTGAAATCTTGAATCGGGTATGTGAAGCCATTGAGTAAAAGTCCGCTCTGTTGTACTATCTTTTCTCAAAGATGCGCTGATATGCCAGGGAATTTCCGGCAAACCCTCTTCTACTGTTCCAAAAACGGCCCGTACAAATGGTTCATACAGATCAGGATCGGGAGTGGATACCAGCACATCATCCGGATGTAGTGTTTGATCCTGCTCAAACAGCTCTAAAAGCGCCTGATGCAGAACCTCCACTTCTCGAAGTGGGGAGTGACATGAGTGAATATGGATAGATTTGTCGGGTTGAATGTCACCCGGAACAAGCTGATTTTCAATGATTGACGTTTGGATTTGCCCAAGCAACGATTCCTTTTTCCCGCTCTTTCCTAATGCAACCGGATTGGGATGAGATTCATCATCATGAACAAACCGTCCTGTATAACCAAAAACCTCATTAAAAACCAATTCCAACTCCTCTGACTCACGGCCAAAAGATGATAATATTGGATTGATCGCAGTTTCGGTCAGATGATCTGCTCTACTTGAAGGGACGATACGATAGATCGATACATCTGAATGGTTTCCATAATCCTTCAAAATGTTGAGTATCGGTTTTGGAATCAGCCCCGGATTAAAGACAAATAGATAAGATTCCTTTTGAGACAGGTTTGAATCCATTGATTGTTGCAAATCTCTAAATAGTTCTGCCCTATTTTTATGCAGGGATTTATCCGGAAGTGACTTCCACTGTCGATTGAGTTGATTCCAGAGCTGAGACTGCCACTCTTCATCCGGCTGCTTCCCAGTGCGCCCCTCCTGCCAACCCAGAAGCAGTTCCGGGCGATAGACGATATATTCATCAAACAGAGAAGCGATCTGTCCGGACAGCTGCCATGTTGCAGTTTCCACATTTGCAGCATCCTGACGTCCGACATAATTATCAACCCTTGTATATTGAGGTCGAAGAGTATCATCAATGAGGATGTTGTAGATCGACCAGGTCATGGGCAGCAAATCAGAAGGTAGTTTTTTTGGAAGATCCGGATAGAGCCGGCGTATCTGCCGATAGAGCCACTCGGATGGGAGAATACACTCCAAATTTGCCGCGATATTCATTCTCTCCGCCAGTTCCAGCTTCAGCCACTTGGCGGTGTCCAGATTGGGGACGATAATGGTTTGAGGATGTAGTGGATGGGCCGGGCAGTTCTCACGCATTGCATCAGACAACTGCGTGGCGAGCGTGTAGAGTAAATGGCTTTTGAGTATGGTGATCATGAATGCGCTTTGACTTTTCCCTTTAAAACAGTCCCGATAAGATGATCGGGGTTTCAGCTATGGCACAATATAATAAAGTAGAGTGACAGGTTGTGTCATGGGAGTGAAAAGGCAAAAGTTACTGACTAATATATTTGGGGTAACCGCAGAGGCCGCGGTGAAGGCGCAGTGGACGCAGGGGAATTAATAAATTTCAGAGCACGGTTTCGATTTTTACTTCTGCTCTTTGCCCTTTGCCGTTTAATCAATCCTCCTTAACTTAGCCCTGATACAAACCACACAGAACCAAATGAATTCATGAAAATCTTATCTGTCGTCGGTGCGCGCCCACAATTTATAAAACTGGGCCCTTTTTCACGTGAGCTCAGAAAAAAACATCAGGAAATCATTCTTCACACAGGTCAGCACTACGATCATGAGATGTCTGATCTCTTTTTTGACCAGCTGGAGATACCCAAACCGGATATCAATCTGGACATTGGCTCCGGATCACAAGGAGCTCAAACCGGCCGAATGCTGGAAGGAATCGAGAGTTCAATGCAAGAGCAAAGACCTGACGTCATGGTCTGTTTTGGAGATACCAACTCGACCCTTGCCGCTTGCCTGGCCGCCGCAAAATTGGAGATTCCTTCCGTTCACATAGAAGCCGGGCTCCGAAGTTTTAACCGATCCATGCCGGAAGAGATCAATCGGGTAGTAGCCGATCACACCTCCGACCTGCTATTTGCGCCCACTGAGGTCGCCATGCAGCATCTTAAAAATGAAGGTTTGGAAACCAGGGCTGTATTGACAGGAGATATCATGGTCGATTCTGTCCGGTTTGTGCAGCAGAAGATTGATCCGGGATCAGCACGTGAAAAAGGATATCTGCTGGTTACGTTACATCGACCTTATAATGTAGATGATCCGGAGAAACTAAATAAACTCTTTACCCTTCTATCTGAAATGAAACAACAGATCGTTTTTCCTGTTCATCCTCGCACAAGAAATATTCTGAAAAAACATTCGATTCAAGTTCCGAAAAATATGGAAATCATTGATCCTCAAGGGTATATCGAGTTTCAGGGGATGTTAAAAAACTGCTCGAAGGTAGTCACGGATTCGGGTGGACTCCAAAAAGAGGCCTACATCGCCGAAAAACCCTGTATTACCCTAAGGCCTGAGACGGAGTGGGTTGAAACAGTAGATGCCGGATGGAATATTCTGCTTGATATCAATGACCCGGATTTGGTAAGTAAGATTCAGAACTTTAATCCAAATGGCAAAAAACCGGATCTCTATGGAGTCGATGTGGCCAAAAGGATGGTAAAAGAAATTGAGCTGTGGATGGACAGGAGAGCGGTGAAGTGATCACTCAAAACTCAACACTAAAAACTCAAAACTCATCATGTTAATAGATATCATAGCCGGAGCCCGTCCGAATTTCATGAAAATTTCTCCCATTATTAAAGAGTTGGAGAATGAGATTAAAAATGGGAGTTCTCTCCGATACAGACTTATTCATACGGGTCAGCACTACGATCGAAACATGAGTGGCAGCTTCTTTGAACAGCTCGGGATACCCGATCCGCATCATAATCTGGAGGTGGGAAGTGGTACACAAGCTCTACAGACGGCTGAAATCATGATGAGATATGAAGAAATTCTCCTTGAGAAACCTTCTGATCTATGCATGGTCGTAGGGGATGTTACCTCAACGATGGCTTGTGCTATCACTGCAAAAAAACTGAACATAACAGTAGCTCATGTTGAAGGAGGAATCCGGTCCGGAGATCGAACCATGCCTGAAGAGATCAACCGACTGGTGACCGATTCAATTACGGATCATTTTTTCACCACCAGTGAGGTTGCAAACAGTAACCTTCAAGATGAGGGAGTTCCCAAAGAGAAGATTCATTTTGTCGGGAATACGATGATTGATACCCTGCTTGCTCATATGGATCGTTTTATTAAGCCAGCTGTATGGGATCAACTTAGCCTGCAAGAAAATGAATATCTGGTGATGACACTCCATCGTCCCGGTAACGTGGATGAGGAGGCCCAATTGAATAATCTGATCCGTGAAATTGTAAACTCATCCAATGGAATTCCTATTCTGTTTCCCGTACATCCGCGAACACGAAAAAATCTGGAGAAAATTGGGATTGAGTACCCGAACCTGCACTACACTGAACCCCTCAGTTATCTTGAGTTTAACTTTCTGGTAAAACACTCCAAGGCTGTGATCACAGATTCCGGTGGGATCACAGAGGAGACTACTGTGATGGGGATCCCATGTATCACACTTAGGAATTCAACGGAGAGGCCTGAAACCATCACTATCGGCACCAATGAACTTCTCGGAACCGATCCAAAAACGATCGCTCCGGCTATGGAAAAACTATTTGCCGGCCGATGGAAAAAAGGTGGCATTCCCGACCTTTGGGATGGAAAAACGGCCGGCAGGATTGTGGGGATTTTGAATAAAATGAAGCTATAATAGGGGTGGACGCAGTGAGCGTACTTTTCACTTTTAGCTTTTTACTTTTTCACACCCTCTCACGCTGGCTCACCACATCTTCTCTAACGAATCTGCGTCAATTTTACGATTAATATCCAGTAGTGTCCGGTTAAATTTTACTATAGGCAAGTTAACGAACCATTTGGATATATAAAGCTTGTTTTATGGCTTTGCGTCATTTAGAACCCCTCCCTATTGGAATA
>Ga0222673_1000562_pt1 | contig 15916 bp, 15 predicted proteins | sample AntAcemetagen801_FD_179845 | JGI IMG/M metagenome (GOLD analysis project Ga0222673, IMG submission 179845) | Saline water microbial communities from Ace Lake, Antarctica - #801 | ecosystem: Environmental > Aquatic > Non-marine Saline and Alkaline > Saline | place: Antarctica: Ace Lake...
GCCCCAACAAGACCTAGATAAGGCTATTGTTGACGGTGCCCGTGTGAGTTATCAGACGGGTACTAAGACCACGCGTGGTGATCGTGGTCTCATTCGTTACCTTGTCCGCAATTGGCATACTTCACCCCTGGAATTAGTGGTTTTCAAGTTTCGTATTAAGGCACCTCTATACATTGCTCGTCAGTGGTTGCGACACCGAACAGCATCGGTGAATGAGATGTCCGCTCGGTATTCTATCGTTGACGAGGAGTATTACGAACCAGAAGTACTTCGTGGACAGTCTGCTGTAAATCATCAAGGATCCGAGGGTATTGTGGAACTAGATGATGAATTGAATCAAGCTCTTTCTGAACAGTACAAACACGCATTTAAATTGTATGAACAACTACTTGAAAAGGGTGTATGCAGAGAACAAGCACGTGGTGTTCTCCCCCAATCTACCTATACCTCATTTGTCTGGAAGATGGACCTCCATAACCTCATGCATTTCCTTCAATTGAGGATGGATCATCACGCACAGAAGGAAATCCGTGACTATGCTATAGCCATTTATGAATTGATTCAACCCTTGGTACCCCTATCTATGGAGGCATTCCAAGATTTTAGGGTGAATGCTATGCAGTTGACAGGACCTGAGATTGAGGCAATTGCCGATGGTAAACCCATCGAGAGTCCGGGTGAAAATAGGGAATTCCAAGAAAAGTTAAAGCGCTTAAAAATAAAATGTCAATGATAAGTACTTTATAAAAATGAGTATGACTACTATCACCAAAATTTGCACCAACCCCGTACACAAGAACTCTCTTGACCCGGAATTATCCAGGGGGTCCCACACAGCTTGTGAGATTAAACCAAAATCTCACACTAAAGATACTATTAAGTACATTCCCACTGAATTAAAGTATGAAGATACAGCATGTGCTAGAATGGAGGCTGCGCGTCGTCCTCGCGCCGTAGCGAGAATGAAGAAACTTAAAAATTAAATGTCATTACAATACAAAGTAAAATGCTTGCCATTACAAACACTTTCACCGTATTCGCCGCCGATAAGAAGAACAAGGGATTTAAGAAATTGAGTAAGAAGATCCAAAAGGAACGTGACACTGACGTGGATAAGATCAAAGAGAAGTTCTCTGATGTTTTCCGTGATGAACAGCGTCGTTTGAAGGGATACTTCGAGGAACATAATAAGTTGATCAAGAAGGATGACAAACCTAAGAAGAGTGGTAAAAAGTCTATTGACTTTTACGAAAAGTAAACCATAAGGTACACAAAACAAAAAACATTGCCAGGGGTGGATTATCCCCAAACTTCTCAGCCAATAGAGCGCACACCACGCTGTACTGGACGAGCCTAATTTCCTGTTGTGTTTTGATCATCGTTCGTTTCATAGATCCTCTAGACCTTTGAAGTCCGGTGACAGCCGTATTTATCTTACTGATTGTCCCGGGTATCTCCGTCGTCTTCATGAATATGTCACCAACATCCACAGATTCTATAATTTGTTGTTGGATGAGGGGTTCCAGATATGTGAAATAGTTAAAGTCTGGATCAAGTTTGAGACATATACCTTCAATTGTAGAGAAGGCTTTGGCGAGGTATACGAAACTACTGGGTACGACGAATGGCTTTTCCATAGCAAGCTGTGTTGCGAGATCATCCTTCACGATTCCAGAACCATCTAGGGTTTCCAGGTACCCTAAAATAGTTTCAAAGAAGAGTTCAATATCTGAAACATCCGAAGATGTTGGAACAATCACACCCAACTTCACTAGGGTGTCAACTATACCAGCAGTATCCCTCGTGATTATGAATCCAAATAGTTTTGTGAACCCATCCCTAAGTTCATCGGAAAGTGGTATGAGTAATCCAAAATCATAAAACACAAGTTTCCCCTTTGATGAGAATCCCAAGTTACCGGGGTGTGGGTCAGCATGGAAGAGACCATTATCCATAGTTTGGATGACGTATGCGTTTATGAGGGCTTCGCATATCTTATTCTTATTCACTCTCTTGTCTGTAATCTCAGTCAGTTTCGTTGACGCGACGTATTCCATGACTATCATTTCATCGTTTGAATACTTTTTGTAGACTTTCGGAACTTTTACCCAATCAATATCTTTCATACTTTTTTGAAACTTTATCGCATTATCAACTTCTTGTTTATAGTCCGCCTCTCCTAATAGATATTCTATAGACTCATTGAGAACCGTCCCTGAACTATTTCCCGTGTCAATACCTATGCGCTCGAGGAAGTGTACAATATCGCGTATGTTATCGGTATCTTCTTTCATGATATCCAGGATTCCTGGGCGTTTTAATTTTACAACAACTTTTTGACCGTTTTGGAGTACAGCCATATGGACTTGACCGATACTCGCAGATTTAAATGGTACAGGGTCAAATTCTTTAAAAATATCGTAATCTACAATCGTATCGAATTCCACGGGAGGGACATCATCTTGTAATGATTCCAACTCTTTTGTGAACTCTGGTGGATAAAGATCCCCTCTCGTCGAAGCGATTTGTCCTAATTTTACAAATGTTGGTCCAAGATCAAGGAGTTCACTCTTTGTCCATTGACCAAGTTCCTTTTTGTTTTGTACAGTGGCATTTTTCCACAGAAACTTACCAGCAAACTTCCATGTTTTCAACCTTCTACTAGGAACTTCTTTGATTGGTACATGTTGAGCAACACATAACATTCTACTTTCTATAAATGTTTTTATTTTCTTAATATATATAAATGACAAAAATCGCTAATTTGTTTTCACCCGTGACTAAACCAGCGGAAATGCTCGTTAAATCTCAACCCGTATTATTTTCGTTGATTATCCTTTACCAGGGTCTTTTCTCTGGTAACGCGATACGGATTCCTCAACGACTAAGAAGTTTATTCGATAATAAAATATTTCGTCTTCTATCTCTCATGCTAATCGCATTCAGTGCAACGAAGGATATTGAGTATGCTCTCATATCAACCATTATATTCCTTGTTGTGATGTATGCCGTGAAGACTCCAGAGGAGCGCAAGACTCATGGATTCATTTAAAATATTTCTAAATTATAAATGGCACTTGCGAAAACTCTGAGTCTCAATTTCGTGTCTATCCTACTTTTCACACTCATGTACTTTACCATCTCCAAGGCGGGTGGTGAACAATTTAATGGATTGGATAAAGGATCCGGCTTCTTGGATCATCTCTACTTTGCCTTCACCGTTCAGTCCACAGTTGGTTTTGGTGACATCTACCCCATTAGTCCCATGGCTAAGATGGTAGTCATGGTTCAGCAATCTGTTCTCATTTTGGGTGTTCTCGAACTCCTCTCCGAGGCTAGTCCAACTGCCGTTAAACAAATGATTCCAAATGCAATGAAAAAAATGATGTAAAAATTATATATCGGCTAAAAGTAGAATGAAAGTTCATATAGTAGGAGCTGGTCCAAGTGGAATGTCCCTTGCTTGGGAGATACTCAGGTCGGGTGACCACGATATTACAATCTATGATAGGAAGTCTTCAGCCGGTGGATCGTGGTGGGAGCCCACTGAAGAAGTGAGGGATCTTCATGCACATCGTATAGTGTTTGATAAAGCGTTTGTCAACACCCAAAGTCTCTTCGGGGAAATGGGTATCAAATGGAACGCTATATTTGAACCCGTTCAAAAAGATATATATGGATTCTCGTTTCGTTCGTTGTCCCTAAAAGACTATGGAGCCCTGACATCCCTATCTTCTAGGGTACTCACCAAACCCCAAAAGTACAAGGGTGTCTCCCTCAAAGAAGCCATAGGTCCATTGAGTGAAGGTGGACAGAGACTACTGGAACATCTCCCTCTCATCATGGATGGTGTCACTTGGGATGTCATGTCTGCTTGGGAGTTTGTGAGAAGTTTTGATCACGTGGCTCTCTCCAAGCAGTATACACAGAGGGTCTCAGGTAAAGTAATGTGTGACGCTATGCAGAAAGCTCTAGAAGATGTTGGGGTGGATTTTGAGTTTGAAAAAGAGTTGACGAGTGTTGAGTACATGGAGGATGGATACACAGCCGAATTCTCCGATAGAACTACAATTGGTGATGGAATGTTGTTTTTGTGTTTGGACAACAGTCCAGCCCTAAAACTTTTGGGAGACAACTGGGGTCCCGAGGCTGAAAAGAAGGTTCGTGAGAGTACTTACGGTTGTATAAATCTTTTGTTAGATTTTGATGAACCCATAGAACTTAAGGATGATTTGGAAATTGCCGCGACAACAAAATTAAACCTCCAACCAGTCGTTCTTTCGGATGATAAGACAGTTTCGTGTCTCATTTGTGACTTAACAGAAGATATTCTCACAACACCACCAGAAGAGTTGAGGACCCTCATACTCGGTGAACTTGACGTACCTTTACCTAGGGAGATGCGTTTTGGTTGGGGTGCAAACTGGGATGGAGAGCGTTGGCAATTCTCCCAATCCTCGGGGGTCTTAAGCCTCTATGGACAACTCCCCTTCTTCGGTAAGTGCCCCAACGTCGCGATGTGTGGTATGATGTCTCCTAGAAACACACCTTATTCCAGTATTGAGGCGGCTGTGGAGGTGTCTAGGTCCCTCAGTCATAAATGCTTTGGAACTCGGGAACCATTGAATCCCCTCCTCCTCACACAAGTTATGTCAATGACACTTTTAGTGCTTATAGTTTTAATTCTCATATATCGTAACAGAAACATATGAAGTTTCTAGCAAAAGTGCATACACCCATGTATGACCACAACGATAAGAAATACATTCGTTTGGTCATTCCTGAAAATTGTGTTGAAATCGTAAGACGTGTGCAACTCAACAAAGCCTGGTTGGTAAAAAATCAACACTTAGATGACCCCTTAGATGGTCGTGTGTTGACAGTGAAAGTTCCGTTCCGATATAGGAGAGTGATGTGCGAGGTCAAGGGGGAACCTCTCCAATCTCTTATAAAGGATGATGAAATTAATGTTGAAATAGTTTTCAAAGGTGTTTGGAATGTGGGCAATTACTCGGGTTTCTCATGGATTATGAAGAGTATAAAGTTTATACCACTTTAAATAAGTATGCTCACTAGAACCGGATATCTTGTGAGTGAGGGTCCTTTACAGGAAATTAAAAAAGAACTTACCGTAAGACCGCAAGTCAACGGAGACTATGGATTTCCTCCACCACCTTTCAAAGTTTTCAGAGCAACTAAGAATGGAGTGTGCGTTCCAAGATTCTATGGAACTACTAAACTTGGAAAGCCTACACAAGATAAAAGACCCGAACCAGCTAGATCCAAAGCCAAATTTGTTGGACAGCTCAGAGATGCAACCCATCAGAATGAAGCATTGGCAGCAGCAATTGAAGCAGGGCACGGTGTCCTTTCTCTACCATGCGGCTACGGTAAAACGACGGTATCCTTGGCCATAGCGTGTAAGTTGGGGTATCGTACGATGATTGTTGTTCACAAGCAGTTCCTAGCAGACCAATGGCGGGAACGCATTCAGCAGTTTTGTCCAGGTGCAACGATAGGTATAGTTCAACAGGATAAGAAAGAGCTTGAATGTGACTTTGTAATCGCTATGCTCCAGTCCCTGTCCCTCAAAGAATACTCCTTCAGTGACTTTGATTCAGTGGGAACCCTAATTGTTGATGAAGCCCACCATATCTGTGCGAAGGTATTTAGTCAGTCCCTGTTCAAGATGTGTCCTAAGCATATCTATGGACTCTCGGCGACTCCAGAGAGGAAGGATGGTCTCACTAAGGTACTCCACTGGTTCATGGGACCCACATTCTTTGCTGTTGAGAGGAAGAATCAAGAACAAGTGGAGGTGTTCCCTATAACATTTGAATCATTTAACTACAGGAACCCACCACCCTCCATGAGGAATGGAAAGATTTCAATGCCCAATATGATCACAGAAATTGTTGAGGATCGGAAGAGGAACCAAATGTTGGTAGAACTTGTCAAGAAAGCTTCAGCTGGTACGAGACAGCTTCTCGTTCTAAGTGATCGTAGACAACATTGTGAGATGCTCCATCAATGTTTCCCAAAAACTTCGGGTCTCTATATGGGTGGTATGAAGGAGGCAGCTTTACAAGAGTCTTCAAAGAAGAAGATCATCTTTGCGACGTTCTCACAGGCACACGAGGGTCTAGACATCCCAACCCTAGATACAGTTATTTTGGCTTCACCCAAGTCTGATATTACCCAAAGTATTGGTCGTATCATGAGGGAAACAAAGGGTAAACAGAACAACCCACACATCTACGATGTTCACGACCCATGGTCACTCTTCACAGCCATGTATTATAAAAGAATGAAGATCTATAGACAAGGTGGTTTCAAAATCCATGGTAAGGGTGCAGAAGAAAAGAAGCAGGACTTCCCTCAGGGAAAGTGTCTGTTTTTATAATCTGAACATCTATTAAATGTCTGGTGCATTAATACAACTTGTGTCAAGGGGTGTACAAGATGTATATCTCAATAGTGAAGAGGGGCATTCTTTCTTTCGTATGAAGTTTACGAGGCATACAAACTTTTCTCAAGCCCCAAAGTTCATCAAGACTGTTACAGATAAAGATCCTGTTTTTACTGTTCCGGTTTTAGGTGATCTCGTGAATTGTTTATGGTTTGAGGGTGTTGATAAAAACTCTAACGTATCCTCAAATCTTCTTTACAACTCTACGATTGATCTATTTATAGGAGGTCAGAAAATAGATTCTCAACACTATGACTATTACGCAGATATATGGCCCAACTATCTCGCAGACACGTATACCAAATCTCAAGAGTTAACAAACAAGACAAGTATTTCACATAGAAACTTCCAACCCCTCCATTTCTTTTTCTGTGACCACGGAGCATTTCTACCCCTTGTATCATTGGCACATCATCAAGTTGAAGTTAAAATAAATTTTGATCCGAGTAGTTTAGATGGCTACAATGAAACACAAAAGCGTATCAATGTATATGCAAATTATGTATATCTAGATAAAGATGAAAGAGAGTCCATGGTGGAGAGGCAGATGGACTTTGTAATTACACAGACACAAAAGGTGGAATACCCTCTATCTAATGTTTTCAACAATGATATTGAATCCGGTGGATACAACGATTTGGACATATCGTACTTCAATCACCCAGTTAAATCTATATTCTTTGGATATAGTGCGACCTCTAGTGATCCCACGAACGATCGTTTTACATTTAAAAATGCAGACATTCATATGAATGGAACACCTCTACTCGAAAATATGACACCCACTTATTTTCACACAGTCCAAAACTACTACAAATCTAAATATGGTGTATCAGATTATAGGGTTGATACCGAAGATCTTATGTACACGAGATATTTCGTATACCATTTTGGTCTAAATGCATCAGACTACAACCCCTCTGGTAGTTGTAATTTCAGCAGGCTCGATAATGCAAAACTCATATTGAGGGGTGTGGAGAAGGGTAGTCTTAGAGGAGACCAAAATGATATCTGTGTGTTTGCTGTGAACTACAATGTTCTCAGGATTAAGGATGGTTTGGCTGGAATTTTATTCGGTAACTAAAGTATAAATGGGTAGAACAGCTAGGTTTGATCAAATCTATGTTGCAAGTCTTGAAGCAGAACCCGTTGAGAGTGAAACACTTACAGGTGTTAACAGTATTTTAACTAGGGAAATTGAGGCTAATGAAATTAAACTTGTAGTGAATGATGGAATCAAGGGGCGTTTAGCTCTGGCAAACAATATACCAACCAAACAGTTTTCTGTTGGTGAAAAGCTTTTTATTGATAAAGATGATGACATTGTTTGGAATCTAAAAGCTTCTGGTGCAGCAGATCGTATATTCATCAATAATCAACTCGCTGTGGGTACAACTAACCCAACGAATGCTTTTCAGGTAAATGATGGTGCAGGCGTAAAGGTAAGTATTGATTTGACGGGTAAAGATCTCTTGACAGTAAATGGTAACATAGTGGCCACAAATATTATCATTGAGGACCAACTCACTTTCGGTTCAAATCTCGTAATTAATGGTACGGCATCCAATATCATAACCATTAATGGTGGTATGAAAACGGAAAAACTGAGCGTTGGTTCTAATGTAATAATAACTGATAGTGACGCGAATGGTGGTAGCACCGAGTATCCCAATAACGTAGCTGTGATCACGGGTAATGTCACAGTTGACGGGGGTATGTATATTTACGGTAATACACGGATGTATGGTAATCTTTATGTAGCTGAAACGGCGACATATGAACGTGTCGTAAATTTAGTTGTTGAGGATACAACTATCACATTTGGTCAAGGTAATGATGGTACGAATGACCCAACGTTACTATTTACACATGATAGAGATGAGTCAAATATTGCATTTGGTTTCAGAACTGGTGCTAGAGGGAAGGAAATGGCATTGTTTAGAACTGAAGGTGGACCACTTGATACAACATTTACTCTAGATGATACTGTGAGTACAAATCTCCACGTATTCGGTGATATTTATACTTCAAATGCAGTGGGTGTAGCTAATATTTTTCCTACCCACGACCTTTGTGTGGGCTCCAACCTCTTCGTTGAAGATACAGGATCAAATGTTTTAGAAGTCCACGGTAACACTTTCACGGAAAACTTAAAAGTTGGTTCAAATATTACAGTTGGTAATGATATAATTATAATAGATACAACTAATCAAACAGTTGCTACTTTTAACAGTAATGTGAAAGTAAATGGTTTACGCACAACAGGTACAGAAACGTCAGGTATATCTAATGTGGCACCCAGTGATACATTATCTATTGGAAATAAGTTATATGTCAATTTAACCGCTGCAAATACACTCACTATAGTTGGGAACACCGTGACAACAAATCTTATTACAGGATCTATTAGTTCAACATCTAATATAATGGTCCATAGTGATAGATACGGTGGTGATAGTCTTGTAAATCCACTTATCCTCAAATCTGGACCAACTTCCTCAAACGTGAGTTCCATTGAGATATATGGTGCGAGTACATCTAATACTCATCAAAACATCCGCTTCAAAACTAAAAATGCTGAGAGAATGCGCATTGCACCTGGTGGTCAAGTTGGTATTAATATAATAAATCCCACGAAAGCACTCACGATTAATGGGAATGTATTTGTGATGGGGAGCAATTCTGTTGTATATGGTAACGTATGGGGATCAACGGGGAACACTGCCATGCAGGTGTATTCTAACCCAGTGGTAGGTGAAAACAAAGTTGAAAATATCGTTGGAACAGGTAAGGGTCTCAACTTTTATGCGAGTACCACACCCAATATGGGTACACCAAAATTGACCATATTGGAATCAAGTAATGTAGGTATTAACACTCAAACACCCGAGAGTACGTTCCACGTAAACGGATTGACTACATTCATAAATAATCAAGTCACTAGACGGAATGGGTATAATCATTTGGGAATACCGCTAGTAGTCAGTAATGCACAACCTATTACGAGTACTATAGAATTAGTACCCGTGTTGCATCTATCTAGAGAGGGTACCGGCTCTGAACATGCCGCGAAAGCTGCGTTTCATTTAGGGAAGCATGAAAAGAGCGCTGGAACTTCACATAGTAGACTTGATATTGTAATGGGAGATGCCGATTACGCCGTGGATACCACTGTTATGACAATTCTGAGTTCCGGTAAAGTTGGTATAGGTGTTACACAACCAGTCGCTCACATTGAAGTAGACTGTAGGGGTATAGCCGATCCCATTGAAAATGGTATACTTGTACACAATACAACATCCGGTGACGCTATACTGGCGGCACAAACTAACCTAGCAAACGGAAACTCCTTCACATCTTATATACAAACAGATGGTGTAACCCTCTCTGGGTGGTCCACTGGTGTGGCGGGTGCTGATGGTGATTTCAGAATTATAAATAATCACGAGAGGGTTTCAAGTAACGCCACAGTTGGTTTATATATTAGTGGAACATCTGGTGATGTAGGTATAGGTACAGATGTTCCTAGAGGTGTTCTTGAAGTCAATGGTAATGTGGTAATTGGTAACGAATTATCATTTGGTGGTGTACCTGGACAGTTATTTGGTAATACTCGTATTATTGAGAGGCGTTATACTACGGCTCAACCTAGAACCGAATTGTTACTCTTTAAGGGTAATAATAGTGGTGCAGTTGACCAAGGTCCTGATAGAATTAGACATATCGCAGCTGAACACGTATTCCAAACATATAATACTTCTGGTGATACCCTTTACGGTGCGGGTGAGATACTGGCTACGATGGACGGGCAAACCAATCGCCCTCTCACTGTAACAGATCTTGGAAATCCAGGTATAGTTGTAATTGGGGGTAATAGAGATACGGCCAAGAATAGAGAATCGGGTACCAGGTTAGTTGTCAATGGTGATATTGAGTTCGATGGTGGTGGTTCATTCAAGTTATCAGGTTTAGAGTTTTCTACGAGCGATTTGGGTTTCAATGTTATTAGGAATGTACTAGATGGTGCTACACGACGACCACTTACATTCGTGCATGAACGCACGAGTATTCTTGACGATGAGTTTGCACGCTTTGATGAAGATGGGAGATTAGGTTTAGGTACCACGTCACCAACGTCTAACATACACGTGTATGATACAACACCTGGTGATGCGGACATCATGAAACTTCAGAGTATCGGTGACAATAAACAAACCAATCTACTCATATACACAAACGACGGCGAAGGTGGTATAGTCAGGGGATTCAGTAATATTGAAAATGCTACAACTGGTTTAGCCTTATCTGTAGCCAACGTCCAAGCGGGGGGTGTCACAACTTGTCTTAACATAGTTAATACTAGTAACGTAGGTGTGGGAACACCTACACCTGCACGTCAGTTTCATGTTGTTGATCACAGAAATCCACTTTTAGGTCAAACAGGTACTATGAGGGTGGAAAGTATTTCTTCAAATGCTAGCATAGAGTTTACCACCTTGGGTGGAAGTTCTAACATATACGCGGATGCGACAGGTAATGTGTATATACAGCCATCTTCTCCAGATGAACCTGTCACATATATACAGAGTGATCTTAACATTATTGGTGCACTGGAAGTGGGTGGAAACATTGATTTCTCACAAATTGCTGTGAATTTGGGTGGTAGGGCAGCTGCTACAGATCTTGAATTAGGTGGGGGTTCAATTATAGGGTCTAATGAAGTTTCTCGTAAAACGTATTCCAAGACTTTCACTGTGGGGTCAGGTGACGCTAAAGATATTCAACTAATATTTGGTTCAGGTGCATTCTATGCAAAAGTTACAACAATATTGAGGAGAACGGATGGGTCAACAGTTGGCGATCTAAATACAATGGTCATCGAACTACAAGGTGGTACAGGTGATGAATCTCAACCAGCTATAGACCTGGCGTTGGGAGAATTGAAAATTTTTGGTGGTACCAATAATTTTCCTTGGGATTCTATAGTTGATGTCGGTCAGAGAGGTCTAAGTATGACACCTTATAACGTTGATACTGGAAGAATATACACGTATGATATCTTCGTAGAACTAACAACCGCGTGTGGTGGAAAACTCGATAAGATAACAAGACAACTTACTATCCAATCACGCCTAGATGACGGTCAAGGTGGACAAACAGAAATTACAACTTTTAACTATTAATCAATTTTACCATTCAGGGATAACCCAAAGGTAGAATCAATTTATTAATTATGCCCTGATGGAATCAGAGACGGCTAAGAAAAGAACGCCGACAATGAAAGCCATGACGACGTAATTACATTCACTTTCTTCGAGACCAGTTGGTTCTGACTTGACCTCGGCCTTTTTTGTGACGACGGGCTGCTCACGTCGCATTAGAGGTTCCAGTTCCTCCAAAGGACAGTAACCTATCATTTATACTTTAGTTAGAGATTAATTTCCGTTTTCTTCTTTCTCCGGGTTCTCTTTGCCTTGGATCCACCGACCGAAACCTCCTTGATCTCACCACCAGTGGATTCTCCTGAAATAGAGACAATGTCAGAGACATCGTCATCATCCTGATCATGTACCGAGGCTGAGTTGTTGCTTGGCATGGAAGTGTTCATTGGTGGGGGTGGGGGCATCATCACACCACCCATGAGACTGGAGATGTCAATCCCAGGACCCTGCATCTCATATTGTCCGGTGCCACCAACTGGGGCGGCATCAGCAGATCCTGAGGGTGCACGGGTTGTATTTTGAACCGCGGACATCATATTCTTCAAGAGGTCTGGGTTCTGCTTGAGAACATCGTTCATATTGGGGAGGGCACTCTTAAACATAGAGTTTGTGAGGTGGAACATCATCGCCGAACCACCTAACATCATGATGAGTTTGACCTCTGGAGCGACGTTCACCTTGGATCTATACTTCACGTAAAGCTCTTCAAAGACACCATCATAGTCGTCCACCCCCTCCATGACAGACTCAGACCAACCTTCTAACTGAATCTCAAAGGGGTTATACCTCTTATTAAGGAACTCCAGACCAGTCACACAGGCCACAAGCATACGACGAGAAAAGCGAACAGACTGTTCAACATCAATACTGTAGGTAATCCTCTTGACTTCTGTACGAAGTTCTTCAACATTGGAGTAGGCGTTCAACCTCTTATTGACAGCAAACCCCTTCTTTTCAAGCCGACCCAACTTATTAATGAGGTCCGCTTTCTCTTCATCCACCGAGCTGTATCCCTTGGATGGTGCCTCTTCACTATGGGGTCCTGGACCATCATCAGCATCATCAAAAAACATTGGTTCATCTTCACCGTAATCAATCTCCTCATCCATATGTGGTTGGGTAGGAGCCGACTGTTTGTTTGGGTTGACAAAAGCATCCATAGACTCCTGGTGCTGCTGTTGCACATATGGTTTGTTAGTTACAGGACGACGCACAGGCTGAGGACGGGCAGTGGAAATTTCAATCTCATCCATGAGGGCTTGTTCGTCTGCATCTAACTTCATAACATTTGTAGTTCCACGATCAATGACAATTTCTTCGTCCATCTACTCTCTATATGGAAACTATTAATTAACCTTTAACGCATTTTCAAAAAAATATGTCCGTACATTATAAATGTACACCCTTAACCGTGCCAACCGAAATGCTCTCATCAGTATTTTCAGCCTGATCGCTGTGATCTTTGTTCTTGGTATTTTCAAAACTACCAGCAAGTATCAGCCTAGACCAATTATCATCAAAGCTATCAACGAGAAGTCTCTCTTTGGTCTCGAGAACCGCATCGCATGTGTCCCTGGTCACACCAGTGAGGGTAGCCCATACACCAAGAGCTTGACTCCAGGTGGACTCTGTGGTGCCCAAAAGCTCGTCTCCGAGCAAGCGGGTTACGGGATTGAGGATGGAATCGGTGGATCTTTAATCTAAGCTATTATAAATGGCTTTGGTTACTTCTCCCCAAACTATTCCAGATCTTGATTATGAATATCATGTCATAACTGTTGATTCCATTGGTCAAGACAGTGCCAACACTTTTACTTGCCATCTCCAGCAGCCCCTCAAAAATGTTGTTCAGGCTAGACTCCTCGCCGCTCACATTCACTCTAACGTTGTCACAGAACATTGCTATGTTTCCATTGAAGAATTGGATACCATCTTTAATGACAGGGCTTCCAATGTTCTCACTGGTCAATCCCATATGAGTATGATTAGGGGTTCTTTCGCGAGTATCGTGACAGATAGTACTACTCACGAAGACGGTAACTCTCTCATCAGCTTCAAGGACAACTATCCCATCGTTAGCCAGTATGTGAACCCGATCCGAGGAATTGATCGTCTCAGTGTTACGATTAGAGATCAAACCGGTGCTACCATCAAAAACTCTTCGGATGGTGGTGCCAACTTTTTAGTTTTTAGATTTGTGTGTAGAAAACCAAACTTGTAATTTTCTCCCTTTAAAGTAGTAATAAACATGTCTTCGGGTATTGTTCAATTAGTGGCAATCGGCGCTCAGGATGAGTACATCATGGGCAACCCGGAGATATCGTTTTTTAATTCCACGTTTAAAAGACACTCCAATTTTTCACAATCCATCGAGAAGCAGACGATACGCGGAGATGTGAAAAATAATTCAATGTCAAGTGTTCAGATTGAAAGGTCTGGTGATATGCTCGGCTACATTTACCTCACCATAGATGATACAAATCAAGCTGTAGACACTTCTCGCTGGGATCTTCTCATCGATAAAATTGAACTTCTGATTGGTGGTTCTGTTATTGATAGTCAGGACTCTATTTTCACTGAAAAAATTGCGATAGATACATTCGCTCAAAACATTTCTAGGTCTGCGATCGGTACACACCCAGGTGTTCACGCGCGTTCGTATTTTTACCCCCTTCGCTTCTTTTTTTGTGAAGGACCACAATGTGCCCTACCTCTCGTAGCCCTTAATTACCACAACGTTGAGCTGAGAATTCATTGGGGTTCACAAGCTGCCAACTATAATTTTGAAATGTATGCAAACTATTACTATCTAGACAATGAAGAGAGGGGTAACATCGCGACAAGAAAACACGATCTTCTCATCACCCAAGTTCAAAAGAACATTCCAAGTGGTGAGACTGTCCAAGATCTCATCTTCAATCACCCAGTAAAGTATCTCGCTTCTTCGGATACAACTACAGATGGCGCTCTCACTTCACCAACAAATAAAATAAAATTAAGCATAAATGGTGTTGAATTAACCAATTATAAATGGGGTAAACCCCACTTCATTGATGTTATGAGTTACTATCACACAAACAATGTGACATCCCCAGATTTCTTCCTCTACTGCTTCTGTCTTATGACAAGTTCACTTCAACCAACTGGTACCCTAAACTTCAGCCGAATCGAGTCAGCCAAACTCATGAGTGAAACTTTACCCATAAATGACCCAATATATGCAGTCAACTATAACATCCTCCGCATACAAAATGGGATGGCAGGTCTCCTTTACGCAAATTAATTTAGCCTCATATATTAAATGGTGAAGAACTTGCCGTCAGTAGAGAGATCTACCAAGATTAGGTTTGGTAAGCATGTCCCGGATTCCACCGATCAGGAGGAAAATACCATTGTCTTCAACGCGAGTAATGTTTTAGTTCCAACACCATATAGTAACGCTGTCTATTTATCACCTATCAGGAACAAGTCTGATTATCAAGCTCCCGAGATTGTACTTCTAATGTACGACCGAAATACAAAGGAAATTACAGAATCTGGGGAATCCGCGAATGCCCTTATAGGTGGTGTGACACTTAATACAGCTGTACAACGCGGTAACGCAACTTCAAATACCATTATATTTGTGGGTGGGGGTATGTCAGATAATGGTGTAGCGTTTGTAACGGACCCGGAGAGTTCAAATAAGGTTGGTATAGCAAACTTAAATCCCCAACACACTGTGAGTGTTGGCTCAAACCTTTACATTGATGATGTAGGTTCAAATGTCCTCGTTGTTTCGGGTAATGTCGCTATTTTAGATAGCCTAATTGTTGAAGGAAACTTGACTGTAAATGGTGGTACAACGGTGATTGTTACAGAAAATCTTTCAATTGGAGATGCAATCATAGAACTAGGGAGAAACAATACATCGGGGGATACGACCCTTGATTTGGGTATTTTGATGCATAGACCGGATGCGTTATCAAATGTGGTCATTGGTTTTAGAGAGAGTTCTAATGAGTTTGCCATAGCCTATACAGAGGCATCCCCCTATGATAAAACATTCACACCTTTGACATCTGAAGACATTAATGTACATGTGTATGGTCTAACCCATGTGGATGCTAATATTTACGCACATGAAGATGTACTCGTTACGGGGAATGCATATATCACTGGAAATGTCGTAGCCTACAAAGACTTTACTCTCACTGGTAATGCATACGTATCTGGTAATATTTCC
>Ga0222673_1000565_pt1 | contig 15864 bp, 28 predicted proteins | sample AntAcemetagen801_FD_179845 | JGI IMG/M metagenome (GOLD analysis project Ga0222673, IMG submission 179845) | Saline water microbial communities from Ace Lake, Antarctica - #801 | ecosystem: Environmental > Aquatic > Non-marine Saline and Alkaline > Saline | place: Antarctica: Ace Lake...
GGCCTGCGTGTTCAGGAGCGCCTGAACAAAACCGGGTGACGCCCCGTGCTCGAATGCCAGCTGGCGGATAGATGTGAAACGTTCCTGCGCGAAGTCACTGTTGAACAGCTCCTCCGGCATCGTCTCCGGGCGCTCGAGGGCGTAGCCCTCGGCGGTGGCGGGAAGGCCCATAGCTTCACGGGTCTGCTCGAGATACGTGGCGCGTTCCTCGGCGCTGGCGTCCGTCGCCAGCGGCTTGATCCGCGTGGACATCTCCTTGTTCGCCTCGCGGAGCGCCTGCGCCATGGCCTCGGGTGTCGTGTACCGCGTGGCGATCTTGCGCGTGTCATCGTCCGCGTACTCGTCGGAGAAGTGGGGCGCGGGTTTTGCTGCGGCAGCGGCGGCGGCTGCGGCTGCGGGATCTGCGGCAGCAGCGGCTGCGGCTGCGGGATCTGCGGCAGCAGCGGCGGCGGCGGCGGCGGCGGCGGCGGGATCTGCGGCAGCAGCGGCTGCGGGATCTGCGCCAGCACCGGGATCGTCAGCGGGTGCGTAGAGGGGTCGGCAATTGAGTAACGACATTTAAGTCTCCTTTGGGTTCAGGTCAGCGTAGAGAGCGGTCTTGATTAGCGCGGCGACCTCGCGCCGTCCAGCCCATCGCTGGAGCAGGTTGGGATCCAGAGGCGGTACGATACCGCCTGGATCCTCGATGTCGGACACGTCGTACTCACCCAGCCATGACAGCAGGATGAACAAAACCTTCTGGCCGAGTACCGGGTCGGCGGTCAGGAACAGATTACGGAACAGCCGCGCGACGTCATCCGGCGCGAGCTGGTCGACACTGGCCGCGCGGATCAGGTCCTGCGTGTAGTACTGGGGATTTAGGTCGAACTGATCAGACATCGCGCTCGACCTTGTAAGACGCGTAGAAAAAGAGGGCTGCGATGGTGCAGCTTATAACCCAGATGACAAATGTAGTCAGGTTGGTGTCATCGAAGTACACGAGGCCGCTGATTATAATTATCAGGGTGGCGCACATGCGGGTCAGGTAGACGAAGGCGGCTCGCATAAGGTGGTCTCCTTGCGTTGTGGCGACGAAGTCTACTGAACCTCGTCGGCCCCCGCAACAGCTGCTTCCATCATCTCGGGAGGCAGCTTACTCGCCGTATCAGCCAAGGCCATGGCCTGCTCCTGATCCTTGGCCGCCTGAGCAGCCTCGGCGTCCCGCGCCTGCTTGGCCTCGAGATCATCCTCGGACAGCAGAAGCGCCTGTGGAAAATCATTCGACGTTCCGATGAACCGACCGTACTCGACCCAGTCGAAGGGATCCATGACGGCAGGCTGCACCCGACCCACCTCGAGAACTTTACGCATACCATCGGAGACCGTGGCCTCCTCAATCTGCCGCTTGGCTTTCTCCACCGGGCTGGCGAAGCGGAAGTTGATGTCGTGGCCTCGCAGCTCCTCCGGGATATCCTCGACAGGACCGAAGGCGCCAGCGCGCAGCATGAGTTTGAACGTGCGGTCGATGATGGGTCCGGTGTAGTCGCTCTCCATGCGACCGAAGACTGAGCCGATCTCGCGGATGAACTCCTCGCGGCGCTGGATGACTTCGGTCGCAGTCATGTCGGGGCCGTCGACGGGCAGGTTCAGGATGTTGCGGAAGAACAAAGCGAAGACGTGCTCCTGTTTCCGCGTCTGCGCGTCCAGCCCCCATGGGAGGTGGCCGCCCTGATCGAGCTGGACGAAAGGCTTCGTCATGCCGAGGTTGCGGACAGCCTTGGCGTCGTAATATGTCACGCCGCCGGGGTGAAGGTTCGGCGCGGTGACCAGTGAATTGCTGGGGAGGAGCAGGGACGGATCCACGGCGCGGTGAAGCGCGCGGAGCAGCGTCTTACCCATCTGGTTGAGGGTCTGCGCGTCAGGCAGCGCCAGTATGCCGATGCCGCGACCATACTTCGAGCCGGATCGAACATCCCACCGGGGAAGGAAGAACGGGAACTCCTCGAAGCCTTCCTCGAGTATCTCGTGCTCGTTCTTCACGTCGACGACGACGCTCTCCCAAGGCATGTTCAGGTTGTTGGCTATGCGGGGGTCACGGTCGAACCGGCGCTGGACCGACCAGCATATATCCCACATTTTGTTGCGGGTTGCGGCGTCCTTCGCTGTCAGGCAACGAACCATCTCTTTGTGCAGGGTGCCTGATTTTCCCCAGCGGTCTGACGCCTGCTTGGCGGTGACCCGCTCCACGATGAGGACGCCCTGCGTCTGGTTGAACTCATCCATGAGGGGGTAGATGGAGCCGGGGTGGAAGCCTCGGTAGAAGAGGCCGCGCCGGTCCTCGCGCAGGCCGACGTAACCCGCACCGTTACCGAACGCGACAATGTCGTCATCGACCTCGCCGGTGACATCCATGAAGCGGGCAATGGGATTGTACACGGCCTTCCACATAGTATCCTCGGCGCGCTCGACCCACTCCTTCGCGTCGGCCTTCTTCAGAAGGTCCTCATCGTCCGGGACCATATCAAACCATTTGCCGGGGGCGGCGCTCTTCGGTCGCAGCATGGCGCCGATCGCATTGGTCAAGCCGCGCTTGGCGAGGATGGGGGTTGTGTCAAACAGGACACTGTCGGAGGACGCGTGAGCAGATGAGAAACCACCGGCCCGCTCAGGAGATAGCACTGACGCGATCTCCTCGAAGAGGGGGTCGACGACGGCGCGCTCGCCCCGTTCATACTTCAGCTCATCAATTATCCGCTCGGCTTTAGCGCCCATGGATCAACCCAGTGTTTTGCGTGTGACGTCCAGATTATCGTCGTCCGTGCCCTGACCGCCACCGTCGTTCGTGACCGTACTGAGGAGGCCCTTCCGCGAGATCGCCGCGACGCGGGTCTTTTCTTTCTTCGCTCTAGTCGCGGGGTCGTCGAGGGTGGGGATAGGCGGAGCTTCGGGAGGCAGGTTAGGCTTGGCGCCGCCAAAGATTGATTTACCGGGGAGGGTCAGGTGCATCTCGTAGTTTCCTATACAGCTGGTAAGGCGTAAATATCCACGGTGCGTTGATCCCCAGAACGACCTTAGCCATCCCTACGCAGTTCGTAATTGTCATCGGATATGAGACTACATCACGTTTCTCCACGGCGACAACCGTAAATCCTTGCTCCTCATAGAAGTTTTTAATATCGAAGTCCAGCGGTGATACCGGGTCGATGACGACGCAGCCGTCACGGCCATCCACCATAATCCACATAGTCTCGGCGGGGATGAGCACGAAGACGTGCTGGAAGTCAGGGTGCAGCAACCCGCTCAGGCAGTGGCTGCCATGCTCGTGAAAGACAGCATACGCCTTAGTGGATCCTGTCATCGATCGCCTGCTCGAGCTGACGATCCGCCGCGCGCTTGCCACTGTCGTCGATGTACTGGTCACACTGCGCGTCGGTCAGGAGGGGCAGCTCCGGGTAGAGGACGGCGTAATGCTGACGCGTCAGCGACCGCAGATGCTCACGCTCCTCGACGGTGAGCTGTGCGCTGAACCGGCTCTTGGCGTAGGCGGAGGTGACGCGTTTGACGGGAGCGGTGCCCAGGAGGAGGCGGGGCTGGCCTGTCCACTCCTTCGGTGGGTCGGGGCACCGATCGTCGCCGGGTGTCAGCTCCGTCCACTCGACGGGTGCGAGGATCAGGCTGTGCTGCTGTGCGGCTCGGGCGATGGCGCGGCGGATGCCCTCCTTCGCGTTCTCGTAGTCAGTCTCCCGCATCAGGTTGTTGAACCAAAGCGCGGCCTCAATCTTGTCGCGCTCCACCGGTTTGGCGGCTGCACCTCCGATCAGCGGCTCGACCTCGTCGATCGCATCAACCTCGAGCTTGTGTAGATCCTCGTCCCTGCGGTCTGTCATATCCTATCCATCGCCTCCAGTATTTCTGTGCGCGCAGCCTTCGACGTAATCATCGGCCCGTAAATTGGCGCGGAGATCTTGCGCGCCAGCAACTTCACTGAACTGCGCCTGATCTGGCGGCTCGCACCAGCGGTCAGCACCTGCAGCTCCATCGCGTGGGCGAGAAGCTCCTCCTCGAGGCGGAAGGCCGGATCGTCGATGTAACGGATCCACCACCCAACTGGGTCGCGGCCCTGCCGGGCGCTATGCACTTCTTCGTGCGCCCAGACGTGAGGCGGGATGTCCATCATGTCTGGGTTATAGATCACGTTGCCATAAGCGAAGATGACTTTGAACCGGGCGATCGCCGGGAAGGCGTCGCGGATAGCGGGGTAGTTTGGTGGGTACTCGCCCCGGCGTTCGATCATCACTTGGACCATATAGATATGGCGACGATCAGGAGCACGATGATGGCGGTGATAGCAAACACCTCGTCGCTGGTCATGTCGTCACCTTCGCCAGCTTCCGCATATCCTCGAGGTGGTACTTCGTCGCGGTGAGTTGGCTCTCGTGGTCCTGCCACCCGGCGGGGCGGTAGCCCGACGTCCACGCCGCATCGATCACGGCCTGCAGGAACTGCTCCGTCTCGTCCGGGTTCACGAAGGCTGTCTTCACCTCATCAAGCATCCCGTGACGACCCACCGTCTCAGCGATCGGGGTGTGCAGGATCATCCGCCCGCCGTCGTCCGTCTCGCGGAAGATGTGGAGGAAAGTGCAGAGGCGCATGGGATCCACGCGGACGTGTGCTGTGTATTTCTGGTGGCTGTACATCTGGTGGTCTCCTAATGCTTCAGGGGATTGTACGACTGCTCCGATGGTTGAGGCGTGCCGAGCACGCGGCCCGTCGAGATCTCCTGATCGTATAGCCCAGCCGTGGCGTAACTGTAAACCACGGCGTCGCCGCTGTCGGGGGATCTACCGAGGCGCTTCTTCATCTCGTCCTTGCTCTCGATCAGGATCTTCGGCGGCTTGCCGGGGCGGATGCTGTACGTCGGCGCGGTCAGGTCGGCGATGAGTTGGGTGTCGGGAGGCAGGGCGACGTCCAAGCCGTAGTCCGGGTCGAGGCCCTCGCGCAGCGCCCACCACATATCGGCGCGCCGATTGTAGAAGCCGAAGGATCCGTCGCGTGTCATAGACTGAGATCCCTCGCTGCCATTCTGCGTCTCGAAGGGAAGGCCCGCGTTCTTGAGGGAGGTTTCCGCGTCGGCGCCGACACCGATGTTATCCACGCCGATCATCGCGCCATCTCTCAGGAGACCCGCTGCGAGTGCCGCCACCGTCGGACCATCAGGCGTGTCCCTGCCGGGTACTCGGATCAGCTCATCGAACCAGAGGGCGTAGCGCGGGGCGAACACCGTGTCATCTTTACCGCCGCGCGCAACGTCGAGGCCCATCGCAGTCATCCTGACGCCGCGTGGTTTGCCATCGCGCCATCGATCGTTCGCTGCATGCACCCACGCACTGGGGATGACTTGGAATGCGTCGTCCTCGCGTGCCGCCATGAAGTTGCCGTCGCGGATAGCTGACCGGAGCGGCTCTGGCATCGCGTCGAGCGTCGCCTTGTAGCCGGTGTTTATCAGGAACGGGTTGTCACTCAGGGACGCCGGGATGAAGGTCCGGCTCTTCGGCACATGATCCACACCATTGAACGTCCTGATGTCCATCGGTCCGTCGACCCAGAGATCCTTACCATCGGGATCCGTGATCACCCACGCCAGCTCACCGTGCTCGAGGCGTTGGGCGGTGGGTAGGTTCACATCGAGCCACGGCCTGAACATGTTGATGATCCATCCACCCTGAGCGTCGAGCGGCGGGTTGCTCGCCATGATGGTCCGCACGCGCTGCTGCCCCACAGGGTATTTGCCCTGCGCCTCGAAGTAGCGCAGCCGATCGATGTCACCTTGGCTGTCCTCGAGCGTGTCATCTGCTGATCTGTTCCAGCCCATCAGGAAGCGGATCACATCCTCAAGGAACTGGCAGCCCTCGTCGAAGCCGAGCAGGTCATGCGGGTTACCCTGCCAACTCTCGGCGGCGTCGAGGGAGGCGGCACCGCCGAAGTCGATGTCGCGGTCCTTGTATCGGAAGCGCCCTTCGCTGCGGTTCAATCCGTGCTTAGTCCCGGCGATCGATGTGCATCGATCGATCAAGGCGCCGAGGTCGGTGGCCTGCGGACGCATCAGCAGTGTGCGCTTGTGCTCCGTCAGCGCCATACCGCAGAGGAGATCCGTCTTACCCCCACCGCCGCCACCGCCGTAGAGCAGGACGTCGGCAAAGGATCGCAGCGCCGTCGTCTGTGGTCCGGGGTTGCTCATCCAGATCCGGTCGCCGGTCTGGGCGGTCACGGCTGCCTGTACACGCTGCTTGGTTTTGTGATCCATGGCGCCGAGCGTGGCGATCATATCCTCGAGGGCGCTCATCAGTGGCCCTTCCCTTCGCAGGTTTCGCAGGGCCGCCACGCCTGATCGCGTCCACGATGGTGACCACCGGCACCCTGACACGCTTGGCACAGGTAACCTACACTGACACGCTCGAGGCGCTTGACGGTCGCCTCCAGTGCCGCGACGCGCGCGGTCAGGTCAGGGCCTCCCGCATGCTTCGCGTCGACGGCGCGGCGCATGGCGCGACCGTAGAGGCAGTCAGGGTAGGTGCAGCGGAGATTGTGTTGAAGGCACCCGAGCGTGTCAGTGCATGCGCTCCGATGCCCGGTCATGCGTCTACCTCGAGGTCGATTATCTCAGGCGCTTCGATCGCGCCCTGCATGATGGAGACCAGCCGCCGGGCCAGCTCAGTATCTGACATCACGATGACGTTGGTCAGGTTAGGTGCGGGAGGCGCGTTCTGCGGACCCGCATCGAGACCGAGCACGCGCGCCTTGCCCATCGTCGCGCCGTTCGCCGCAGCTGGCTGCGAAGTGTCCAGCGCCATCTCCCGGTTCTCATCCAGCTCGTCGCATATACCGCTGATGGTTCTGCTGTGCCGGATCCTCACGGTGCCGCGCAGCTGGGCTATCCTCGCGGCGACCTCCGGGTTGCCTAGTAACTTCGACGCCTCGCTGTCGATCGTGTGGACCTTCATGTTCCGCGTCTCGAACGCGTTGCGGTATGCGTGCGATGCGACGTTGCCGTTGCGGACGTACTCGAACGCGAAGACCTCACGCTTGGCCGTCAGGATGATGGGCTTCTCCGCGTCGTCGCCGGGGAGTGACACGCCCTTCGTCCTGCCGCCACCGCCACCGCGCACGACGTTGGTCAAGGTATCCTCGTGGAACTCGATGAGCTTGGCCTCGTGGTCGTAGGCCGCCTCCTCGCTGTTGAAGTATTTTATGATCGTGATGACCACCTCGTCACCACGGTCCCAGATTGTGCGGATCTGCTTCGCCTTCTTGCTGCGCCCTTTGCCGTCGGCGGCGGGCACCTTGTTCAGGTGCGAGGTGGCGCGTGTTGTCGATCCCTTGCCCACGTAGAACGGCTGACCGTCAGCGGGGTCGGTGTACATGTAAACGAAAAATCGAGCTTTGGGTTTGGTCATGCTTAAAAATTACCCGCCGTTACGATCGCTTGTCAATCCAGTAGCGCGCCAGCAGGGCGGCCTCTGCGATGCCGTCGTTCGCCAGCACCTGCCACAGCTGCGCCTCGCCGAACTTCATGCGGCACGCGTCGAGGCTGGCGCGCTTCGACTTGCTCAGGCCCAGCGCCCCCTTCCAGACACGGGCCGTCACCCACTCGATCGGCGCGCCGCTGATCAAGGCGACGGCCTCGATCGCGCCGGTGTTCCTGCCGAAGGAGAACGTGGACGACACACCCTGCCCCGGCATGGCGTTGTTCTGCTCAATGACGATCTGCGCGGGCGCATACTGCCGGAGGAACGCGAGGGCAGTCCGCGCGTCGATAATCTTCTTCTGGCGCCACACCACCGTCGGCATCCTGATGCCATCCACGTACACGCCGTTGTCAGTGACGATCGAGATGCCGCCGGAGATACCGGGATCGATACCGGCTGTTGAATTTCGCCGTGCGCTTGATTTGGTCATCGCCGTATCCCTAACTTATTAAGTGTATTTAAATTCTCGATTTGTGCCCCAGTGGGCGGTGGAGCGCCCAGCGTAACCAGTCCCCTAAAGGGGACGACATCCCCGACATCCCCCCAGCCCATTGTTTTCATTACATAATTTAGGGGGATGTCCGAGGCCCTTTTCCGTTTTGGATGACATCCCTCTTCCGCAGTTTTCTGCGGGTCTCCGAGGGGGGATGTCCGAGGCGGCGGAGGGTTGATGCACCCTACCAATAGTTGAGTGGAGCGCACCATACTTATGCCTTCTCGATCGTCAGGGTGTATTGGGTGGCTTTGTTTTTCACCGTCGCATCGAAGTCCGCCCGGACGGTGTACCCACCGCATATGACACCCTCGCCAAACATCGCGAGCAGCTCGTCGCGCGGCCCATCCTTCAGCCTGTCGGCATCCGACACCCACGCCTCGTGCCCCTCCATCTGGCGGTGGGCCTGCGCGAACGTGTGCGTGCCCTCGCCCAGCGTCTTCACAATGGCAGTGCCCAGTGTGATCACGGCAATCATGTCGACGCTGCCATGCACGATAACGCTGTCGGCTGCGGCCTCGCTCGACAGGTGGGTGACACCAATCTCGTACCCCTCGTCGATCTCCTGACCGAGCAGCTCGTACACCACCGGGAGCAGGGGAGACCCTTCGCGGATCTTGCCACTGTCGAGGACAACCCACCTCGACAGCCTGTCGTTCAGGAACCGCTTAGACCACTCCTTACGATCGGGACCTGCGGCGGGCATCCAGTTGGCGAGGGTGAAGCCACAGTCCAGCGCCGAGTAGATAGCGCCGGATCCACGCCACGCACCGCTGTCGCCACGGTACCAGTCATGTGGCTTCGATCGGTCCTTCGGTGTGTGGTGAGCGTGGAGCACGGCGGCGCCGGTGAGGGATGTCAGTATAAGCAGCGCCTCGGAGATCTTACCGGCAGATGATGCGGAGTTCTCGTCGGCTGCATCCGACAGCGTGACGTACGGATCCAGAAACACGACACGCGCACCTGTCTCGAGTACCTCCGCGACGAGGCGCGCGAGCGCCTCCTCGTCGACCTCGGGCTGGCCGAACTCATTCACAGTGACGAGGCGGAACGTGCCCTCCGTCTTGGGGCGCACCGTGATCGTGGTGCCATTCATCCGCACGGCATCGTAGTGAGCGTGCGCCGCTTTGACGCGCCGCTTGATGTCGTCGGTGTGCTCCTCGTTCGCGATCCACAGGACACTCTCCGGCTTGCAGGGGGGCAGCCCCATCTCCTCCGTGCAGCCACCGTTCAGGCAGACCGCCAGCAGGGCGAGCCACCTCGTCTTGCCGACGTTACTGTCACCGGCGAGGGAGGAGATGCCACCGGCGGGCAGCATGCCCTCGATCACCCACGGGATGGGTGGCAGCTTCTCCGCCTGCAGGCTATTCAGATCGAACGTGACGAACTCGCTATCGTCGTCCGATTGGGATGTCTGCAAAACTTCGACGCGACGCTCGATGTCCTCCTTCGTCACCGGCGTCGCCTCGGTAGGGTTCTCGGAGTAGGGCACCTCCATGACCGGCGTGCCCTCACTGAGCATGTCGAGGAGATGCTGCGGGATGTTCACCGATGCCGTCTTACGATTGGCCGACGTGACGAGGCCCTCGATCTTCCCCCGGCGGTTCACCCAGGCATCATGGCGCGGGTGCTGAGACGACTTCGCCTCGCTCTCGTCCATGACACCCTCGAGGATCTCGAGCTGCTCCTTCTGCGACAGGTACTTGCCCTCGTGCTTACGGTTGGGCAGGCGGATCGACAGCGAGCGCAGCGCCGGGTAGAGATCCGACGCGTCGACGATGCGGCCCATCAGATCCTCGTCAGTGTCGTCCGAGTACGTGCCGGTGGCCGTCGTGATGGATCCGTCGCCTCCCTTCGCGCGCATCGCCTCCTCGAGCAGCTCGAGTGGAAAAGGCGCCGGGGGTGTACAGTCATTTATCTCGGAGTAACCCGGCGTGCCGGGCCAGCAGATGTAGCCATTGCCCGCAGCCTTGAGGTCGATGCCGAGGGCGAGCGTCGCCGGGAAGCGGTACTGGTTGCCGGGGTGCTGGAAGATGAAGTGCAGGCCGCCGGACCGGGTCTTGTGGACACGCGTCTCCCACAGCAGATGCTTGCGCGCCCCGACCCAAAGCTGCGCGTCTACGGATTTATAGATGTCTGCGTCGACACAGATCAGCCCCGACATCTCGCCCATGGGGACGGCGATCTCGTGCGCGCCGAGGTGGTCAAACAGGAAGCGGATCCGCGTGGGGTCAGTCGTGGCGACATGGTAGCCGCCCTGACCCTGAGCCACGCCGAGGTCGTCGTTCGACCACGATGGGACCTTGTCATTGGTAGGGAACACCGGGTACCCGGCGGCGGCCACGGCAAGCGCGGCCTCAAGTATTGTTGACATATCAAACCTCTCGAATGTCAGATGCAGTTAAAGCGGGCGGATCATAAATCCGCCCGCCCCTTTATGTCAACGCAGAAAATAGGCTCTTGCAATGTCAGCTGCTGATCATTATATCTACTGGACGGACACCTCAACCAAGGAGACCACACCATGAGCAGCGTCATTACAAAGGACGCCACCGGGGAGTTCACCGAAACGTGGACGAAGGAACGCTTCGTCGTCACGACGTGGACGTTGGACTTCTGGACCCGCAAGGCGAGCGACCGCGTCACCCGCGAAGTCGAGGCATACAGCAACGACACCGCCATCGACGTCGCCGTCGACGAGTTCATCTGCGACATCCCCGAAGTCACCGAGCTTCGCCGGGTCTGGGAGGTCGCCAACGTGGCCGACGTGCAGGCCGCCAACGACGCGATGGAGGATTACACCCCCTTCAGCTGCAACACCCGGATGGTGTTCGCCGACGACGTCTTCACCCGCTGACAACCAGCCGGGGGCATCCCGCCCCCGGCACTTCAAGGAGACCACACCATGATAAAATTTACAGTCAAAGGCCGGGGACAGTTCCCCCTCGATATGCTCCGCTACGATCGGTGCTTCCCCGAAGACAGCCAGAGCGCATGGAACATGGACGACAGTCGCGTCATGCGCCGCGTCGTTTTGATCAAGCCTGAAGCTGACAATACCTTCGAGGGTCCGACAGTCGAGCGGTGGTCCTCCTTCGGTTGGACCGTCTCTTCCGACGTCGAGGTGATCGGATGAACCCGCTCGACATCCCCGCCTTCATGGACCGTCGCGACGGTCGCAACGCCCACCTCAACGCAGGCCCGACGCGCACCCGCAAGAGCAGATGGAAAACACCGAAGCGTAAGAAGGCAAAACGCAAGGCGCCGACGCGCCCGTCGGGTGCTCAGGTTCGCGCGCTCCTCGACATGGGCTACACCTCGGCCTCCGTCAGCTCGATGACGGCCATGTCTGCCGGGCGCCTGATCGACAACAACGTCTCACCCCACATGAGGAGCAAGTGATGACCCTCCGTATATCTCTGCTGGTGAGCTACCTGTCTGACAAGACAGGCGGCCCGCACGACGACGACGCTATGGCGCGGCTACTCGGCTGGCACCGCAACCCAACTTCCGGGGAGTGCCGTGACGGCAGCGTCCGCTGGTCTCCGCCAGACAGTTGGGGTGGGGGTCCGTGGGGTGCGCCCCTGCCTAAATGGACGACGTCCCTCGATGCCGCGCTTCCTTGGGAGAACATAATCGAAAGCTCGGCCTTCATGCACAAAGGGGGCCGAGTGACGGAATGGCTCGCGCGCCACCGGGACGACGACGGCCACGACCCCTACGCGGTGGGCCTGACGCGCACCCTCGCGGAGCGCAGCGCCGCCATCATGGGAACGCCAGAGCGTATAGTGAAGGGAGCAGTGTCATGAAGATCAATTACGATAAGGACGCGAAGACCGTCCGCTGGCCCGCTCTGCTCGAGCAGCTGTCGAAGCTGACCCGCAAGGAGAAGGAGGGGCTGCTGATGGCGGCGACCACGTACCGCTCCGGCGAGGACAGCTGTAACAGCGTCTACATGGGCAGCATGGCGCACGCCGGGCTGATGCACGCTCTGGGGGGGCGCTACGGGCAGCCCCCCGGCTATTCCGTGCTGATCCCGCCCTCATCAAGCACGATGCTGGACGCGGGTATCAAGAGCGCCATACACACCATCGAGTATATGCTCGCCAACCCCCGTAAGCCGTGCCCCTGCTGCGGGCAGATCATACTGGGAGAGGAGTGATGCTTAGAAAATTCATAGCCAAGATCCGCTTCGCATACGAATACGGCAGCGAGATCCAGAAACAGTTCGACAGGGAGCGGGAGGAGAAAGCCTCCGCCGAGTGGCGGGAGCGGCAGCACCAGCTAAACCTGTGCCGCAAGCACCAGCAGGAAAGCAATCACAGCCATCACGCAGATAGTAACTGCGATTACTGCAACGCCCTGCGGGGCAAGCGGCGCCCGATCGACCACCCCACACCCGAGGGAGAAGAGTGATGAGTGTACGCAACGAGAAGAAGTACAAGACGCGCCGATCGTACCAGCTCGGCTACGACAACGGTTTTTGCGGTGTCATGGACAGACCCGACTGGACGCGCGACGACAGGTGGTCAACCAACTACGACATAGGCTACGCCGACGGCGCGATGGATGCGGCCAGCGAGGCGCGCGAGGCGGCGACGCGCGCCGCCTTGTCGTACCCTTTCGATTGCCTCCGCGAGCGCGTCGGGCTGTCGGTGCAGGACGACGACCTGCGCGAGGTTCTCATAGATCTTATCGACCGCGTCGAGCGGCTGGCAGGAGACGACTGATGGTGTACGACCCGGAGACATACGAGAAACCCATCCGCAACCGGCGTCCGCGCGCCTGCCCCCAGTGTGGCGACACCAACAAATACCGGGAGCGCATCGGATACGAGAAGTGTGAGGCATGCGGCTATTTCGTGGATTATCACCGAGGCGTGGGAAGCGACATCGTCGCCCCCCCGCAAACGTGCCCCACCTGTGGGCAGGTAGCGAAGGGAGGCGACTGATGGCTGACGTGTTCACCGATCACAGGATCGCCACCCGGTGGCCCGACAAGTGGGCCGCCTGCCGGAACAGCAAGGCGCGTAACAACCTCCGCAAACGCTTCCGTATCGAGAACGAGCTGGCGCAGCTGCGCGAGGCGGGTGCCTCATGCGGCAACTGCTCGTCATACCAACGTAACCCCACCATCAAGAAATTCATCTGCGAGGCGGGGTCCGATTTTCATGGCTACCAGTTGGCGTCCGCCGACGGGTTATGCACAGACTGGAGCGAGGCAAAACAAATGGCTAACTTTTTCACCACCGGCGACGCCGTCGTCGTCCACGGTCGCGTCGGCATGCTGGTCTCTCTCGGCTACCGCGAGAGCACCATCAGCTACGGCGCCGACGGCCCGACCGAGATACACCAGACCGGCCTGATGGTTCACGCCAGCACGAAGGAGGTCGAGGCGGCGGGCCTGCAGGGCGTCGGCTTCAATCCAATCCAAGGAGACGACTGATGCGGGGACCGGGCAGAGTAACGAAGGCGGAGATTGCCGCGCAGGCGCACGTCACGGCGACGCCGGAGAAGATCCGCGAGGCCGTCAACAAGATTAAATACCGGCGGTTCATGACTGGCAGCAAGGTGCCGCGCTGCGCCGCCCGCGTCTACGGCCAGTGGTCCGGCGGCGGCCAGTGCCATCACAAGGGTAAGCTACAGACAGGTGGCTTCTCGTGGTGCGGTCACCACGACCCGGACAAGAAGGCACGGGTCCACGCCGCTGAGAAGCTGCGCTGGGATAACTGGACCGCCGAGCGTGACGCGCAGTGGGATCGCAGCGCCCTCCTTGACGACGCGAAGGATGCCGTCCTCTCAGCAGCGCGCGGACACTTGAAGCAGGAGGTGTCGTTCGACGACCTCATGACCGCAACCGAGCGGCTCGTCAACATCGAGGCGACGTCGCCCACAACCGAAGGAGACGACTGATGGAGTACGCACACGTTTGCATATGGCCGGGCGGTGGCAAGGACGAGGAGGAGACCGGCGAGACATGGATAAAGGTCAGCGCCAAGGAGGCTGTCATAATCTCCGACGCACTGGGCGAGCACCATAAGAAATACCCGCGCCGCAAGACAATCGATAAACTGTGGGACCAGTGGACGATGTCCCTACCCTACTTCACCTGAAGGAGATATTTGATGGCTATCAGCAGAGCAGAGCTATTTCACGTTATCGAAGGGATGCAGTGCGTCCTCTATGTCAGCGGCACCTATAAGCAGGCCGACCTCTACCACCGGGCGTCCGAGGTCTACGCCAAGCACGGCTCAGGGTACGTCCGCCTCGAAGCGCGCGGCGGCACGTCGGCGCCGAAGATCCGGTGGATCGACTGCGACGTCGGCGGCGAGGGAGGCAACGGGCCGCTCCTCACCGCCAGTCTCACCGACGACAGCTGGGCCAGGCCGTCGTACAGCGGGGGTGCCAGATGAGCGGGGGTCCGGCGTGCTCCTGCCCGGAGCGTGATGAGCCTATCACCGTCGAGGCGGGATCAAACCGCCCCGCCCGGCTCTGGGTTATATTGAGCTACATGTGCAACCACTCTGCGTTCAACGGCTACCATATGACGTCCAGCGAATACTCCGCCGTCGGCTGCCGTCGTTGTGGCTACATCTGGCGGACGAAAGCGAAGTACGTCGATGATCTGGGCTTCGCGGACGGCTGGCCTCAGAGGGATTACCGTATGAGCGCCGAGGAACTCACGGGGGTGGGGAGATAGCCGCAGGGGCAGGCGAAAATAAACACTTGAAGTATCAGCAGCTGATGACTATATCTGTTGGACGGACACCTCAACCAAGGAGACCACCATGAGCACCCTCACGAAAGCCAAGCTGAACAAGTCCGCCTCTCAGAGCGGCCTCAAACTCGTCAAGGGAGAGGGCTACTTCTACTGGCTCCCAACCGAGTTGGACCTCCCCTCGATCTACGTCTGTCACTTCAACCACATGGACGACAACAGCTGGTGGGACGAACTCAACACCGCAACGCGGTTAAAGGCTGATGCCGACGAAGCGGAGCAGGCAAAGAAGTACAATTTTGATCACGGCTTCGACGCCATAAGCAACACCGATCAGGCTCTTCAGGAGGCTATGAATGCAGCAGCCATGGCTCAGCAGAAGGCCGGTCAGCGTCTGCGTATGCTGGAGGGTGTGCTCGACAGCATCGCCCAGATGACCGACACGCCTGACCTGCATGACCGCATCCAGACGGTCCTGAAGTTCACCGTCGGCACGAAGAAAGCGGAGGACTGAGCATGCCCGCATTTGACAAGGCGTACTCCGCCGTGACCGCACCCGAGGTACTGCCGACATGGACGTGGTGCATCCCCGCCCCCGGCGCCGCGCCCACTGTCATCAGCAGGCATGAGCTGCAGTGCCGCTTCGGCGCGATGTCACAGAACCACGCAGACATGGTGCGGTCCGCTATACTGGATCGCCTGCAGGAAGTGGGCGTTATACAGCGCAGCCGCTACTACGTGACAGAGCCGCAGGCGACATATCGCTACCGCTGCGTCAAGGGTGAGTGGCGCCTGTACGAGAACCCGACGTCCCGCTGGACCGGCTACGATCCCGACTTCTGGGAGGAGGTCCTGACGATCGATGTGCCTCCGCAGATCCTGCTGGCGCACGCGGTTGACACCCAGCAGCCGCTGATATAAATACACTGTCAGTCAGAGAGGTTTGACCAGATGAAATTACTACCCCACCAAATTATTGGCCGCGACTACCTCGCAGGCCGCCAAGGCACCACCTCCGGTCTCTTCGACAAGATGGGCACCGGCAAGACGTTCACCGCCCAGAGCGCCGCCCTGCTCGTCGAGGAGATGATCAACGCCGTGCCGGGCATCATCATCATCGTCCCCCCCATCGCAATGAACATGTGGGTC
>Ga0222673_1000566_pt1 | contig 15849 bp, 19 predicted proteins | sample AntAcemetagen801_FD_179845 | JGI IMG/M metagenome (GOLD analysis project Ga0222673, IMG submission 179845) | Saline water microbial communities from Ace Lake, Antarctica - #801 | ecosystem: Environmental > Aquatic > Non-marine Saline and Alkaline > Saline | place: Antarctica: Ace Lake...
ATCTTGAATATATTTTCAAGCGGGCTCTTCTGACAGATTGCAACGAAGAATTTTTCAATTTGGGAAAACTCCATGATCCACCTAGTCAGCTCTTACTAAAAAAGTTGAGTTCGAGTGCGTTGGGTGATAATTTCCTTAAACTTCTTCCTATGACTGGGCGATTCATCTTCGATATGTTCCATGAAGTGAAGAAGGGGTACAAACTGGATTCGTATAGCCTGAATAATGTCTCAAAGTTATACCTCGATGACCAAAAGATTGATATGTCACCAAAAGAGATGTTTGCTCGTTACACCGAAGGCGACCCTGCAAAACTGGCTGAAGTTGCGGAGTATTGCATCAAGGATACCCTCCTTCCCCACAAACTTTTGAAAAAGTTATGTACTCTCCTAAACCTGTTGGAGATGGCGAAGGCGACATGGGTTCCCTTATGTTTCCTGGTTGAGCGTGGCCAGCAGATTAAAGTGTTCAGTCAACTCACGAAAAAGGCCCGAGAGTTGGGATACATGGTTCCGACGATTAAGTATGGTTCTCTTCCTGAAGAACCATACGAAGGTGCGACGGTTCTGGATGCACAGAAAGGTGCGTATTATACACCAATCACAGCCCTAGATTTTGAAGCTCTGTATCCATCAATTATGATGGCACACAATCTCTGTTATTCGACATACGTGATGGATGAGAGACGCTACGGGAATATACCTGGGGTGACTTATGAATCATTCAATATTGGTGAGAAGACTTATAAGTTTGCCCAAGATGTACCTAGTCTCTTACCAGCGATTCTAGCGGAGCTCAAACAGTTTCGTAAAAAGGCGAAGAGGGATATGGCTGCGGCGACGGGTTCTATGAAGGAGGTGTACAATGGTAAGCAGTTGGCCTACAAAGTCTCGATGAACTCCGTCTATGGTTTTACAGGGGCAGGGAAAGGTATTCTTCCATGTGTACCAATCGCATCCACAACAACGTGTAGAGGTCGTGGTATGATTGAGGAGACGAAGACCTATGTGGAGGCGAATTTTCCCGGGGCAAAGGTAAGGTATGGGGACACGGATTCAGTGATGGTAGAGTTCGATGTTGGTGACCGAACAGGTGAAGAGGCTGTCAAGTACAGTTGGGAGATTGGTGAGAGGGCGGCGGAGGAGTGTAGCGCCCTCTTCAAAAAACCAAACAATTTGGAACTTGAAAAGGTCTATTGGCCGTATTTTCTATACTCAAAGAAGAGGTATGCTGCCAAGCTTTGGACAAAGGGGAAGGATGACCAAATGCATATGGACTACATAGACATCAAGGGACTCCAGGTTGTTCGTAGAGACAATACACCCCATGTGAGAGAGGTGTGTAAAGAGTTACTGGATGTAATTCTCACATCCAGTGATCGAGGACCACCCAAGGAACTCGCCAAAGAGCGTGCGATTGAACTCTTATCAGGTGATATACCCAATGGAAAGTTAATATTGAGTCAGGGTTTATCAGATAGTTACAAAGTGAATGGTGAACCAGTTTCTATTACAAGTTCTCGAATTGACGATATAAATCAAGCGCATGTACAAGTAGTTCGTAAAATGCGTGAGAGGAAGCCTGGTTCGGAGCCACAGTCTGGTGATCGTGTGCCGTATATATTGACAAAGACTGACAACCCCAAGGCGAAAGCATTTGAAAAGTCCGAAGATCCCAAATATGTAGAAGAGCACAATATCCCCGTGGATTATCTGTATTACTTTGAAAATAAATTCTTGAACCCTGTATGTGACCTACTTGACCCATTATTTGACAATGTTAAACAGGATATTTTCGGTGAGATTCTTGAGCAACACAAACCAAAAAAAGTAAAAACTGGTCCTGCCCTCAGTACGATGAAGAAAGAACAACTGATTGAAGAGTGTAAAAAATTGGGACTTGATGATTCGGGAAAGGTTGCAGAGTTGCGAGAGAGGATTAAAGGTTCTCGAACAGAATCCATTGAAGACCTATTTAAAAAATACGAGCAAAGTACTAATAAGGTATGAATCTTCATGACAAGATCGCTGACATTGTTGATGAGGAATTGAATGAACGTCTCGTTTCGATGATGAATGCGTATATTGAGATAATTTCTAAAAAACATGGCATCTCTATGGATCTTCTTTTGAAGGATATCCCAGAAACATTCTCTGGAACGATTTGTAAGGGTACAACAAATGATGGAAGGCGATGTACTTTCAGGGGTATTCGTAGTGGGTATTGTAGATATCATTCGACACAAGGAAATCGTTTGAAATATAGGTCGTCAATTCCTAGGACAAATAGTCATATACACGGACCCGAACAGATGTATGTTAAGGGTTGTCCAGGTTGTGAAATTTCAAACGAGCTTATAGATTTGGATACTATGATTGGTAATGAGTAAATCTGACATCCTACTAACATCCATAAATAATTTTTACAACGAAGAAGGAAATAGAACTAAATTGGTAAACATTTTAGACAAGTCGAGTGGCATCTCGTTACGAAATCTAGAATGGTTCATAACTAACTATGCAAAGAAGAATCACACATCTTTTAAGACCCATGATGGAAAATTATTCACAGTCCATTGTGCCTACAAATCAAGTCTTGATGGCTATAGTAAAAAACTTTTTGATCCATTTTGTCGATCGGAAAAGTTTGCATACACAGTTCCTGGAACATATCATGAAATTCATACAACTCTCGCACAGTTGAATTTCATCAAATGGTGTATCAAGAACAATATCATCGAGTACATTAGTACTAATAAAACTTCATTATTTAATAAGCAACTGACATAAACCCACGATCAAACACAAACGTTTGATACCCCGTATAGTACATATTTAGAGAGTACGTTTTCGTAGACACATTCACCTCCGTTGTATCCAGTTTCACTTCTATATTCGTTTTATCTGACTGTATCTGACTAAAATCCAAGTTCCCCGATGGTTCCACATTAACCGGATTCATCGAGAAACTATACGTGTAAATATTTCTAATTGGCCTCGCAAGACGATTTCTAAATGGAATGAGATATTTGTAATAATTATGATTTGTCTTTGTCACATTTGGGAGACGGTTACCATTGATATAGAAACTCGCAGACTCCATGATAGGATCAAAAAATGTTGTTTGATCATCAAAGCTTACATTTGAAGAAAAATTGAAACGATTTTGAAATAACATCTGTTCATTCACAGCGGATGCACCAACTGCGTCACTCTCAACCTCAAAGTCTGTATTTCGTAGGAACCAATGAAAACATTTCACTGGAATGTTTGGTACAAGGTTATTCACAATTGTAGGAATACCAAGTTCACTCACAATGGATGGATGCTTTCTCACAAGGTCTGTTACGAGTGTTTGCTTCTTACTCACCAGAAAATTCCTTTCTTCGGGACTGACACTAATCTCTTCAGTAACGAGGTTGAATGATTGTAAGTTCAGTGTTCCAGTGTAGTTGGTGAAAAATGTTTGTTCATGAAACTCCAATTCGAATTCAATTTTTTGACGGTAGGTCGCACACACCGGGAAATAGGGGCGATTTGGTTTATTTGATGAATATTCATCACTCGCATACTTCCTCGAAAAGAAGAAGTGGAGAGGAATGACGAGATCTGAACTCAAACGTGCATATGTATCATTTTTACTCGATTCATCATACCCTAAATTTCGATTGACAAGAAATCTATTGGCTACTTTCTCAGAAATCTCTAGATACAATTCATCGTAGAGAATTCCCCAATCATCATGGATTTTCTCAACTTCGATATCATCTACAAACATCGTAACACTTTTGAGAATGTGACGTCCCAATTGATCCGCATAATTGCCATTGGCTATACCTGGCATAGATATACTCAGATACATATTACTCAAGAGATCTCCCATATTTGTGGGACTAAAGGGTACTTTTATTGTTTGAGCGAATGGCCACCCAGTAATATTTCCATTATTGACAACATTATGAACTCTATGATACTTCCTAAACTCTGAATGTCTTTCCGTTTTATAATTAAAGAATGATTCGTCTGGGTCTTTGGAAAGCAGGTATGTATCTTGCTTTCCAATAGCTTTGAGGGAAATCTTAGAAGCCTCACCCATATCTATCTACTACTTACATATTTTTAATATCAGTTTTCCACATCGTGATGTGACTCGTCTTCAACATCTTCTCTAGGTCTTCATTCGCCTGCTTCGCCTCATCCATAAGTGCCTTGACGCGCTCATCCGTATACTCGACAGTTCTGATATTGAGAAGGTAGTCCAATGACCCATCAATCTTCGGGAAGGTTGATGCCATTTCATCCTCCAACTCTTGCTTCTTCCTCTTGAATACCACGAGTTTACCCTCGATGACCATAGAAACAAACTTTGATTTATGGCTACACATCTCAGTCCTCTTTTGAAGCATATCGATGAGGTACGTCTTTCTCATTTTGTAGTGTTCTATACGAAGTTCCACAAAGTCTTTGAGAATCTCCTCGGGACTCGCATACTTATGAATACCCTTCGTTGGGTGAAAGAGATGCATGTTTGATACACGGAAGGTCTTTCTCAACTTGAGATCTTTGAGTAAATCTTTTCCAGCATACTCCATGATTTCAAAATGAACATCATCAGTGGTGGAGTTATTGATGAATCCTCCAATCAATTTCTTTTCCACGAGACCATCGAGGTACTCCTTATAGTCTTGGGTCCATCGACCTGGGGGGAGTTCAGTTACCACGATGTTATTTCCAGACCAGTTCCACACACCTTCCATCATCCATGTGTCTTCCTCCTTGTGTACCACCCCCTTGAAACCTCTGAACCAGGGTCGCATAGCGACGATTTCATCACCACTCAAAATCCGTTTGATGTTTGCCTTGATATCTTCGGGGTTGAAAGGAGGTACATAGCAACTGAACCCTGTACCGATACCTTCAGTCCCATTGACCAAAACCATTGGTAATGTGGGCATGTAAAAGTCGGGTTCGATTGAGCGACCATCATCGTCCAGATAGTTCAAGATCGCATCATCCTTGGGATCGAAGAGTTTCCTTGCATCCTTGGTAAGCTTCGTGAAGATGTACCTCGTTTGTGACGCATCCTTACCACCCATAAGCCTCGTACCAAATTGACCACATGGCTCCAAAAGATTGATATTGTTAGACCCCACGTAATCGTTCGCCAACTTCACAATCGTATCTGCGAGAGAAACTTCACCATGATGGTAAGCACTCTTCTCAGCCACGAATGCAGCCAATTGGGCAACCTTCATCTCATCCTTGAGATTCTTCTTGAAGCATGCGTACATAACCTTGCGCTGTGACGGCTTGAGACCATCAGCCATGTGTGCGATGGAACGCTTGAGATCTGCGAGACTGAAATTGACCAAGTCCTTATGCACAAAGTCTGTGATGTCCAACTGTTTCACATTCCCATATGGTACTTGAAGTTCGTTTGCATCTTTCGCTGTACTTTCGAGAAGCCATACTTTTCGAGCATCAGCCTTCTTCTTATCAAAAGCGAGGATGATCGAGGCATCTGTCATCTTATCCATATCAAACCTGACAGTCAAGTCTTGAATCTGCTTGAAGTACTCACGCGCCTCCGCCGATGTAGAAGTACCCAAACCCTTATAGTACTTGACTTTCCACCCAGCTTTACCATCACCATACCAGGTCCTAAACGCCGAGTCTGTGTAGAAAGACTTGGTCTGTGAACCCTTGGTCGCCTTGATGATTGGTGTCACCATACTCACCACAAAGTTGAGCTTGAGGAGGCTCGGCCAAAAATAGTGAATCATGTTTAGGATGAGACCCTTGATGTGAGACCCATCATTATCAGCATCTGTCATGATCATTAAGCGTCCATAGCGAAGCTCTGAGACATCCTTATAGTCCTTACCCTGTTGGAGACCCAAAATCTTCTTGAGGTCATTGAACTCCTGGTTCGATGTGAGTTGCGAAACAGAGACATCCCTCACATTCTTACACTTACCACGGAGAGGGAAGACACCATAGTGGTCCCTACCAACCACTGAGAGACCAGCGACCGCCAAAGTCTTTGCTGAGTCACCCTCGGTTACAATGAGGGTACACTCCTTCGAATGTTTGGTTCCTGCCTTATTAGCATCATCCAACTTGGGGATACCGGTAATAGTAGACTTGCGGGCACCATCTGATTTCTGGAGTTCCTTCATCTCCTTAAACCTGGAGAGTGCCAGGAGTTCATCAGCGATTCCAGTCTTGAGAGCGTTCTTGATAAAACTTTTAGGTGCTTCAAACTTACTCCCAAAACTTTGAGACTTTGAGGTACACTCAGACTTTACCTGACTGGAGAATGTTGGATTCTCTAGGGTTGCCTTGACAAAGATAGTAAAAGTATTCTTGACTTGTTGAGGTTTCAACTTAATCTTCTTCGCCATTTCATCGATGATACCGTTTGCGATAAGATTTGCGGCGTGGTCGACATGGGTTCCACCCTTATTGGTACAGAGTCCATTCACGAATGAAACCTGTTCCATACCATTCTCAGCGGGTCCAATACACACTGACCATCGCTCGGTATTAATAGAGCACACCTCATCAACACCCTCGTGCATCTTAGCATATGCTTCGAAGGTTTGTTTGGTGAGCACGTCACCATTGAACTTCACTTTACAGTTTTGGGTGGTACAGATATTCGCATCCCAAACCCGCTTTTGGAAGATGCTATAGATGGTATCGTCCATCTTGGACATCCCGAAACGTTTCCACTCTGGGGTGAAAGTGATGGCGACAGATGACGTAGCAGCTGAATATTTTTTGATTTTTGGGGGGTCACAGACAGTCATGTTCTTCGACCACGATTGGGTATAGGTTTGATTCGTCTCATGGTCCTTGATGACCACAGAAAAGTCTGTGGAGTAGATGTTCGCCAATTTGGCACCGTAACCATTGCGACCACCGACGATACGCTTTTGGGTATCATCATAGTTGGTACTCGTGAGGAGGTGTCCAAAGACGAGTTCAGGGTTCCATAGACCCTCTTTCTCGTGCATACGAACACTGATACCACCAAGAGGACCATTGTTCTCAATAGTTACGGAACCCGATTCCTTATCGATTGCGACGGAGATGGAACTGACATGCTTGGGATGGAGAGAGTTGCGGTCAATAGCATTGACTAGGATTTCATCAAAGATCTTCAAGAGGGCTGGGGAATACTTGAGGTTCTTCTTGGAGAACTGTTCACCATCGAGGACCCAGTAAGGTTCTGTACCCAACTCGACTGGACCGACATAGGAGTCAGGTCTCTTGAGAACGTGTTCGATATGGGTGAGTTTTTGGACGCTTTCCATACTTTCTTGGTTTGATTACAATTCAAATCTCTAACTTAGGTTTATTTCATCTAAAAGTGTCAACTTGTCATAGCATTTTTTCAATTTTTTCACGGTACCCTTAAATTCGTCCAACGAATTCATTTTTCTACCACTGTTCCACTGCCAACGGTCTGTATATTTAGGTTTTGGTATGTTTTCAGCAATGAAATTCAAATACCCCAGGAATTTATTACATCGCTTTCTAAATTCATCGATATAATCCTTTTGGTGTTGTGTAATTGTTTTGGGATATTTTCCAATACGACGAGGGGTATCAGGTTTTATGATAGTACCAATACAATAAAACACTTGTGTACACGACACGTTACCTGTTACCCGTAAATACTTCTTTAGATGTTCGTTGAATTCAGAATCTTCGGAATAGTCATAACTTTGTTGTAATAAACTATCTAGATTTGCCTGAACACCTAAAAGTGAGGGAAACACTTTTGAGTATTTTGAAGACGATCCAAAATTTGCATATATAATATATTGACAATAGTCACCCCATTTTCTCATATTACACGTTTCACGTCCAAGTTTAAACCAAAACTTATAATCTCCTTTAATCATCAAGTGTCTACATTGTGGGCACGTAGGACCTACCGCTTCACACTTTTCAATCCACTTTGAAATACACTCCTTGTGATATATATGTCCACACTGCAGTGACACGATTGGTTGTTTAGAACATTCATAGCATATACATTCATCAAAGTTTTCATCTATTCCTCCATCTTTCAAAATGATTTCAGTAGAAGGTAAAAGGTATGTACCGATTTCACACACAGGAATATTCATTATAAATGATATACTTTATCACATTCTTTTCTTAACTTAGGTTAAGAGATGTACCTCTACCTGATTGTGGCCATCATATTTCTCTTTATGATGATGCAGAACCGTTCAAGGGGTACCAAGAGTTCTATTGATAAGATGGTGAAGCAAGCTGCACAATATGCCATCACCGCACAACAGGATGTCTCACCAGTCATGTCCGTACGACACGCTAACTATGCAGTCGCACACCTCTACGCCCTTGGGAACATTGCAACTGATACACAGATTCATAATGCTACGGGTATAGATGTGAAGAAGTTCAAAGAACATATCACAAATGTTCAAGAAATGGTCACAAAGAAGACAGTTGATAAATTTCCAGATTTCGAGGGTCAAGTTGATATGTATCTCTCTGAAATGATATAAAAAACCTAAGTGAATGGGGAAAGTGTATAAAGTAAGATCCAAAAAAATGGAAGTCATCAGAGACGCAATGTGGGAGTGTTGCCTCGCTGATGCGGTCAAGATGTACCGATTCAGTGAACCAAATGAGGCGTGTTACCAACTTGCGAATGCAACATGGATTATGAAGAAGAAGTACCAGGAACATAAAATGAAAAAGGAACAACGACAGGTTGTTGTGATTGACAAGGCTCCAGAAATTGTCAATGAGATGCGAAATTCCAAAAAGACCTGTTGTGCGACGACGATGTCTGGGAAGCCCTGTTCATTTAAGGCTGTATGTGGGGACTTCTGTAAAAAACATAGCGTGAAGCATGCTCAACTTGGAATGAAGGTTGATATGAGTAAAATTAAAATCGCAGATTAATAGAAACGTTATGTTAGACCAGGAGAGTCTTAGACCTGTAATAATAGCGATGGCACTTTACATCACTATCAGCACCCTCATACCTCGTATAGTTAAGAAGCCTAGTGGTATCCAGGTCATTGATAATCTCGTGATGAAAATTATCGCAGAGAAAGATTCGATGATGAGTGGTACTATCCTAATTGGTCTTATCGTTCTCGCCACCAATTACATTCAGGATAAACTCCTCTAGGACGTTTTCCCGCCCCACTAGTTTTTTCGTATGTTCGTGATTCATGTATCGGACACGAGTATCATATGCATGCCTCATGAATTCCAAGAGTTGGTCAAAGTTTGGATTACCCCAAAGCATCCCCTTTTTGAAGAGAAAATCATCATTCTCCAACTCTTGAAGTTCACAGTCAATCATATAGGGTGTCTTCACATATTCGGGGGCACCACCATAGTTTGTGATGATCACAGGTTTATCTCTCAGCGCCGCCTCTACAGCTCCCATACCTATACCCTCAGAGTGTGAAAAACTCACATAGCAGTCAGCGCGATTATGGAGTTCATCCATTTGTTCATCAGAGAGGAGATCATTAATGACTTCGACACGGGGTAATTGGATATCTATTGGTTGCCTGCATGTTGCTTTCACAATGAGACGTGAATTTGGTTCATTTAGACGGATGAAAGCTTGAAGAATATCTCGAAATTTCTTTCGAGGGTCCAAAATGTTTCCGATGTGATAGAATGTGTACGGTTTCTCTTTTGGTGTTGGTACGTGGGCATGAATGACATAGAACTCATTATCAGGAAATTGCCGAGAGAAAACCTTTTTGCAGAATTCACTGGGTACAGCCACTTTCTTAAACTCTTTCATGATCAGACCATAATCTTCATGTACAGTTTCGGTTTCACATATGGTCATGCATGCAAGATTCTTGACACGGGTTCGTACATACTTGAGATATTCCAGGTGGTCACCAATTGGGAGCATATAAATCAGGCCGTGTGCATGTTCAGGAATTTCACTTCCAAATACATGGTATTCAGAATCAGGTAGAAATAATCGAGTATATTTGAATGCTTGGTTTCCTATACCCGTATTCAGATCTGGTCCTATGATGATCATTTGATTTAAAGATAATCTTACCTTTATATATAATACACTATGGATTCCCTACGCATTGAGATTGAAGATGAACTCAAGCGCACTCGTCTAGACAAGACTCGTCTCTATAGTCTTCTCCTCAAATTGATTGACAACTGTGGTACAGGAGGTGTGGGCCCCAAGGGACCCGCTGGCCCCACTGGCCCCACTGGACCCGCTGGTCCTCAAGGCTCCCCAGGTCCGTCCGTTGCAGTCGATAAGAAGGCTGCCCCCACCCCCACCACTGCTGCTCCAACCCCCACCAAGACTACTCCCGCTCCTGATGCTACCCCAAAGAAAGTTCCCATCAAGAAGAAGGTTGTTGTTTCGGCGTAAATTAATATGATATACCCCTAAGTATGAGAGTATTATCATTCTTTTCAAGTAATTTATTCGTTATTGAAAAGAATGAAAATTGTCTAAAGGATTAAATACAATACTATTTAATGTTATCGGCTTTGAAGCGAATCTGTCAAAAACCAGAGTTCCGAGATGAACTCAGTTATCTTTATAATCTCACCGATGGGGAACATAGGAAAAATGGAAAGTTGGATATGAGTGTTGGTACTTCTCGCGAGAAAGATTTATTTGCGGTATTAACAAAACATTCAGATGCTTTACCTATTAAATGGATCGACGAACAATCATCCATGTATGACGGTTTCATCGGAGGGGAACCTGTGTCAGTCAAGCACAAAACCTCAGACGAAAAAATACCAACATTTAAGGTGAAATGGACTTCAGATAAGGAGTGTGCAGAAAAGTCCATATCAAAATTAACAACTGATATATGGACTGATCATATACTATTCGTACAAATAGGTAAAAATAAGAAAAAAATAAGGATTATTTTTTTTGAAGCTGAACAAATAGATAGATTGATCAAGTATCATAAAGTATTTAAGATGAAAATTTTCAAGACTAAAAATACAGGTGAAAATGATAGAGGAGTTGAATTTTCAATGTCTTTTATGCAAAGGCTTATGAATATTGCTATAATTAATGAAACTTTTGAACATACATATAGTGGTAATAGTATCGACCCTATACAGAGGCGTATGGACTTACTTGGTAAATTTAACGCATAAAGATTAAATTCGAATTGAAATCAACATGAATTACAAGGTACTTTCTCTATTTTCTGGTGCGGCTGGACTTGATGTGGGATTTTCAGAGCAATTGGTTGTACATAAAAAAAGTGTAGATGATGAATTTATTGATTGCGAATCATCGACGGAAGATTTTGTAAACCTTAAACGCTTACCGTTTACAACCGTTTTTCAAAATGATATTCTTCCCAGTGCGAAAGAAATTGCTGAGTGGAATGGATGGGCACATAATTATGTATTAGGTGACATTCACACTCTTCTAGAGGATAATTATGATTTTCCAAAGGCTGACGTTGTCACTGGTGGTTTCCCGTGTCAAGACTTTAGTCACTCAGGTAAGCGGAAAGGTCTTCAAACCACACGTGGGACACTGTATCAGTCATTTGTTGAAGTTGTAAAAAGAGTAAAGCCAACCATGTTTGTCGCCGAAAATGTAAATGGTCTACTTACGATGCCTGGTGAACCTATTAAACAGATTATTTCAGATTTTTCAGATGTTGGATACGATGTAAAATACCAATTGATTAAAAGTGAAACAATTGGTATTCCACAAACTCGATGGAGGGTTATTATTATGGGAATTCAAAATGAAAAAAATAAAAATCTCCCCGAAAACTGGAATAGAATTACAAAAAATCAACGAGAGTGTAGGATTGGTTCCTATTTTAAACATTTGAAAGAACCTACTGAGACTGAAGATCCTGCACAAACTGTGTACTCCAAAGCTGCACGTCTCGAGAAGGGGCAAGGACAAAAGGAAGTTGGGATGGATGAATTTGCACCCACGATGCGAGCGGAACATCATGGTAATATCGAATTCCGACGCATTCATGGTGGTAAGAATAATGAAGACCATTTACCTCAGAGGAGACTATCTGTTCGTGAAGCTGCACTGATTCAAACTTTCCCACCTGATAGTATTTTAACAAATCTAACAAAAAAGCCTACTATGAAAGCCTATAAACCAATCGGAAACGCAGTCCCACCATTACTTGGGTATTTGGTGGCAGATAAGGTATACGACATTTTAAGTGGAACCTTTATTTGTCCACCAAATGAGGCTACCCAATAGGGATGCTAAAATGGCGACTAAAATACCAAATGAATATTTTTTAGGTTTTTCTTCTAGGGGTTTATCGGGTAACTTTTGAACATTATGATTGAGAGTATCAATTTTTTTGAGAAGTTTTTCGAGTGCCTGAAGAATTTGGAGTTCTCGATCTTTGGGTTTTTCCTTGACATTCACGGTTGTAATCTCTAGGACCATGTACCACTTCGCATCTGGTTGAAGTTTTACATAGTCACCGTCATCCTGTTGTTCGAAGATTTCGAAATTTAACTTTTTAATTGAAATGGGGTTGAAATAATTTGATTGTCGATTGAAACTTTTCCACTGTTTGTCACGAAGAATAATACCATTACTTCCACTAAAATGTCTCTCCAGAGGTACCCGAGCTAAGACTTGTCCATGACGTTCATCAAGTATTTGAGCAACTTTTGGAATATCGGGGCATATTATATCTACAAACTTCGCAATGTCTGTGCTCAGGTTGGAACTATTTTCACCAATTTGTGTAATATAAAAATCAACCATTTTAATTCCCATTACTCTACCAATATCTTCAACGTGTGTATTCGATTCAAGTGTGAGATCGAGAGAAAATGTATTATTTGTCCCATTCACAAAAGTAGAATCTAATAACACATACTGAACCTTCTTGGGTATATCTTCAGGGGACATTCTATTATGTTCCATGAAAAAAAAAATGATATAATATAATAATGAACACAAGAGTAACTATATCGATTGTTGTCGTTTTGGTACTCGTGGTTGCCGGTGTTGTCTACTGGATGATGAATAAACAGGCTGCAGAGGCTAAGGCTAAGGCTGAGGCCGAGGCTGCGGCTGCGGCTGCGGCTGCGGCTGCGGCGGCTGATACTGATGCTGCGCTTGCGGCTGCGGCTGCGGCTGCGGCTGCGGCTGCGGCGGCTGATACCAGTACAACCTCCTCTCTCATAGGTGACAAGTTTATCACTATTAATGGTAATATTATCAAACCTGTAACTACTGGTAAGAAGTTTGAAGTCGTTACTTCAGGTGTTCGTTATGATGAGACAGTAATTACCCTAGAGCCAGTCGAGGGTGAAGTTGATACATACTTCTTATTTGCCAAATCACTTGAGAAATATATCAAGTATTCGAACAATGGTTTCGGTTTCATGGTAGCTAAACCCATAACCAAGGAGTACAAGATTAAATTTACCAAGATTGGTGAGAAATATGCGATGTCTTATGTAAACCCAGAGGAAAAGCAGATATTTTTCGGTTACAATGGAACGGATAGGATGATCGGTGCTGAGAGTGTGACTGCTATACTTTCAACTGGCTTAGTAAATGTTGAAGATGTAAGTGTTACGGGTTATATTATACCAGGGAACTTTGGGGGTGACGCTAATAATTACAGAGAATTTGGTTCCGTTGAGGGTGATACACCAATTGAGACTATCCAGGATTGTAAAGATACACTCGACGAGGCTGACCTAGATGAAGAATATAAACAAAGTCTATTATCTGTTGCTTTAAACAAGGGGGCTGATACCCCATGCCGTGCGTATCCCCAGAGTGATACGTACTCATATAATAAAGAGGCCACTGGTTGGGTGACCACCTGTGTTGATAAGTCTAAGGACATAAAGCAAGGTTGCTTATTGTAAATATGATTGCGAGGAATACTATTTTACTCACGGGTGCCATTGCTATAGGTGGGATTATAGACATCATCAGAGTCTTGAAGTCATATAAAAGGAAGAACCCATAGTATTCTAAAGATGCTCTTCACAGCTCTCTACAATACTACGCTCTCCATGGGTCCATATTATTTGCAATCAACTTATAAATGGTTCAATATGGCCTTATGGGATGCACCAACCCGTATAATTTTAGATGTGCAGCTCGAGCAATTAAGGCTTGAACGAAACCTAAGTCGTGCAGGACAAGGTGAAAGTCAAGAAGCATGAAAGAATACCTTTTCCCATTGGTTACGGACGAACTCCGAATTGCATTCTGTCAGGCTACTGGTCCACTTTGCAACGACGTTCAGCGTATTATTTGGGAAGAAGTTGTCCACTGTACTGTACCCATTGAACCACCCCCAACCCCTAAAAAATGCAAAATATTATACAATCGATTACCGATTTCTTTACCCCGAAACCTGTTTCAATAATTGAAGCTGTGAATGATTGTGGTGAGAAGAGGTACATTGAGATACCGAGACCTGTAATTGGTCCGAGACGTGAAAATCTTAATATTCTCTTTACGAAGTGCAAAAAACTACTGTCCTTCGTAACGATACACAACTACGATGATATAGTGCGCACCAAAATAACAAATTTGAGTGCAAATATCCGTGTTGCGATGTATAGGAATGATGATATCACATACCTCTTTGAAGAATATGAAAGTGTAGAGCGGTTATTCTTCAAAAAGAGTTCTAAGTCATCAATGAACCTAAGTAGCCTTGAACATATGTAATTGTAATGAAATATGGATCTCTTCCACAAACTTATCGAGCTTATTGACAAAAATTCGAGTACGATCCCAGAGGGGGACTACATCGAGTTGTGTGATACTATCAAGCAATTGCGGGACAAAGTGAAACCACCATCCTTTCTTCTTGACCAAAACGACCCTATGACTTTGGGTGACGAAGATGAAGAGGTTATGTACCCAGGTCTTAATAATTATTTACAGGAATTAGACGAAGAGTGGACTGAACACGTTGAACCTGGTGCATATTATCCTCCAATGCAAGATGTAGATTAGAAACGTAAGTCGTAGAATAACTTTGTAATTTCAAGTAGATATGGAACAACTCATGAGTCTTATCGATGAAAACTCGGAACGAATACCCGAGGGAGATTATCTACAAATGTGTCGAATAATGAAAGAAATGTATAAAACTAAGAACATACTACGCGTCACACCTGATGTCGTGAGTGAAGACTTCATCATGACTTCGGAGGCTCTAAATAAGTGTCACAAGTGGATTATGGTGAGTGAAACACTTCGAGAATCTTTTATTGAACACGAGAAGGATCCCGAGGACAAAGTGAAGTTAGGGATTTACAAACAAATCCGAGAAGCCTCTAAAGCTTATTGGCGTGAACTTACACAAACACAAGGCTATGAGGAGCTCATGTGGTTTGTGCATCGTGGTACAAACGCAGAGAGAGATTTTAGATATTACGGGAACGCGCATAATTAGAACCTAAGTTTGTAAGAATATATGTAATTTTCAAGAAAAAACATGGGATGTTCCCGAAGCCACCCACTCCCTCCCGGTATTTTCGTTGAAATGCCTTCATCACCCCTGACTCGAAGCGATCCACCACCTGAATGGTACGCGAATGCGGAAACAATCTCCACGTCTAATGCTTTTGACGAGTGGACTAATAGGGAACTCAAGGATGAAATCGTGAGACTTCAGAAACGCGTCAAAGAACTTGAAACTGAAAAGATAAAAAAACGCGTAGACCGTACTCTGGCTTGGGATGATGACAATATCATGCACGACCCCGATGTGCGTAAAATGGTTGAAAATGGTGAACACATCTGTCACATGTTTGACGCACCTTGTCAAGCATGTGAAGATGATGA
>Ga0222673_1000567_pt1 | contig 15791 bp, 16 predicted proteins | sample AntAcemetagen801_FD_179845 | JGI IMG/M metagenome (GOLD analysis project Ga0222673, IMG submission 179845) | Saline water microbial communities from Ace Lake, Antarctica - #801 | ecosystem: Environmental > Aquatic > Non-marine Saline and Alkaline > Saline | place: Antarctica: Ace Lake...
CCTGCACTAGCATCATCGCCAGTTCCTGCGTCAGCACTGTCGTTACTTTGCGACATCTGTTGCTTAAGGTCATTAAGCACTTCACGCACCGACCAGTTGTGATACTTCTCCTCATACAATCCACCCTCAGGGAGTTTAGCTAACCCCTTGTCTTCCAAGTGAACAATCACGTCATTCACTACGTAGTCTGCGCAGACATTCATTAGCTTAGGGTTCTCTTGAAAGTCTTTACGGAATCTACCACAATGATTCAATGCGACATGTAGATTCTCATGCAGTATCAATGCACGTAGCTCGACGTCGGGTAACTTCTCACAAAACTTCTTACCATACCGCTTGTTAAACCCATCTGTATAGGCAGTCATGTTGTCATCATCAACAACACTACTCTCACCCATTAAGATAACCCCTGAATACAACGCAGTTTCGGGGTGTTTCATCAAGGCAATATGAGCTTTTTTAATTCTCATCTCTTGGTTCATTTATACTCTCCTAGAATAGTTCATGGTTTTTAGTTGCCCACTCAGCAATCTCAGCATTAGAACGTGCTAACTTAACTGCTGTCTTGTGTCGTACAAGCATAGTAAAGAATACCGCTTGCATTTCGCTTGAGGCTATACGCTTAAGGTATTTCATGAATGCCGTTAGTGTTGCCTGAGTATCTACTTTATCTACTGCTTGAAACATCAACATCAGTTGAGCAGAGATTTGCTCAGGTATGGGTGTTGTCTCAGGGTTAGTTATGATGTCATCAAACTTAGGTAGCTGACTTTCTAGTCGCATAAACGCCGACATGTCCGCACTAGCTGACTGACCGATAGTCCCACCCAAAGCTGCCATAGTAGTATTTTCACCAAGGCTATCTCGATTATCTACAATCGTTGAGCACTTAGCTAATGAGCGAGGTGATACAAACGATAGCTGAGGTTTCTTAGGGTTAAAGATATACGGGTTATCATCTTGATTGCCATCAGTGTACGACGCAAGACATCTCGGAAATGTGTGTACAAAAGCTCGCACCAATGCACTCACCTTATTGTTGGTTGCCCATGTTAGCCATGTAGTTACATCAGGTTTTTCCATCTGTACAATACAAACTCTGTTACCCGCATGAGCAAGCATAGTGTCACCTACTCCGTCGGACTGATTGTTACTCGTACCAAACACAATCGAACCCTCAGGTAATGGGGTATCACCAACACATCTCTCGAGCATAAGCCTAGTAAAGATAACTTGCAATAGCTTAGGTGATTTCATAAACTCGTCGAGCAGTATCACCTTAGGTTTATTGCTGTCTAATTTAAACAATGAGCCGACATAAGACTCTAAGGTCTTAGTTGCATGGTTAGGTATGGTCATTGCAATGTCGGACATATCCTTAACGGGACAGTCCACATATATATAATCATAGCTATCCCCTAAGTCTTCCTTAAGCAGATTGAGGATAGAGGTCTTACCACACCCAGGCTCTGACTGAATGATAGGGGTCAAGTCCACACCGATAGTCGGTATGAGCTTACGTAGTTCTTCGATAGTCACTTTCATAGTTTTTCTCCTAGTTAAATTTAGATAAGATGTCATCAAGTTCTGACTTAACCCTATCTCTTACAGCATCACTGTCACGCAGCAATTCGGTTGATACACCATTGAGAGTTTTATCTAATGCCACTACTGCTTGTTGTAACTTGGCACTAGCCTCATTCTCTACGGGACTAAAGTGTTTAATGGTATTCGCTAATGCTTTAGCTCGATTGATAGTCGTATCATAGATAGCACGTTTTTTAAACGTCGGGTTGCCATTTTTGTCTGTGCCCTCAATCACACCACAACAATGCGATATACTCTCAATCACATCAGTCATACGCTCGACCTGTTCGTCGACCACATTATTCACAATGATATTAGCTTGGTCTTGGTATTGATTCTTCAAGTCGTCAGCAATATCCTGAGACACCTGACACCTAAAGTCATGGCTCGGTACTTCTGCCACATACAAGCGACAGTTAAACTTTTGTCGTAACGTTACGACGTCAGGATAGTCTAATACGTCAAACATATCCCCTTGCTTAAACGCCATGTCACTTACAAGGTTCTGATAGTTTCCCAAGAAATCTTCTACCGCAGTAGTAAACTCACGTTCATACTCATGGTACTCACCCTTGAATTTCTCAAGGTCGATCGTGGGTAGTAAGTCTTGTGAATTATTCCATCGATAGGTTGACGACTTCAGCCATTTATATATAAGCTGTCGCAACTTCACTATCCTATGGTGCTTAGGGTTGTGTGCGAATAGGTACTTAGTAAACTTACCTGTGCCACTCTCCGCTTTTTTCATAGTAGTCACCTCATCAGAGATTCCCTTGTCTTGCTTTGTTGCAGTCCACACGTTCACATCTACGCTTACTAATACACTTGACGTAGCTAGTGACACAATGTGATTCGGTTGTTGTAGTTCAAAGTTCATAGTTTTTCTCCGTAAAATTCAAATTCTAATTGTTGAGACGTCTCGACAACACTTTCATACCTATAGTTGGGGTATCGTATCTCATCTTCATTAAGATAATAATCGTTCGAGAGCGTGATTAGGTTTCCATTAGTTGCAGACCCAAAGTTCTCTACCTCACAATCATCATCTTCTTCTCCCTTCCTTGCATAAGCTCCTTCCAGTTGGGGATATTGTTGTGCCATTTCCATTAACGCCTTGAAAGATATTACTTCATCAAACGAGTCATACCACTTAGCGTCATCAAAGTGCATATGGATACTTCGACTCTCCATATCTAACCCCCCGACTGCCCATCGGTCTTCTTCCTCGGCGAACTCACCTTCATGACAAACCATATCCATCGCCAGTTTCGTGGCGGGATTCACCTTAGCCTCAGAAATAAACAAAGCCCACTGCGGAGTTTCCCCTTTTCCATCAGGTAGTACCTCTTCGTGTTGAATAATGTACTCAACGCTACTTCTATATCCCATTGTGTTTACCCCCTTTATTGTTGAGACCTTTGAGGTCATCAAGATTAGTAATGACTAAGTAATTTGACTTGTGCATAGGTGCGATAGTGTGTTTTCTCTTGACTGCCTCACGTTCACCACAGGTCAGACATGTTACATAACCCGCGTGAAACCTCAGCTTAGAAAACTCACTACCACACAACTTACATAACGGCTTCATGCAAACCCCCTTTGTTGATAGGACTCAACATTTTTAGCACGACTGATGAGAAACTCTAGGGTTGAGCCGTGTCGAATCATGTCTTTCATCTCATTGGTAGTTAGCCATTGATCGACGTTACGTGTAGGTCTAGCTTGTGATTGGTGTCTGCCAGTTGACCTAGAATACTTGTCACTATTGCCATACCAAAGGTCAGCTTGCCTACAATACATATACATAGGAAAGTGCCACCCATAAGAGTAAACAATATATAAATTATCGTCTGTCTCAGGGTGGTCGGGTAGCTTGCCACTATTTTCCGTGAAGATATTTGAACCCTCGACTATCTCTAGCTTGTCAATATAGGTATCAATGTCTTTGTTTGCCACGCGTTTTTTACTCATATCAATGACTCCCGTACGAGAAAGCCAAGGATAAATCCAATGACTACCCCAATAAGATACCAATTTCTTTTCTTACGACGTACCTCGATTGTTTCGTAGCTCATATTGAAACCCCCCATAAAAATCCTATGGCTACTGAGAACATTATTGAAGGACAACCAATAAGAAACAGTTCCCATGTGTGAACTCTACGTAATTCTGTTGCGGTGTCTTCTAACTCTTGTTGCGAATATATCTTAGTATTCATAGTAATAACTCCTAGTTTTTAAAAGAAAAAACAACATGTCGTAAAGTAACGACATCTCCTGTGTGTCACCGTCAAAGAAACTTAAGCTCGCAGGGCTGCACGGCCTTAGTGTTCTCATGGCAGTATATACATTATCCCACAACTTCCCATATTAATCAATAGGTAGGCAATTAAGGTGCTCACTATCTGACGTAAGGGGAGGCTACGTAGTCACCAAATGTTTAGCGTACGTTCTCTGGGTGCTAACGCTAAGTCGTTGTTTTTGCTCAGGTAGTATCGGCGGTTCGTGGTTCTATTTCTCTGTAACTTCACTTATGTGAACCTGAACTGCCCATATAATAATAGGGGTAGTTTCCCTAAGTAGCTGTTTTTAAAGTAAATCATTATTATCTATTAAAGATATTATTATAGTATTTCTCTTATCTTACCCCTCGGTTCTACGGTTCGTAGGAAAATAGATATTCTGTACTTTTGTGCTAAATGAAATACACTGCTTAAAAAGGACTTAAGACCTTGTATTATTTCCAAACCACACACTATCACCAAAAAACACCGAACCATGGAACTCTTGATTAGAATCATGCACTTAGGTATGAACCGAAAGCCGAACTGGGTGGAACTAAAAGTGGAACTTAGTGCCCTATGCAGCGCAGCCCGCTAACTATCAAAAGTATCCTTGGGTGGAAACTGGCGATGGGGGTAAAACTCGCTTCCCCTATTTTTTACGCTTCCCCTATTTTTTAACTTCCCTTATTCATGTCGTAAGGTAACGACAGAGAAAACTCACTATCACGTAGAAACTGGTGACAGACCGCTGCGTGGCCAGAAATTAGGACGAAAAAAAACCTGAGGGATAAGCTCAGGTTTTTCTAAAGACAAAGCGAGTTATTTTGTTATCGCTTTAATAACGTCACTAGCGTCGCTACTTGAAAGGGTAACGGCATTTTCATAGTCGGATAAAGCTTTCTTAAATATTTTCTCAAATACTTTTTTATCAGCTTTAACGTCCTTAGAATTAATCGCCTTTCTCAGTAAAGCATTAGCGTATGGTTCTGTATTATGGGAATCAGGCTCGCCTAAAATATTCCATTGTAACATCTCAAGAAACGAACGATTCGCCTTTTCTTTTTTCAAAGTTTCGACATCTCCGTCGGAATTATCGAGTTCTTTTCCTATTTTTTTCCAAGTAGATATTTTCTTATCCCAAAAATCTTTAGTGAATTTCCGACGGGAATCTTTCACGACGTCCGCCAGTGCTCCGCCCTGATTTTCTTTGATGTTTTTTAGGTCGCCATTAATAATAAGGTTCAAAGTAACATCTATTTTTTCCCCCTTGTAACTGGCAAACGTATTATCATCAACCCGTTTAACTTTTCCGTCAGTTATAAATTTCCCGACTAACCCCGCATTTTCAGGCTTTCCAAAATACTCATTAGCGAGGGCTGATTTTGTCACCGCTTGAAATTCGACGGGTAGCGAACCATTAGAAACGTCATACCATTTCTTATCAGTTACAAGGTTAGTATTCCAACCCAAGATAACCGACGCTTGATTCGTTTCAGTTTCTCTTAATATATTGACATCTTTTGTTAGTTGAACCTTAGTGATTGATCCTAATGTAGCAATAGGATTTTTAGTAGTAGTAGTTTTCATAGTGTGTAACCTCTTATGTTATGTCGTAACGTTACGACGTTAGTAAAACATGGCTAGAGAAAACCTCTTACCATGTATTTATTATAGTATAGAAAGGCATTGAGTTCAACAGATAGGCAATTCACTATCAGCTTTATCACGTGAAAAACTGGCGACTAAGTCATTGATTCTAAAGGGTTTTTTGGTATAGGCCAGAATTTGACGTTACGTTACGACGGGGAAAAACTGGCGACTCGCAACCTACCCCACGCCGACCCCCCCAAAAAAATCTCGGAGTCCCACACTATCTATTACATTGTAATACACATGAATAACTAGCAAATTTCTCGAGAACAGACCCCTACCCTCCGTATATGGGAAGTACCCCCGTATTAAACGAAAAGGCTCAACAAAAAAATATTTCGCAAAAAAATACCGAATACTGACCAGTGCTAGGAAAACGTAAATGATTCTCATTACCGCAAGGACTTTAGAAACCCTCTAGAATACCGGCATGAATATAATAGAATTTACTTTTTTCCTGGTGTTAATGTTTATATATTGCCAATTGTTGCTTTCTTAGTTATACTTAGGTCTTACAGCTGCAAATAATTCACAAGGTGTACAGCGACACATGCAAGAACAACATTCAGATTACCCCGTTATGATGCCTCCTATAGAGGACAACGTTCCTATACCTAAGCATGCGAGGCAAGCACTTCCGGACATGACGCCGGAGGAAGAACTGACGATGCGATCAAATACCGTTAAGTTAATCTCTGATTTATCTGGGAGAAATATAGAGCCCACTACAGAAGACATGGATCAAGCCGAAGAAGTAGCAAAGACCATGATGAAAAACCCTGAGCTCAAACCAGATTTCGGCACCTATCCTAACGAGACCATAGCCTACCTAGCCGGCATGGTAGCGCAGACTAGCCATATGGTAGCAAAAGACTTAGCGGATATTAAACTGTCAGTACTTAATGGACTGTTACAGGAAGCGTCGTTGGCTAAAACCTCTCGAGAGAGAATACAAGCGTGGAGTAAGATAGGTGAAGTCGATGGAGTCGATGCGTTTAAGAGAAAGACCGAGATTACACACATTAATAAATCAGGAGACGAGCTAGAGAAAGAACTCCGCGAAACGATAGAACAACTTAAAGGTAAGATAATAGAGGGTAATCACGAGATCATAGAAGATGATTAGTCACGACGACCTAGAGGTACTACAGAAAGCACTACCTACTATGTCAGAAAAAGAAAGGCAGAGAAACTTAATACTATTAAAAGATTACCAGAAGGACGTTACGCAGAAAGATGGAAAGGCTAACTTCCTAGACTTTATTAAACATGTCTACCCAGACTACAAAGTAGGAGCACATCATGCACGGCTGGCTAAATTATTTGAAGAAATTGCACAGGGAAAAAGAAAAAGAGTTATTGTTAATATTGCTCCGAGACACGGGAAGAGTGAGCTTATATCCTATCTGGCTCCAGCTTGGTTCTTGGGCAACAACCCTGCTAAGAAGGTTATCATGGCTTCGCACACAGCTGACCTTGCGGTTAACTTTGGGCGCCGTGTTAGGAACCTCGTGGGTTCAGATCAATATAAAGATATATTCCCTAATATTAGCTTGCAAGCGGATAGCAAGTCGGCTTCTCGATGGGGAACTAATTATAATGGCGAGTATTTTGCTATTGGTGTTGGTGGTGCTCTTGCAGGTCGCGGTGCTGATCTATTCATAATTGATGATCCTCACTCTGAACAGGACGCAAAGCTAGGGAAATCAGACGTTTTTCTCCCAGCATGGGAGTGGTTTCAATCTGGACCACTACAAAGGCTTATGCCGGGTGGAGCTATTATTGTAGTTATGTGTATGGCCGGCGATACTAAAGTCTTAATGGCGGACGGTTCTAATAAAGAACTGCGGAGTATAAGAAGGGGTGATGAGGTCGCTACATATGAAGATGGGAAAATAGCTTCTTCATCTGTACTAAACCATAAGTCAAATGGTGTTGACACGGTATATACAGTGAAAACACAATCTGGTATAATGGTCCGTGCAAACGAGAGACACCCGCTTCTTGTTAATGTAGATGGAGAACATAAATGGATAAGACTAAAGAATCTAAAAGTGGGCATGCCTCTTGTAGTAACGAAGGATGCGGTAGACCAGCGAGGTCACAAAATAAACCAGACCTGTGCGGAGCCTGCCAAGCAAAAAGAAGCTATCACAAAAAACACCCCGACATCCCATATCACCCACAAGGGCATCATGGAAAGTGGAAAAACAAAACTTGCACTCACCCCGAATGTAAGCGGTCAGCCGCTATTAAAGGACTGTGCAAGAGCCACTATAACAAAAATAGGTGGGCGGCTGGGCACAGAACAGCATCCTATAATGCTGAGGCAAGGAGGTCAAACAGACTTAAAAGTAGATATGGCATTGACCAAGACGACTATAATAAACTACTTCAAAAACAAAACGGGGTATGCGCTATCTGTAATCAACCGCCTTCTGAACAAAACACTCGCAGCCACTGGAGTAACAAATTATGTGTTGACCACGACCACGATACAGGAAAAGTTAGAGCCCTTTTATGCAATGACTGCAACCTCGCCGCCGGATATGCAAAAAAACCCTCTACAGCAGAAGCCATTGCAAAATACCTCAGATTTCATAACGGACAAAATTGAGAGCATTACTTATGCTGGAAAAGAAGAAGTCTTTGATGTACAAATAGATAGAACAGAAAACTTTATAGCCAACGGGTTAATAAGCCATAATACACGATGGTCTAAATTAGACTTGACAGGACAGATAGTTAACCAAATGATTAAGAATGACGACGTAGATCAATGGGAAGTGGTTGAATTTCCGGCGATTTTAGAAGATAAAATGGGTAATGAAGTGCCCTTATGGCCTGAGTTCTGGAGTATTGAGGAGCTACAAGCCCGACGTGCAGCCATAGATATACGGTATTGGAACGCTCAGTACTTACAAAACCCAGTATCAGAAGAAGGGGCACTTATTAAGCGAGAATGGTGGAATATATGGGAAGAAGAAGATCCACCGAAGTGTGAATTTATTATAATGACCCTAGATGCCGCTCAAGAGGCCAATAATAGAGCCGATTACAACGCATTAACCACATGGGGCGTATTTTTTAACGAAGAAGTCAATAACTATAATATAATACTATTGAATGCAGTAAAACAACGGCTAGAATTTCCAGAGTTAAAACAACTTTGTATCGAGGAATATCGCGAATGGGAACCCGATGCTTTTATTGTAGAGAAAAAGTCTAACGGTGCTGCTCTTTACCAAGAGTTTAGAAGAATGGGTATTCCAGTGGGTGAATTCACCCCAGGGAAAGGCCAAGACAAGGTAAGCAGGGTAAATGCAGTATCAGACTTATTTGCTGGAGGAGTTGTGTGGGCCCCAGATAGACGATGGGCACACGAGGTAATAGAAGAATGTAATGATTTTCCTAGTGGAGCCAATGATGACTTGGTTGACTCAACAACACTAGCATTATCAAGGTTTAGGCAAGGAGGATTTATTCGCTTGCCAAGTGACGAAGAAGATGATATACAAATGTTTAGAGGTCGTGGTCAAAAGAAACATTATGCGTTATAATTACGGAATTAATTTAGGGAAAAGATAATGGCAGACGTAGATAAAGGGTTATATGCGGCACCTAAGGGTATAGAACAACTCGCAGAAGAAGAGCAAGAGATTGAAATTGAGATTGTTGACCCTGAAGAGGTAACCATTAAAACGGGAGATATGGAAATTACCATTGATCCCGATGCCATGGAAGAGGACGAGTTTAGCCAGAACTTAGCGGAAGAACTGAGTGATAAATATATGGAAGAACTCGCTTCTGACTTATTAGAAGACTTTTCTAACGATGTAAACTCAAGAAAAGACTGGCTGGAAACTTACGTTGATGGCTTAGAACTATTAGGTTTAAAAATAGAACAAAGAAGTGAACCATGGGAAGGCGCATGTGCTGTCTACCACCCACTACTCTCTGAAGCGCTCGTTAAATTCCAAGCTGAAACCATGATGGAGACTTTCCCTGCTGCAGGCCCAGTGAAGACATCTATTATTGGCAAAGAAACTCCTGAATGTATTGAAGCCGCTCAACGCGTACAAGAAAACATGAACTATCAACTCATGGATATGATGCCTGAGTATAGACCAGAGCACGAGAGAATGTTATGGGGGCTTGGCTTAGCCGGCAATGCATTTAAAAAAGTTTATTATGACCCAGCTTTAGAAAGACAAGTATCACTATTTGTTCCCGCTGAAGATATGGTGGTTCCTTATGGAGCATCAAACTTAGAAACAGCCCCGCGTATAACTCATGTTATGCGTAAGACAGAACAAGAAATCCACAACTTACAACAGATGGGTTTTTATCGTGATGTAGAATTAGGTGAACCTAGCTATGACTTAGATGAAGTAGAGAAAAAGATTGCAGAGCAAATGGGCTTCGATGCTACTAACGATGATCGATATAAAATATTAGAAATGAACGTTGACCTTGACTTAGAAGGCTATGAAGATGAAGATGACGGAGAACAAACAGGAATAGCCCGCCCCTATATTGTAACGATTGATAAAGGCACTTCTGAGATATTATCTATTCGACGTAATTGGAATCAGGTTGATAAATTGAAAAAACGCCGTGAGCACTTTGTACATTATGGATATGTCCCTGGTTTTGGATTCTACTGCTTTGGCTTAATACATTTAATTGGGGGCTTTGCTAAATCAGGCACTATGCTTCTGCGCCAACTAGTAGATGCAGGAACATTATCTAACCTACCCGGCGGCTTTAAAGCTCGTGGACTACGAATCAAAGGCGACGATACACCAATTGGTCCAGGCGAATGGCGAGATGTTGACGCCCCTTCCGGAACTATCCGTGATAACTTAATGCCACTTCCGTATAAAGAGCCAAGTCAAGTACTAGCGTTATTAATGGACAAGATAATTGAAGAAGGCAGGCGCTTTGCTTCTGCTGCAGATATGAAAGTATCTGATATGTCAGCTAACTCTCCTGTAGGTTCAACACTAGCTATCTTAGAGAGAACATTGAAAGTCATGTCAGCAGTTAATGCTCGTGTGTATTACTCAATGAAGAAAGAGTTCTTATTACTTAAGAATATCATTAGAGATTACACTGACCCTAATTATAAGTATGATCCATCCACAGGCACTCCAGGCGCTAAACAAGACGATTATAATAAAGTTAATCTTATTCCAGTAGCGGATCCTAATGCAGCAACGATGGCACAGAAGGTTGTACAGTATCAAGCCGTTATGCAAATGGCACAGCAGAACCCAGACATCTATGATCTACCAGAACTTAACCGTCAGATGTTAGATGTGCTAGGTGTAAAAAATGCAAACAAACTTATACCTAATAAAGATGAAGCTAAGCCTGTCGACCCTGTTTCTGAAAATATGAATATGTTAAACAGTAAGCCAGTACAAGCTTTTATATATCAAGATCATCAAGCGCATATCGCTACACATATGGCATTTAAACAAGACCCACAAATGGCCGTGGTAATTGGGCAAGGACCTAAAGCTGCGCAAGTAGCTTCTGCATTAGAAGCGCATTTAGCCGAACATTTAGCTTTCCAATATAGAAAACAATTGGAAGAACAGCTTGGTGTACCCCTACCAGCTCCAAATGAAGATCTGCCTGAAGATGTAGAACTAGAAGTGGCCCGATTATCTGCTAGAGCAGGACAACAGTTATTGGCATCACAACAAGCACAGGCGCAACAACAGCAAGCCGCTCAACAACAACAGGACCCATTAATTCAGATGCAACAGCAAGAGTTGCAAATAAAACAAATGGAAGCACAGGCAAAAGCTCAAAAAATGCAGGCAGACACACAATTAGACCTGGCTAAACTTGAGCTAGAAAAACAAAAACTAGAAATTAATGCATCAATAAAAACTACAGAGTTGGTGTCTAAAACTGAACTTGAGGGAGCTAAACTAGAACTTCAAGCTGCTATTGCTGAAGAAGATCTAAACTACAAAACTGAAACGGCGGTTGCAGATAACATGGCTAAAGGAATTAACATGACTATGGCTCAGCAAGATAAAGCTTCTAGATTAGAGCTAGACAAAGTTAAATTAATGCAAGAAGATAATAAATTAATGCAACAAAATCTTATAAAAAACGCGGACAGGGAAGCAAATTTAATGCTTAAAACCTCTGATTTAGACCTCCGCGAAAACGAATCTCAGGCGCGTAATGCGACTCAGGTAAAAGAAACAAAACTCAAGGATGAAACTAAACTCAACGAAAGGGAATAAAAAATGGTCAACGAAACGTTAATGCTTCTATCAACCCAGATAGAGGAAAGGCGCAAGGCATTATTAGAAGACATGGGTAGAGGAACTAATAAGTTTGAAGCTTATTTAACCGCTACTGGAGAAGTAAAGGGGTACATGATAGTTCAGGGTATGTTAAGTGATGCTATTAGAGCCAGCAATAAAAGTGAGGAAGATTTTGACTCTTCTCCAACGGACAGCGTGGTGAAAAAATGAATACCACCATTGCAACTCCAGACAAAAAAATAGTCTCCATTTCAGGAGCTCCTATTAAAACAAAAAACACATCCACTAAAGAAGGCGTTAAGCTAACTGAAGAAGAGGCTATAGCGAAAGCAGCAGCTCAACTTCCTGACGTTAAAGGCTATCGTATTTTATGTATGGTACCTGAAGCAGAAGAAGCTTATGAAAGTGGCTTAATTAAATCCGATTCTGCCAAATATATAGAGGAACATTCTACAGTTGTTTTATTTGTTATGCAGTTAGGTGATCTTTGTTATAAAGACGAAGCTCGTTTCCCTACAGGCGCTTGGTGTCAAGAAGGTGACTTCGTTATCACACGTGCTTACGCAGGGACTAGAATCAAAATTCACGGAAAAGAATTCCGCATTATAAACGACGATACCGTAGAAGCAGTGGTCGATGACCCTCGTGGCTACGAACGCGCATAGGAGAATAGCATGGCTGAAATAATTAATGAAATGCCTGATGAACTAGAAATGGAAGGTGATGAATTAGAAGTAGATTTAGACGAAGGTAAAAAAGAGACTAAAGGTACAAAGTCTACTGCTGATGTAGAGCGAGTACAACAAGCACCTAAGCAAGAAGAAATGGAGTTAGAAATTGAAGAGGAGGATGATACCCCTCCTGAAGATAGGAACAAAGAACCTTTACCAGAAAAAATAGTTAAGGAACTTGAAGAGGATAATCTAGAAGACTATTCGGACCGCGTTAAACAAAGGATGGCTCAGCTTAAAAAAGTTTATCATGATGAACGTCGTGCTAAAGAAGAAGCAGGTAGGGAAAAGGAAGAAGCCATTGCTTATGCACAAAAGGTGTATCAGCAAAACCAAAAGCTTCAGACCACATTAAGTTCAGGTGAAGAAGATTACCTTAAAACATTAATAGGCTCTGCTGAAAAAGAACTTGCTTTAGCTAAGCGCGATTATCGAGAAGCTTATGATTCTGGAGATACAGATAAAATTGTTGAGGCTCAAGCTTTAATGAACAGTGCTCAATATAAATTGTCACAAGCTAGTAACTTGAAGCCACAATATAAGGCTTCACAAACACCTCAAAATAGTGTACAGTCACCACAAGAAGTGACTCGACCTAGAGCACCCCAACCAGATGCCAAAGCTCAGGCTTGGCAGGCCAAAAACCAATGGTTTGGTAAAGACGAAGAAATGACATCTTTAGCTTTAGGAGTTCACGAAAGATTAGTCAGGAGTGGAATACAACCTACTTCTGAAGAATACTACCTTCGTATAGACGAAACGATGCAAAAACGATTCCCCGAGAACTTTGAAATTGATCTCGTGGAAACTTCGTTGGAACCGGGAAGACCCGCCCAACGCAAACCTTCGAATGTAGTTGCTCCGGCCTCGCGTAGTACCGCGCCTAGAAAAGTACGTTTGTCTAAAACACAAGTTGCTTTTGCTAAGAAGCTTAAGTTAACTCCGGAACAATATGCAAGAGAAATGATAAAATTGGAGAACGCAAATGGATAAAGTTATCAAAAGAACTGACCGAGATTTAGAAGTAAGAGAAGAAAGCCTAAAAGTAAAGAAGTGGCAACCTGCATCATTACTGCCCGAATTTAAACAGCAGCCAGGTTTTGACTATCGATGGATTAGGATTTCCTTACTTAATGAACCCGATAACATGAACGTCTCTTCAAAAATGCGTGAAGGCTGGGAACCGGTGCGGCATGCGGATCACCCAGAGATATTAATACATAGAAACCCTAACTCTCAGTACCAAGAAGGTGTTGAAATTGGTGGTTTATTACTATGTAGAGCTCCTTCCGAGTTGATGGACCAAAGACGAGCGTATGTAAATGAAAAAACACGTGCTCAAACTGAAGCAGTAGACTCATCATATTTGAATCAAAATGATCCACGTATGCCTAAGTTTGCTGAAGGTCAGGAAAATGGTCGATCGTTTGGTAAGGGAAATAAGTAAAAATAATTAGGAGAAACAATCATGGCTTCAACAGCTAGTCCTTACGGACTTAAAGCGGTAAACCATGTAGGCGGTACCCCATATGCGGGTTCTACACGCTTACTATCGATTGCTTCTGGATACGCTACAAATCTTTACAACGGTACTATCGTTCAAATTGGAACAGACGGAACAATACAACTAATGCCTAGCATTGGTTCAGCCGCTGATCCTTTTGACGCAGGTACAATTGGTGTATTTGTAGGATGTACATATTCAGATCCAGTCACAAGTGTATTAACATTTAATCAGTATTGGCCAGCAAGCACAGTAGCAGCAGATGCGAAAGCATACGTTGTTGACGATCCTGATGTAGTATTTATGGTTCAAGCTGATGCAGCAGTTGCACAAACAGGTTTAGGTGGTAATGTACCTTTAGCTGAAGTGCAATCTGGTACAACAGGATCAACAGTAAACGGTAATTCTGATATTGCAGCAGATGCTACTTATGCAGCTACTGACGGTATTGCATTACGAATTGTTGATTTTGTAGATTCACCAACTTCAACCGTGGGCGATGCGTTTACAGACTTACTCGTTAAGTTTAATCCTGTAGCACATTCATATACTAACCCTACTGGTGTAGGCGATTAATTTTAGGAGAATAAAACATGGCAATTTCAAGAGCCCAGCTCCTAAAGGAGCTATTACCAGGACTTAACGCGCTATTCGGTTTAGAGTATGCACGTTATGGCGAAGAGCATAAAGAGATTTACGAAACTGAATCTTCAGACCGTTCTTTCGAAGAAGAAACAAAACTAGCTGGCTTCGCTGCAGCACCTCTGAAATCTGAGGGAGCAGCAATTGCGTATGATAACGCACAAGAAGCTTTTACAGCACGTTACAACCACGTGACTATTGCTTTAGGATTCAGTTTAACTGAAGAAGCAGTTGAGGATAATCTATATGATTCATTGTCAGCTCGTTATACTAAAGCACTTGCACGATCAATGGCTAACACTAAGCAAGTTAGAGCGGCTAACGTTCTTAACAACGGCTTCAATGCCGGCTTTGCAGGTGGTGACGGTGTATCATTGTTTAACGCAAGCCATCCATTAGTATCAGGTGGTGTTAACAGTAATACACAAGGTGTTGCTACAGACTTGAACGAAACAGCATTGGAAAATGCAGTTATTCAAATCGCAGCATGGACCGATGAGCGTGGCTTACTAATTGCGTCTAAACCACGTAAGTTAGTTATTCCACCAGCACTTCAGTTCGTTGCAACTCGTCTATTAGATACAGAGCTTCGTGTAGCTACTGCAGATAATGACATCAACGCATTAAGAACTAATGGTGCAATTCCAGAAGGTTATACAGTAAATCACTTCTTAACAGACGGTGACGCTTATTTCCTAACAACTGACGTTCCTAACGGTATGAAGCATTTTGAAAGAACACCGCTTACTACTTCTATGGACGGAGATTTTGATACTGGCAATGTACGTTACAAAGCCCGTGAAAGATATTCATTCGGTTGGTCTGATCCATTAGGTATGTGGGGTTCAGCAGGTGCATAACTTGCTACTCTCTAGCGCTTAGTTTTCATAGTTCTGAGCGCTATCCTCCTGAAAAACCCGGCACCTCTCAGCTGGGTTTTTCTTTATCTAAAACTCATGAATATGCTTAGGGCACAAACTAAATAGATAGATATAATTCTCTTATCAGCTTCATGCTGAAATCTAACTTAAGGAGATTCTATTATGTGGACAACACCATCAGCAACAGAAATGAGATTTGGTTTCGAAGTAACCATGTAC
>Ga0222673_1000568_pt1 | contig 15777 bp, 8 predicted proteins | sample AntAcemetagen801_FD_179845 | JGI IMG/M metagenome (GOLD analysis project Ga0222673, IMG submission 179845) | Saline water microbial communities from Ace Lake, Antarctica - #801 | ecosystem: Environmental > Aquatic > Non-marine Saline and Alkaline > Saline | place: Antarctica: Ace Lake | collected...
TCGATGCTGGTAAATGCTGTGGACCAAAAGGGGTGGGGGTTTTGGTTAAGCGGCCGCGAGCTTCGCTCGCGGCCGTCACCCATGGTGGCTCACAAGAAAATAGTCTTCGCCCGGGCACAGAAAACGTGGCTGGTATTATAGGAATGGCGACAGCCTTAGAAAGAGCTGTTTGGGGGAGAGAAAAATGCGTAGAGAAAGTCAAAAATTTACGTGATTACGCCATTGAAAAATTACTGGAAATAGAAGGTGTCTATCTGAACGGCTCTAGCGAAAGAAGGCTGGCTAACAATATTAATATTTCTATACCTGGGATTGACAGTGAATACACAACGATTGTTTTGGACAAGGCAGGTATTGCTTGTTCTACTCGCAGTGCCTGCAGTGGCAAGGACGGTAGGGGCTCAGCAGTTGTTTTGGCAATGACAAACGAAAAGAGCCGAGCAAATTCAACTTTACGCTTTACCTTGGGTGAAGAAAATACAAAAAAAGACATAGATTTCCTAGTAAAAACATTAGGTAAACATATTCAAAAAACTAAACTTTTCCAAGCTACTTTAAAGTCAAACAACTAAAGTTACTAAGCTGCGTTGACATTAGTCTTGTTAGATTGCAATATAGAGATACGACGGTGCAGCGAACTTTAGTCTGACTGAAAGAATTTATTGATTTTCCGACCGACCAACGCACCGTTTCTAAATATTTTGTTTTATGCCAAATTTTCACAATTTTACTTCTAGAGCGAAAGAAGCTATCCGAAAAGCCCATGAACTAGCCATCGAAAGAGGTCAGAATCATGTTAGCCCGGTTCATTTGTTGGCGGCTCTTGCTATGCAGGACGAAAGCTTGGTGGTGTCAGTGCTTGACCGATTAGATATAGACATCATCGTTTTTACTGATTTACTGATTGAAGCTTTAGAGGGTCCTGAGGTAAGTTCTACTGTATCGCAGTCATATCAACTTTACTTAACTCCAGAGTTAGCAAAGGCTCTTGAGTATGCCAGTCAGGTTTCAGAGGAACTTGGAGATTCTTATGTTGGAGTTGAACATCTCTTTTTGGGAGCTTTAGAACATCCTGGTCCAGCTGCGGAAGTGCTGCAACGAAGTAGTATTAATAAAGAACAAGTCACAAATACTTTGCAGGAAATTCGTGACAACAACATAACTGATGTGCAGCAACCAAAAAAATATCGAGCACTCACAAAATATACACGCAACCTCACAAAGTTGGCTCAAGATAATAAGCTCGACCCAGTCATTGGTCGCGATAGTGAGGTACAAAGAGTGATTCAGATTTTGTCGCGCCGTACTAAAAATAATCCGGTACTGATAGGTGAAGCGGGAGTAGGGAAGACAGCAATTGCAGAGGGCTTGGCTCAGCAAATATCACAAGGACAGGTGCCGGAATCAGTAAAAGATAAGGAGATATTATCACTTGATCTGGGGTTATTAGTAGCTGGAACAAAATTCCGTGGTGAATTTGAAGAAAGACTTAAGTCTGTAATGAAAGAGATTGAGCAATCAGAAGGAAAAGTAATTTTGTTTATTGATGAGTTACACACCATTGTGGGTGCAGGGGCCGCTGAAGGTTCGATGGATGCTTCTAATATGCTCAAGCCTTCATTGGCTCGCGGTGAAATGCGCATCATTGGAGCTACTACTTTAAAGGAGTATCAAAAGCACATTGAACGTGACCCGGCTCTAACTCGCCGGTTTCAACCAGTGTATGTGCAAGAGCCAAATCTTGAGGACGCGGTGGCTATCCTTCGTGGTATTGCCGAAAAATATGAACTCTTTCACGGTGTCAGGATTACCGATGATGCTATTACTTCTGCTGTAAATCTTTCTAGTCGCTATATAACAGACCGCTTCTTACCTGACAAAGCGGTGGATTTGATTGACGAAGCTGCTTCTGCACTCCGAATTTCTTTAGAAAACAAACCAGATGAACTGGTATTTGCTGATAGACAAATTCGTCGCCTAGAAATTGAAAAAGAAGCACTAAAGAAAGATTTAGAATCTGCAGAGAAAAAACACCCTAAGTCAAAAACTAGGCTTAAGGAAATTGATGGAGAAATAGCAGAGCTAAAAGAAAAAACTTCTGCTCTTGAAACCAAATGGAATAATGAGCGTGAGACTCTAGAAGCTATTGGCAAACTTAAAAAAGAAATGGAAACTGAGCGCTTAGAAGCAGATTCAGCTGAAGCAATGGCTGATCTTACCAAGGCGGCTGAAATTCGTTATGTAACAATCCCTGGTATTGAAAAGGAATTAAATGAAAAAATGAAGCGACTTAAGAAGTTGCAAAGAAGTCGCCGTCTCTTAAAAGAAGAAATCACTGAAGAGGAAATCGCTACAGTTGTATCTCGTTGGACTGGAATCCCAGTTTCAAGAATGCTTGAGGAAGAGGCTCGAAAGCTTTCTCGAATGGAAGAAGGACTGCGTAAGAAAGTGGTTGGGCAAGATCACGCTGTGCAGTTGGTTTCCGATGCCGTAAAACGTTCTCGTGCTGGTATTGCTGACCCTAATCGTCCGATTGGTTCATTTTTGTTCCTTGGGCCCACTGGTGTTGGTAAGACTGAGCTCTCAAGAGCTTTGGCTGAGTTTATGTTTGACGATCCTGAGTCAATCGTTCGTATTGATATGAGTGAGTTTATGGAGAAACATTCCGTGTCTAAAATCATTGGTTCGCCTCCGGGTTATGTTGGTCATGACGAAGGTGGTTCAATCACTGAAAAAATTCGTCATCGGCCTTACTCCGTTATTCTATTTGATGAAATTGAGAAGGCACATCCTGAAGTATTTAATGTGTTACTGCAGGTACTTGATTCTGGTCACTTAACGGATGCTAAGGGTCGACGAGTAAACTTCAAGAACACTATTATTATTATGACTTCTAATATTGGTGCTGAACACATCGACAGAATGTCCAACTTTGGTTTTTCTATGGATAGGGGAGAAGAGGCACAATACACACAGGCCAAGGATAAAGTGATGAATAGTCTAAAATCTTATTTCCGTCCAGAGTTCCTAAACCGACTAGACGAGATAATTATTTTCGACATCCTTTCCCCAGCTGCAATTCGAGATATTGTTGAGATTCAAATTGCAGAAGTGGATAAACGTTTGGCCGCAAAAGATATAAAATTATCTGTTACTAGTCAGGTATTAGATTATATTGCCGATACTGGTTATGACCCTAAGTTTGGCGCTAGACCGCTTAAGCGTGTAATTCAGTCTAAGATACTTACTCCACTGGCCAAGATGATGGTGAGTGAAGGGGTATTGCGAGGAGGTAGTGTCAAAGTGTCACTCAAAAATAAAGAGTTAGAATTTGAAATTAAGAGATTGGGTCAAAAGAAATCTTCGGTACTTAAAAAGCAAAGTGTTGCTGTTTAAGTTCTAGAGTGTAGATTTTAGTTAGGCATAGTAAAACCCCGCCACACAAGTGTGGCGGGGTTTTACTAAAGTGTTACTGGACAGTGACGTTAATAATTTTCTCGTCGATACCAGTTTCATTCTCAGTGTCTTGATTACACTGGATACGATATGGACCAGATCGTTCAATAACATCAAAGCTCTCAGTTTCTGTGTTACCAGTAACCATTGTGAAGTCCTTGGTTCTGGATAAGCTATAACGACCATTGTCGGCAAGGTATAGAAGACATTGGTCGTACTCCGCTGCTGCATCCCACCGGAAGGCAATAATGTCAGAGCTAGAGATTGTGACATCGCCACTACTCCAGTTATATTTTGTATTTCCGTTAGAATTGCTAACTTTAATCTCGAATGAGATTAAGTTGCTATTAACAGGAAGAGTTACAACTGGTTGACTTTGGACATTGTCGAAATTTCTTTCAACTACAGTATCTGCACCAGAGTTACTTCCAGGGTAGTAGAACTTAAAGTTAACCAAATTTAAAACATCGTCTGGTTGAATGTCTTTGAAGCCTTCGTAGTTGTACATATGAAGGGCAATTTGTGTGGCGTAGGTATATGCGCTTCCTGTTCCACATCGTACATGACCAACTGTGTCGCCATTGGATAGGGTGACGTTGTATAGGTAGCCTTTGTTAACTCCCGGTGCATCAGGACAACTCACAAAAGGTAGATTAAAATAGACATCAATTTTTTCTATCAAGTCGCTGCTACGCACAGTGTTCGTACTTAGATTACCAAATGAGAACGGGGAAGCGTGTTCATCGTCGGGAGCACTATTGCTGCCGAATGGGGAAGTGATAAGATTTTTGATTCTAGTTAAGAATGAATCGGTAGCTTCAGTCAAGGCTATTTCGTCGACGTGTTCCTCAGCTTTGGCCAATAAAGCTAGTGTGTCACCCTTGTATCCAGAGGCTTTAAATCTTTCATCAATAAAAGATAGGGAAGTCTGGCTCGGTACAGCGATACTTCTTTCTGTATTGTCGTTTAGAATAATTGAGTAGACTCGGTATTCATCTCCAAATGTTTGAGTATTAGGATCTACTCGCTTGACACCAACTCGGTCAACGTCTTCTAGGAAAAACGGATTGTCATTATCAAACCAGCCAGAAATAAGATTAGTAAACGCGTTTCCTGGCAATGCTGAAGCGTTTTCATCAAGTGTCTGCGGAACTCCGTTTATTGTCCTTTCAATAAAGTATACGTAGTCAGTTTCAGTGTCTATTTGTTGACCATCGATTGTAACTGGAGCGTAGGTCCCGTCAGAATAAATGACTTGTCCTTCATCCCCAAACACAATTGGTGCGTTACTGATGCCACGAAGTCCATAGCTGTCGACTTCATTTTGTCTAGTGTATTCAGAGAAGTCACGACGTACTTTTATTTCACCGGTAGTTTCTTCTAGTTGTAGGTATACAGGTACGTAGTCATCGGTGGTTTCACCTACATTATCCTTAAAGTATCTAGCGGCTGCGTTCTTTTCGTAAAAGAATCCTTCGTCACCATTACCAGTTGGGTTATTTGGTGTGACATCGTCAGAATTTGAACTAAAGATACCTGTTATCGCTCCCCAGGCTTTGCCTAAGGTGCTAATTGGCGATGTTATAGCATTCGCGACAGCTTTAACTCCTGACCTGATACTATTTCCAGTAGAAGCAACTGTTATGTTATCTGTTCCTTTATCATTTTGCTGAGCCTGTGCTGCTATTTGCTTATTACTCTCAGCTAGGCTTCTGGCAGCTGCTGTTAGTTCACTGATCCTACTTTCAGTAGCTGGGTCGTAGCTCTCTTCTTCGCCATCTGCTGACACAGATTTTGTAGCACTATTAGCGATAGAAGCCGCTTCTGCCATTTTTGAGGCTGCTTCTGCGGCATTACTTCTAGCTGTTGCTGCTTGCGGGCTATTTACATCTACTGAAAGGGCAGCTATCGCCGCACTCTCCTCAGGTGATAGGGCGAAGGTGGAGCGCACAGATTCAGCTGTAGGCATAGTAGATTTTGTCCCAGTGTAGGAAACTACTCCGTTTTTTGACCACTCCGCCACTTCTGCAGCTTCTTCCGCTGATATCATCCCCTTACTCACGGCTGCGTCAAAATCAACACTACTTCTTATACCATTTCCATCTATGTCTGTTGACCAATAACCTAGACCAGTTCTAGTTGAACGGGTGTCAAAGTGGACGGCGTTAGTGACAGTATTTACGTACCTCCCGTACCCGTTTACACCCACTGTTGATAGGATTGCATTTTTTGCCTGTGCTTGCTGTTCAGCTGTTAAACTTTTCATACTGATATCAACAGCTGTGGCATGAATGCTAAGATGTTGTGAATTTAATGCACCCTTTGCTATTTCATTTTCTGTGGCTGTGCGAGTTTCACTGGTGACAGTAAGTAAAAAGTCCAATTTTGCAGCTATGATAGATAATTTTGCTTTTGTATTTTCAGAAATATCCAAATCTGCTATTGATACTACCTTGCCATCCTTTGATACGTACCCAGAACCGGGTACTGCATTATTTGGGTCAACTCCAATTGCACCAGGAAGACTGGCGTTGGCAAGTGCGGTTGCTACGTAGGCTTCTTCTCTAGAGGCAGCTTTGGCTGCAACTGCTTCAGTAATCGCACCTTGAGCCGCAGCTATGGTTGCTTTCTCTGCTTGTTGCAAAGAAAGTTCAGCAGAAGCGCGAGCAATGTCTAGAGCCTCAGCTTGCTTATTGGTTGGTTGTGCTTCCACAGTACGACTAAGTGAAGAAGTAAATTCTGTTTCAGCTTGATTGTATGTAGCTTGTGCATTTGCAGCGGCATTCCGAGACTCTGTAACAACATGATCTATTGTTGCAATCTGAGCACGGGCGTTGTCCAGTGATTTTGCTTGGTCAACTGTTGGTTGTGCCTCCTCACTACGACTTAGGGCAGAAGTAAATTCTGCTTCAGCGGCATTGTAGCCAGCTTTTTGTGAAGCAATTTGAGATTCAGCTGCTGCCAAACTCATGTTTGGGTCGTAGGATACAGTGGGAGCTGCGACAGTCCCTGATGGGTTAGTGTTTTGTCCAGCTGTTCCTGAGACTACAGAAATTGTCGGAGAAGTAATGTTACTGCCTAAACTAGCTACTGAAATATTATTTGCACTGGATTTACTACCTAGTCCTATGCTGTCAACGCTAGTAAGGGTACTGAAACTGTTTGATAGAGAATTAGCAGAGCCGGTCGTCAATCCAACAGTTTCGTATTCTCCAGATCTGTTTGCGGCTGTGTGTTTGCCATATGTTGCAGACATTACTGTAGATCCTGCAAAAAAAGTGCTTGGCACAGATGCAACGCTTTTGTTAGCATAAGTGTCAGCAGTGGGTGTAGGTACGGCAACTGATAACCCATTCGTTGCCACTGCAGTACCATCTATAGCGTTATGGGCGAGGGTATTAAATGCTTCGGGATTCAAATTATAATTAGCCATTGTTGTGCTTAATTTGCCTGGGTCAAACGCACTAAATTGTGCAGGAGCTAGCATTGCTTCTATAGGTGTGTCGTATGGACCATAAGCGATATAATTCTTCACAGCTGTCCCTTCCTCATCAAACATTTTATCGGCCTCTGCGCGGACAGAAATCACGCCCTGAATAAGACCTGCAGCTGAAACCACCTCATTAGTATTTATATTATCACTAAGTATCGCACCCAAAACAGGGTCATCTAACTCACCAGCAGTTAATATACCCAAAAGCGTAGCAGCATCTATTGTTTTGCCAGGCACTAATCCCAACGCACTTATTATTGCTTCCATTCGGTTAGTTATCTCATCTGCCTTCGCTTTGGTACGACCTGCGGACCATTTACTGGCCATTGCTCTCATTTGTTCAGCTGTCACTTGACTAGACCATTTGCCAGGATTTAATCCTAAAGCATCTGCTTGATCAGCGGACAGATCTCTAACGTTTAAAGTGCTTAAGGGTTCAAAACTTAAGGTGCCTGCATTTGTAAATACGCCTTGAGGTCCTGGGGGAGGGGCGACACTTAACGTAGAAATATCCACAGCCGTTTGGATTTCATTACGTGAATTATCTAATGCCTGGGCTTGTTCTACTGTTGGTTGATCATCTACTCCACGACTAAGAGCTGATGTAAACTCCACTTCCGCCGCCGCATAAGCTGCTTTTTGTGATGCGATTGACTCGGCCACGCTTTTTATTTGGCTCGCAGGTATGGTGGCTAGTGTAACTACTGTCTCAGGGACTCCATACATACTCCCAGCTTTACCAATTGATAGAGTGTTACCAATTGTAATTCCTCGAGTAAGGCCCACGTTTTCAGTAGATACTTTTCCGCTTGCTGCAACAGCTTCTTTAGAAGCGTTTTCAGCAGCCGTAGTAAAAGATGCTACTTCAGCTGCTGCTTTACCAGCTAGATCAGCGTTTTGGTTTGCTACAGCATTTTCAGTTACATCAAAAGCTAGGTTTGCTCGAGAAAGAGCCTCTTGAGCATCTTGTGCGGCCTTTGCTGCTACACTATCTACGTTCGTATTTTCTGCAGCAGCTTTTGCTTGTGCAGCTGCTGCCTCAGCCTTTGCTACATTATCTTCAGCAACCGCAAGTGTATTATTTAATCCCAGCACTACGTTTTTATTCTCCTCAGTGATTGAAATAGTTGCAACTTTAGTAGGTGCTAGAGATGAGAGGTCTGCTGCAACTTTTGATGCGAGAGTGTTGTTTGTTTCAGTTGATAGGCTAGCAGCAACACGACTACTTAACTCGGCAGCAGCTACGCCAGTTATTGAAATGATGGCGTTATTGGTTTCTATGCTCGCCACTGCTTTTTCAATAGTGTTGTCTAGTGTTGAATTAAAAAGTGCTTCACTTATATCAATTTCTTGAGTGTTTCTTCCCAAAACTGATAAGAAATTCTCTGTAGTATTAGCTGGATTTAAAGACAATGACTCCTCAATACTTCTGGCCGGGCTTAGTGTGAATTCTGCAGCTTCCGCATTGGTTCTAGAAGTGTTTTCTCCAAATTCACCAAAATCACCAATCCCGTAGTCGTCAGTACCTGTGTTGGTGTCACTACTAGGTCCAGTAGGTGCTCCATACTCTCCAAAATCTCCAATCCCATAATCATCAGTACCTCCGGGTCCAGTGTATCCATCACGACCAGTACCACTAGGTCCAGTAGGTGCTCCATACTCTCCAAAATTACCGATGCCGTAATCATCAGTACCTCCGCTAGTACTTCCGCTTGGTCCAGCGTATCCATCACGACCAGTACCACTAGGCCCAGTGGGTGCTCCATACTCTCCAAAATCTCCAATACCATAGTCATCTGTACCTTTTCCGGCACTAATGCTAGATATGGCGTTACCAATATCGGACGACACACCTACGCTACGACTTGGGTTAGCAGAACTATTTGTACCCCCAGCAGAAAATTCTGAAATTCCAGGGTCGTTTCCGCCACCATAGCCATTTCCACTATCATCCCCTGCTCCTGTGCCGTTTCCACCACCACTGCTACTTCCAGAACCTGTACTGGCGTCACCTACACCATCACCAGCAGCTCCCATACTAAAACCGCTGCTATCTTCTCCTGTACCTCCAGTGTCCCCCCCAAATCCAGGACCAGTAGGGGCACCGTATTCACCGTAACTTCCAATACCGTAGTCGTCACTACCAAAGCCGACACCACTACTATCTTTCCCACCATTTGCCCCTGGCCCTGCGTTATATCCTTCGTTTATGCCTGAGCTTACGTTGCCGAGGCCGTCACTACTAGCTTCTCCATCACCTCCAGCTAGGACTGGGAAAGGGACACTTAAAACAAAAATCAAAAATAAACAAAAAAACTGAGTCAGTACTTTGGTGGCAAATTTATACATAGAAATAACTTATTTATAGTATCTCTATTGTATAAAACTTTTCCAAAAATAATCGTTTCCTATGCACACATTTTTATTTTTTTTTTGCTAAGGGTGAGGAAAAATTATATTTCCGATTCGCACATAAGCACGAAAGCAAATTAGTTTGTTTTCTAAAACGAAACACACACTCTAATAAGAGTGTGTGTTTCGTTTTACTTCTGTGCGCCGAAATGGAGAGAGTTCGACAATTTTGTATTAATTAGAAAAGATAATATCTGAGACAGATTTGATTACTTCTTGATGGTCTGGACGTTCAAGTTGTTCAAGATAAACGGCGAATGCATCTAAGCCATAATTATTCAACACTATTTCTAAATTGTTCGTCTTGCACAGTACAAGAAATGTTAGTACAGCAGTCCTCTTGTTACCGTCTGTAAATGCGTGGGCTTTAATTATGAAAAAAAGATACGCAATAACCTTTTCTTCAATACTTGTATAGTTTTCAACATCAAAATTACTACCGTTAATATTGGCTACAAGTGCATCAATTTTGTGCTCAGCTTCGAGAGTAATTGGAAATGAAACAATATCTTCACTATGAAGTAGTTTGTAGATCTCGCAAATGTTCTCTGACGTTAGCTGTTGAAATGTCTTTTTTTCCTTCGTCATAATCACGCAGAGACTCAAAAACTGCTCGATTCTTGTCGAGTTGATCTTTTGCCACTATTTTTACAGTATTTGTATCTTTTTTCTTCCCAATCCAAAACATACCCTAACTATACGCTTAGGAGATACTTAATGCAATTGGATTGTGTGGGTGTCGAACCATCAATTCCAGTCTAAAGAAAATATCCCCAAGATAGGGGATATTTTCATTTGTGCGCCGGGTTGGATGGTCACTAAGTATAATTTTTCATTTCATTCAAATTCTACTAAGTGCTCGTAGGCTCAGCTCAAGCAAAGCTCTCCGCTCGTTCAAATCCATGAGCAAAATAAAAATCAACCCAACCGCAAAGGTTGAGTTGATTTTTGTATTTATTTCTGTGGGGTCAAGTTTCTAATTCGCTACGCTCATAAGAACTTCCTCCCCGGTCTCGACTATTTTTTCTCTAGGAGGGAGAAAAAACATGTCTCCGACTCGCACCAAGGCACGCAAACAAAGCAGTTTGCTTTCTATAAGAAAAATCACTGGAATTAATTCCAGTGATTTTTCTTATACCTTGGTGCGCCGGGTTGGATTTGAACCAACGTAGGATAAATCCGTCAGATTTACAGTCTGATGCAATTGACCACTCTGCCACCGACGCATTACTATTTCGAAACAAAAACCATATTTGGAGTACGTAGACTTTGCTACATAGCGCCATGGTCAATTTCATTGTCCTCCTTTGACCTGCTTGCTTTCGCTCACAACGGTCAATCTGTCGCAAGCGACAGACCAGAGATAATATGAAGCAGTTCACATTATCTCCACTCTGCCACCGACGCATATTTATATTTGTTTAACACGCAAAGATTTAGTTAATACGATGTCAGCCCACCTGGCTCTTATTCGTATCCACTCATATTGTCGCCTCCCAAGCCCCGCCTGGGATTGGGTGAAAAACAAAATTTTTTGTTTTTCACCCACCGACACATGAATAGTCTTTCGTGTGCGCTATAAACTACCATATCTTTATAAGAGAGAAAAGTCATAATGTGCCATGTTAGAATTTACACATAAATATGAATATTAAAACAAAAACATTTACGCGCACGATTTTAGGTATGCTGATGGTTTTTGTTTTTGTCTTTCCTGTGCAAATGCTAGCTGGAGGCGATGCAGATACTAATGGGGGCTATGATTCAGCCTCTTCCGAGGGCTTGGTGACTTGTACTGGTTTGAACTGTAACGTGTGTGAGTTGGTAAAGACAGCAAATAATATTGTTAATTTTCTGATAGTAATACTAACTATAGCTGCAACAATTATGATTGTAATCTCTGGTTTTCAATTAGTTACATCAGGAGGTGACCCTAGTCAGAGACAAAAAGCAAAAAGTTCTTTCGTAGCCATATTGATTGGTTTTGTTATTGTACTTTCTGCTTGGCTCTTAGTAGATTTACTTTTGAAAACACTGACTAAGGACTCTAAAAATGATCCCAAGGGACTAGAGTTATGGACAACAGTTCAGTGTGTCGGTATTACTAATACAAATGTTAAATCTGACAATACTCTAAAAGCTACTGTTGAGGAAGAGAAAGCTGGTTTGTGTGCTGGTGCTACTTGTACCAATGGTACCAGTGACACAGGGCCTGGCTCTGGAGGTGGTTATGATTCTAGTAGTGCTGACGATACAACAGACGCTACAGCGAGGTCTGTGCTCGATAATAATGGAATAGGTATATGGGAGTCGGCCCCTGGTAAGACTTCATTAGAAGGAATTAAAGTGGCCACTTTGAACGAAGTGGTCATTTTAAAAAATAGCTGTAATTGTGATTTGATAGTTACTGGAGGTACTGAAGCTGGCTTTCATGCTGATGGTCAGTATAGTCATGAAAATGGTTATAAAATAGATGTTGATGATTCTGTTGCGGTTACAAACTACATAACCAGTAATTACAGTTATGTTGGTGTGCGCAGTGATAAAGCTGAATTATATCAATCACCTAGTGGTGCTATATATGCGAAAGAAGATAGTCACTGGGACGTTCTCGTTAGGTAGTTGTGTTTGACCTCACAGCCTCAATACACTAGTATTGTGCTACTAAATAAAGGGCCTATAGTTTAGTGGTAAGAAATCAGAGATTTCTTGCTTCCAGCACTCACTCGAAGATGAAATTTTAATTCCATCTTACTCGTATCGTTTGGAAGTAGAATTCTGTTCACCTCGCTTTAGGTTTCCTAATAAATTAGTGTTTAATAAGGGCCTATAGTTTAGTGGTAGAATTCTGGTCTCCAAAACCAGCGGCCGTGGTTCGAGTCCACGTGGGCCCGCAAAATACAAAACTCAAAGCGTATGCTTTGAGTTTTGTTAATTTTAAGAGGCCCACGTGGACTCGAAGAGCTTTTGAGGTAGTTTAAGAGAGAAGCTCGCAAAACTACCCAAAAGGTATACTGGTCATGTAATGACCGAGATTCCACGTGGGCCCGCTCGAGTAAAAAGAAACATCTCTGACGAAAGTCAGAGATGTTTCTTTTTAGAAAGTGACCTGCGTCACTTTCGGCTCGAGCGGGAGACGGAAGCATGTTGCTTGCAACAGCTGAGTCGGGGTCGAAGGTACTTAGTAGAATTGGAATGAAATGAACAATTATACTTAGTAACCTGTGACCGCAAGAGGATAACCTGCGTCACTTTCGGCTCGAGCGGGAGACGGAAGCATGTTGCTTGCAACAGCTGAGTCGGGGTCGAAGGTACTTAGTAGAATTGGAATGAAATGAACAATTATACTTAGTAACCTGTGACCGCAGGGGAATATCTAAAGTGGCAACTGACCCCCTTTTCTCTGCTTGCAAATACTGTTTGTAGTAGAAAACTGAACAATATAATACTAACCTAAAAATCGTTTTACTTTCTCAAACACCGTCTGATCGTCTTTTTCAAACCACTCAATTGTTTCGTCCCGTTTGAGCCAAGTCATTTGTCGCTTAGCATATTGCCAATTTTTTTCTATAAATTTTTGGATAAATTCATCTTTAGTTATTTCACTGTCTAAAAGTTGTAGCCCAAGCTTATATTCAAAGCCGATTTCCTCTAATCTTTTCCTAGACACATTGTTTTCTAGAACACTATTTATTTCAGCTAAGAAGCCACCTTCTAGCCATTGTTTCGCTCGGTCGGAAAATTTGACACGTAGTTCTTCTTTGTCTGTTTTTATACCTATGGTGAAAACTTCGTATGGACAATCAATTTCTCCAGCCTCAGGCACAAAGCCCAACGAGTGAGCAATCTCAATTGCTCTAATCAGTCGGCGTCGATTATTCACATCTATTGTGAGGTAACGATTTGGTGCTATTTTTTCTAATCTGGCAACTAGTGTCTTGGTATTTAGTTTCTCTAATTCAACTCGAAGCTCGTTATTGGGAGGGACTTCAGGGGTAGTGATGCGACCAAGTAAAGTGTCGATATAGAAAAAAGTGCCGCCTGCAATTATCGGCAGCTTGTCCTTTTTTACAATCTGCTGAATTGTTATATTAGCTTCGTTTTTAAAATTTGTAGCATTATAAATATCATTTATATCTACTACATCAATAAGATGATGGGGAACAGTACCCATTTCTTTTTTGGTAGTTTTCGCAGTGCCTATATCTAGTTTGCGATAGACCTGTCTTGAATCAGCAGAAATTACCTCGCCAGCGAATTTCTTGGCAATTTCTATAGCCAATCCTGTTTTGCCCGAAGCAGTGGGACCAACAACTATAACTATTTTCGGTTTCTTGCCAGTCATTGTGTATAAGTTTTGTTTTGTGCCGAAGGAGGGAATCGAAACTGTACAGTTTCAGTACAGGTTGTCGTTATTTCTCTTTACGTCAAAATATCAGGCAACCTTTTCGATTCCTATGTCTGACAACTTAAAAGCAAAAATACAGACCGCTTGCTTTTGTGCCGAAGGAGGGAATCGAACCCTCACTCCTTGCGGAACACGATTTTGAGTCGTGCGCGTCTACCAATTCCGCCACTTCGGCAAATGTTACTACTGGTATACCACAAGGTGGCTATTGCGACTTGGTGATAATAACTAAACATTCCAGCAGTGATGGGAGTTTAGCAGAAAAATTGAAAGTTATAAACACTTGGGTTTGGATCACTGTGATAGAATGCTGTCATAAGTAATGTTATGAGAGGTGGGGTGGAAAATTCATTTATGAATTTTCCACCCCACTGACGCCTATTTATTATGTCATTTTCTGGAGATTCAATTTTTTGGGTAGAAGTTCACAAGGTAGTTCCTAATCCGTTTCAACCACGGCGTGAGTTTGATGAAGGCAAGTTGAAGGAATTATCTGATTCCATTCGCATGTACGGTGTCTTGCAACCGCTAACTGTTACTCGCAAAGAAATTCAAGGAGACGATGGGTCTTTCCGCAGTGAGTACGAACTAATCGCTGGAGAGAGGCGTTTAAGAGCTTCGAGGTTGGCAAATCTGGAGCAAGTCCCAGTGATTATTCGCGAAGGAGAACAGAGTGAACAGGAGAAGTTGGAACTGGCAATTATTGAAAACTTGCAAAGAGAAGATTTGAATGCGGTTGACCGAGCCTTAGCCTTTCGACAGCTTGCTGATGCTTTTGGCCTTTCTCACGCTAAGGTGGCCGCTAAGGTTGGTCGTAGTAGGGAATACGTTTCTAATACTTTGCGTTTACTTGGTTTGCCAAACCATATGTTGGATTCGCTTCGCAAAGCAGATATTAGTGAAGGTCATGGACGCGCACTTCTTATGTTGGGAGACAGGGCCCAAGAGCAGGAAACGGTTTACCGTGAGGTTTTACTCAAGAAGCTCTCTGTGCGTGAGCTAGAAAGAATCACTCGCAAAATAGCCAGTGATAAAGTGAGAAAGAAGGTTTGGAAAAATACTGACCCAGAATTAATTGAATTTGAAAAGAAATTTACAGAAACTCTAGGTACTCGCGTTCAGATTGCCAAAACTGATTTTGGTGGGAAAGTTACAATTGATTATTTTTCTGCGGAGGATTTGGATAAAATGTTAAATTTGCTTCAGCGTGAAAACGAAGCAGTTGGAAACTCTTCTTCAGATACAACTGCTGCAGTGGCGGCAGTAATGCTTGAGAATGTAGACGATAGTCAAGAGGTGTTGGACAAATTATCTGAGCATACTCCACTAGAAAGTGTTGACGAGGAGGTAACGATTAATACTGAGCCTAGCGAGACTCCTGATGTTCAGCCGGTGGATGAACTATTTGTTACTCAAGAAGAGGTGAAGGAAAAAGAAGAAGATGAGAGTGGTTTATATGATTTAAGAAATTTCGGAATTTAGTTCGAGTGACTGATTTATAGAAAAAGCGAATCCTAAAGGATTCGCTTTTTCTATTTCTTTTCTGCTTTGCTCATCAGGTAAGAGCGGATATGACGTTTTGCCAATGATGTTTTGGCCATGTCTAACCATTTGTGAGAAGGTTGAGAATTTTTCCTAGTTTCAATTTCCACAATATCACCGTTTTTTAAATCGGTATCTAGACTCACTAGTTTGCTATTTATCTTGGCACCAGAAGTTTGATTTCCTATCTCTGAGTGAATAGCATAGGCAAAGTCTATTGGAGTAGCTCCTAGTGGGAGATCAACCACGTCACCATTTGGAGTGAATACAAAAATGCGGTGCTTAAAAAAGTCTCGGCGCATGTCGTCTACAAATTCCTGACCGGTTGTTTTTTCAGCTGTATAAATTTCACCAATCTCACTTATCCATTTTGGAATTTTATCGTAGTGTGGCTTGTCTTTCATTTCAGGCAAACTGTTGCTGGAATTAGATTTCCAAGCAAAGGGTCTGAATAAAGATGGAATTA
>Ga0222673_1000569_pt1 | contig 15773 bp, 13 predicted proteins | sample AntAcemetagen801_FD_179845 | JGI IMG/M metagenome (GOLD analysis project Ga0222673, IMG submission 179845) | Saline water microbial communities from Ace Lake, Antarctica - #801 | ecosystem: Environmental > Aquatic > Non-marine Saline and Alkaline > Saline | place: Antarctica: Ace Lake...
GTTAGGATCAAACATTGGGTTTGATAACTTCATAGCTTCTGAATGAGCTTTTCTTGCAATATCATAGTTTCTTGAACCTCGTTTTTTACCCTTGCTTGTGTTGTTACACATCATATTGAAGGCATGAGCAAGGCTTTTGGTTCTATAAAGTTTCTAAAGTAGGAAATGTGCAGTAAAGTAAGCTTTAGGTGTTAAGTAAACAAGATTGTTTTCTTTATCAGAGCCGCCTATGCATTTCGGTATAATGTGGTGTCTTTCAACATAGAACTCTGGTTTTTCTTTATTACCATGTTTCTTGATAAGACTCTGATAGTGTTTCTTGTAGTCCATAAAACCTCCATTGCTGTATGTCGCCATACAGATCAGACTATATCATCAATCTAAAAAAGATTGCTCCGCGCTTCGAGATCACTTAATCTCTACGGATTTCATACTCTGTTCTAGAGCGTATATCCTAGTCGTTGAACCTTCAAAAGCTTCCCAGCTTAAGCTTGGCTGCTGATTGTCTCAGAGAGAGTTCCCAGCAATTCACGAAGTTTAACCACGACAAGTTTTTATCGTGGATCGTCCCTGTTTCGACGTTATTTCTACGTCCCCACAGGTGAAATTGTCTTACAATAACTGCGTCGTTACTGTGATTGCCATTAACCCCCAGACCAATTCGTGCATCATTAAGAGAGCCTTTCCCTAAAAGCTTTCCGTCTTCTGCACTAGCCTCGTAGATGTTAGCAATTTTACGACCCGAAACGGGGTCTGTAAACTCTATGCGCTCTTGTATTTTAGAACGATACCTTTGCGTCATTATTTTACCGTCAAAAGTTACCCAAGGGATGTCTACCTTTTGGGTTTCTTCAACGAAAACTTTTGCGACTTGCTTCCAGTAGTTGATAAACTTATCAGTAACCGGAGCGCGTTCAGACAAGTTCCTAGACATAATTCTAGAAACTTCAGCAAATTCTTTTGGACCAATGATACCACGCCGTGCGTTAGTTAGTTTGTTAACAAAGTCGGCGGTATCAGGGTGGATATCTAAGGCTTGTTTTAAGAGTGTTCTACCAACGGGCTCATTGCTATTAATAAGCTCAATTAGCTCTTTTCTAAAAGAAGTAAGTTCTGCTTCAACACTAACGGCACCTTGTCGGTTGGCTATTTTTATTTTACCATCAATAACTCTCAACTGTGCGTTTAAGTTATCTTTGGTTACAGTTACAAAACCCTTGTCATCGAGGACTTTAGAAAGTTTACCAGCTACGTTAGCAGTTTTAGTTGCAGCACCGGCGCCGTAAAACGATACCATGTTTTGTGCTTTTGCAGCTTTTGCAAGATCTTCCCAAGTAAGGGCAGCGTCTCTTAACGCAGGTATCTTTAGAAACTCAGGATCGTTTACTGTATCCATTGCAACCAAGTCATACAAGCGGTTTTTCTGCGTTGTAGGCAAAACATTACTTGCTAGAGAAACGGCGCGATCTCCCGTAGAAAGCCCGATGATTTGAGCACCAGAAGAACTAGCGTCGTTTTCAATCATTAGTTTAGTTTTGTAAGTTGCCAATTTATTCAAATTAGAAAAGTCACCGTCTACGTGATTATAGACGCGAGTATACTCTAAGGCCATTCTAGCAAGCTTAGGCACCTCTGCACCTTCCATACCTCTTACAAGAGGATGTTCTAGGAACTCACGAAGTCGCCTGTCTCTTTGGGTTTTAGCAAGTAATAATTCGCCAATCTCCTTAAGCTTAGACTCATTACGCCTAAACACCTCTAGTCTGCCTGCTTGTGTGAGAGCTTCTGTGCCAGTGCCTAGCATAGCACCAAGCTGAATTCTTAGCTCCCGCATAGCTCCAGGTGTCATGGTCTTAGGTGTGCCAGAGTTTAAGAACGGGCGTACAAGCTCACCACCAGTAGGAGTTAAGTAGCCTCTATGATAAACACGGCCACGAGAGTCAATAAACACTTGCGTTCTAAAGTTCTTGTTACGTTGAGCATGATACTTTGCAGTAGACATCAGTCCATAACCTTGCTCACCACGGTTTAAGATTTCGTGGCGAAACTCGTTAATAGAATCATAAAACTTAGAGTTGCCACGAGGGTCTCTGAACCTTACGAGGTCGTCCATAAAAGAAACAAACTCTAAGTCTACACCATATTGTACGTTAGAAACGTGATTCATCATTAACGCAATGTCTCGATCAATTTGTTTAGCATCATAATCAGCAAACTTGTCTCTAGAGATAATAGGAATACCTGTGTCGTTTCCTCTTGCATCGAAAAAAGTTTTCTTACCTGCTTTAACAAACAATCGATCTCTGTCGCTAGTAACCCCAAGCCTTCTAGAAATCAATACTCTACGCTCAGCTTCTTGAAGCTTTAGCAACCCCTTGTCTACAACTGTAACTTCACGAGAGATTGTTTCCTTATAACCACCAGATACTCTGTCAGTATCTAAGTCTAAAATGCCTCTTCGAGTTTTACCTCTAAACTGTACTTTAATTAGACCTTGTTGTTTAAAAAGGTCTAAAATCAAAGAGCCCTCTTTGTGATAGTCTTTCAAGGTGTGAGACGAAAACGGAATAATGTTTTCAAAGTCCTTAGCAAATTGCTTACCGATATTAATAGCTAAACCATCGTAGTCAGTAGACTGCCCTGAAGTTATTAACTTCGCAATTTTGGAAAGGCTATCTAAGGCCTTCTCATCAAAAATCTTAGAAGTGGGTTTCTTTTTGATTATCAAAAACTCTAAGTCTAAAATTCGGCGAATAGTTTCGTTTTTTCTAGAAACAGCTTGAACCCACCAGGAATCAGAAGGTTCTTTTTCTTTGTTTAACAACTTATATAAGTCGTAAGCCTTTTTTATTCTAGGGTTGTTTTTTAAAAAGTTTTTAACAAGCTTTTCTTTAGTAGGATACTTGTCTGTAAACTTCCTAAAGTAAAGTCTAAGAGGGGCGCGACCTGATAGGAACAACTTAGTAGCTAGCTTTTTACCTTCAGTTCTTCGCCAAGCATCAATAAACCTTTGATCTTTTAGCTGATTGGTCTGAAGATCATCAAACGTATAGTACTTACCCATAATTTGAACTTGAGGTGTGTCTCCTGACAGGTACCTAACAAACATCTCAGAACGCTGCCTAGAGCGTGTGTCTAGTAGTCTTGACACGTTTTGAACGGCAAACCGATTTTCAGCCCGAAGTACTGCCGCAAAGTCTAGCCAAGGTGACTTGTCTTTTGCATAACGCTCAAACACTACTCTTAAGTTTTCAAGAATAACCGTTTGTTGGTTCAGAGAAACCTTATCATCTAAGCTTGCTGCTACAGATTCAATAAAGTCTTTTTCATCAGGCTTTAATAACTGAGACTTACGCATAAAGTCAATACGTTCTTGATACAAGTTAAAATCTGGGTCGTAAAGATTGTTGTTTTTAATTTCACCAGTCAAAGGATCTGCTGAAAAGTTACGCTCATCAAACTCGTTCCCCGCCCTACGACGAGACTCTTGCTTACCTACTAAGGATGTTCCTTTATAGTCAGTCAAAGAGAAGGTCTTATTAAAGTCACTTGAGTCTAGCAGTAACAGCCTAACCAAATCTTCTTTGTTTTTAGGGTTGTTTACTAAGCTACTTGGGCGAGTTGCTTCAAGCTTTACATTTGTATCTCTAACGACCTGCCTTGGGTTAAACACGGTAGTAGACCGAGTGGCTTTGTTTCGCAAAGCTTGAATAGAAATAGCTTTACCAGCTTGCGTAACAAACTGTTCAGCTTTAAGCTTACCTTCTCTAAACAAGTTAGCAGCAGCTTCTGAGCCCAACATCTTTGTTTGAACTTCCATACCTTGCGTTCTCAGCCAATCACCAAAAGATTTAACAGCAGGAGCCCGTCCAGTCAAACTTTCAGGAAGCTTTTTAGCAAGGTTAGTTTGATTAATTCTGGAAGACGCTTCCTCAATTAGTTCCGCTTTGGACTTTAAAACAGGTATCATAGAGGAGCGACAATTCCAATGAAGCGGCGGTTGAAACCTCTTATCATTAATGTCGTAAATTTTACCGTTATGATGAGAACAAATAGGGCTAGTTCGACTATCCAAGATGGCTGTAAACATAAACCCCTTTAGAATGTCTTTGTTATCATTAGCTACCTTTGAAATAGCGGCTGTTTGAGTTGAAGTAATCGCTGTTCGAGTTAAAGTACGAGCCTGAAACTCTGTGATTTTAGTAGTTTTAAGTACATCTTCAATAATTTCTTTTTGACTTGCTCCACGAGCTAGTCCAGCAGAGACCTTAGTCTGAATCCTAACGAGTTCTCCGGAAGACATGTTCCTTACGTTTGTGCTAATGTTACTAGGGCCTTTAATATTTGGTCCAGTTACTTCAGCCAAAATTTCTTTTGTAGTAGGTCGCTTTACACGGTAAAAGTCCTTTACTTCTTTATAAAGGTTGTTACTATGAAAGTCTAACTGAGACGTAGAAAACTCTTTCAAAGAGTTAACATTGTGCGACAAAAGCTCAGTCCCAAACCGACCAATCTCTTTAGAAAGGTCAGCACGAACGTTTCCCCGTAGCAGGGTCTGTAAGTTTTTACGATGTCTTCGTAGTATTCTTCGATTCTGTATCTGAACGCCTTCTTCATACAGCCTTACGTCAGCCATGTGGTCTACGATCCTATCAAAAATCTTATCGTTAATATTCATTTAGTACTCTCCTGAGTAGTTAAATTTTTAAGGAAGTTGTTTAAGGCACAACTTTCTCTAAGCCTTCAGATTACTCCTCGATTACAACACCGTCATCCTGAGGTCTGTTTTGTGGAGAAAGCGGATCTGTTTGAATTTCTTCAATAGCAGCTTCATCGTCATAGTCTGCTGGAAGGAAGTCATTATACTTTGCAATTTCCAAGAAAGTGTTTCTGCTAATAATACCACTTTGGTACCATTCTGAGACTAACCTCATTGCACCTTCTCCGCCCACCATTGGAGAGAAGTCGCTAGACATTTCAAAGGAAATATCGCTAGAAGCATAGTCTGTGTTGTAGTTCCAGTTAAGCATAAAGGCAATAACATCACGCATTGTACCAGAAACTTTAGCGTTCAAGGTACCTAGCTGAGCTGTTTGGGAAGCGTTTCTAATCTCAAGAGCTACACCAGAAGAAGCTTGCTCAGGAGAGAGCATCCGAATACCCATCTTAGCCATCTCATCAACAGTAGCTGTAATAGCTCTGTCCATGTCTGATAGTGCCAGGGTGGGTGTTTCTAGAACACTAATATCTTCGTCCTTGCGAACTCTTAGCCAGCTGCCTAAGCCCGCTGAAACCAAGTTATCGAACTCATCGTCAGTCATGTCAGACTTAACAATTGGTGTATACGTAGCAGCTCCGTAAAGAAGGTGGTTACGTCTAGACACCTTGTTGTACAAAGATACTTCACGATCAACAAGAGGCATAAGAGCTGGCTCTACGGGTTCAAACTGACCGTTAAGTGGCCAAGCGGGAATTCTGTCAAGTCTTTCGCCAAAAGCCTTTGGTTGAACAGAGTTAAACTTTGTAAAGGCCGTAGCGTGTCCAAACTCTACGTACTCTTGACGAGTATCCCCGTTAAGCACCTTAACTTCGTTGTTGCTGTCTACTTGTTCGTAGTAGTCAATAACCAGCTTGCCTTCTTCGTCGAGGTAGTAGTCTGCAACTGTATCAACATAATCAGGGTGCCAAGGGTTATTTGCTGTGTACTTTTCGGTCAAATAACGCTTAACAATCCTAGTAAGAACTTTCTGACGAGTAACAGGGTGTTTATTTGTTTGTACGTTAATAACGTTCTCAGCCTCAATTAGCATAGGATAGGGCTTGATTGACTCTCTTTCTTCAGAAGTCAAAGCATCGTAGTCATTGTCAGTGATTTCAGGATAGTCTACAAACACCCAAGCTCTCGACGTCTGAAGCTCTTCCCAAAGAGCGTTATCAAGGAAGTTAAACAAAGAACGATTATCCATCGTGAAGTTTGTTCTAATCCAAGTTGTAGCGTCTTCTGGGAGATCTTCTGGAAGGACTAACTTAGAGTCTTTCCTAAGCAGTGCGCTAATAAGAACTTTACTGTATTGTGCAGTAAGACCAGGAAGCTCAGCCTCTGAACGAAAGAACGCATACTGTTCTTGAGTCATTGTCGGGGAGAAGGGTAAAAGAAGGTTCGAGTAATCCTTGTAAAGGATCTCATCGTGTGCCTTAACGTTTTCTTGACCTTGAAGAACCGCTCTAGACTTTTTCCATAAAGGCTTTAGTGACTGATAACTATCACTAGGATCAGCAACCGACTTCTTAACATTTTTAGTTGGTTTAGTTAGTTGTGCCATAGTTTAATCTTTCTTACCATTTTACCAAATCGGACCAGTACGCTGCAGAGAGTTTACCCTTAGCAATATTGCTTGCATGACGCGCTTTAAAAGACTTCCTTCGTTTTCTATCTGCTTCAAACTCATTTTCTCTAGCAGTAGAACCTGAAGTTCCTTGTTGACCAAAACGAATAGTCTTTACAGTATCACCAACCTTGGCAACTACTACATGAGACTTAGTAGGGTGACTTGGAGTTTTCTTTGGCTGATTATAACCAGAAACCCCAATACGACTAAGTCGAGGATCTTTTTTAACAGCCATTAGAGACTCCTATATTATAGATATATAAATAATAATAACATAACTAAAGGTTACTTTAAAGTATACTTTAAATATATTATTAGAGAGGGGGGGGGCCTCTTCTTAAACGTCAGGTATCAAGTGAGGGGGCATTACACCCCCTCTGTGATAAGAGACTTTCAGACAACTTGAGAGTTTTCTGTCCCTTTATTCTTAAACGTCAGGTATCATTTTCTTCGGAATAAACCGTTAAACCAATCACCTATTTGACTAGGTGAAGGTAACTGCCACAAGAAGATTGACCAGACTACAAGAGCAATGATAAGCCAAGATGGAGTCTCGTTAACAGTTATTTTTTCTACTCTTTCGGTAGAAACCTTAGAGTCAGTAATTCTCTGATAAATAGTTTCTACCTTAGAGTTTGGGTTAACAGTAACAGTAGGTCTAACGTTATTTGTCGTCCCAATTGTCTGACTGTTCGTTTGGCCTGCTTGGACGTTGGCTGCTACGTTCGGCCCCCCGCCCGTTAGAAGGCTCAGGGGTGTTCCTGTGCAACTTACTGTAAACGTCAAGACCAAAAGAAGCAGCAGCGAATGAAAATATTGGCCAAACCAACACGTTAATGACTTCAACATCTTTTGTCTCCACTATGTAAGCCAGCCATAATAACATTATGACCGCTACTTCTCTTTTAAAAGTCTTTTGTTTCACGGATAAACTTTCCTGTCAAGTTCGTGATGGGGAGCATCCCAGCCCCAGTCATACCCGTGAACCATATCAATACCTAACTCTTCACCGGCCTGTCGCATAGCGTCTACAATAGGCTTGTAGGAGTCCCAGTCATCAGAGTTAGGGATACCGTCACCGTCATGATCACCCTTGTATGGGTAAGGGTGAAGGTCTACGGCGTGGCCAGTCAGGTGGCGAGAGTTCATAGTCTTAGAACGGCCCTCTTTAAAGAGCTTTGCTTGTCTCTGACGGGTTCTTAACCCCTCACCTACAGAAAAGTCTTGCTCTGTAATTTGAATAGCTCGCTCTACTACTTTTTGCAGAATAGGGTTGACTTCAGACAGCTTTTGCTTACTTGCATTACCGAGGTTATAGACCATTTTGAGTTAGCCTTTCTTTTAGCTCTTCAATTTGAGATTGTTGAGTCTTAATCGCCTCAATAAGTTCCCCTACTAAGTTGCCGTAAGCAACTGACAAATAGCCATCAGAACCCTCTGTAACCACTTCTGGAACTACTCCTTGAACTTCTTGAGCAATTACACCGATCTTGGTTTCGTTATTCATTGTATAAGAAACACCACGAAGTTGAAGAACTTTTTCTAAAGAGTTTTCTAAAGTCTTAACTTTGGTTTTTAATCGAATATCAGAAGTAGTATTTACATTAGCAGCGGTTACCGTGTTAGTTGCAGTAATATTATTACTAGCAGTAACATTAGCTGCCGATACGGTTCCAGTTGCGGTAACACTAGCTGCAGCTACGGTTCCAGTTGCGGTAACATTATTACTAGCGGTAACATTATTACTAGCGGTAACATTAGCTGCCGAGACAGTGCTAGTTGCAGTAACGTTAGCAGCCGCAACAACGTTAATAGACATATCTACAGAAGTTGCGTTTAAAGTAAATAAGGACTTCCAGCCGTTTCTGTATATTTTTAAAACAGGGTTTGTTCCGCTTGTGTCTAACCAAAACTTTCCAGAAACAATTTCGGTTATTGGTGCAGTGTTTCCAGAGTGGCAACTATTAATTGCAAGCAAAGCAGCATTTAAGTCTGAAGTGTAAGCAGTGCCTGTTTGTGATGCACTGATGTTAAGAGATGAAGTTGACATTTAAATTTCCTTATTGTCCAATTGCTTGCCAATCAATAGTTCTAACTTGACGAACAGAAGGCGAACCTCCATAAATAGAGTAAGCATACCCAGTCTTGTTTCTTTCTGTGATAACAATTGCATCTCCAACACTTCCTCCAATTACTAAAAGACCAATAGTAGGAGAGTTAGTTCCTCCAAGTCCACCATAGAACGGAGTATCAAAAGTAACAATTGTATCAGCTGTTGCGCTGCTAACTGAAGTTCCTCTTTTTATTATGTCTTTTTTATCAAGCAAAATAGACAACTCACCTATGATAATGTCAGTGTTATTGTCCTTAGGAATACCTACAAATTCAAAACGCAAGGCCCTACAAGTAAAACTACTAACAGTTAATAACTCATAAGGAGACCAAGTAGGAGTCCCTGAAGGGTCGTCTTGTGTAGTAGAGACCTTAACCAAAAGACTAGCATCTTTAACGGGGCCTGCAAAATTTTCGATACTACTAATCAGAACATAAGAGCTAACAAGTACACCTCTATTAACTACTGTTGCGATAATAGAAGGAGTGGTTCTAACAGTAACTACTTCACCTAAGTCAACATAATTACTAAATTCGTAACTCATTTCTGTTTGACCCGTGGTAAGCTCTAAGTTACCATCCCCGTTAACAAAACAATTTGTTTTAACTCCTGAAAACCCATTGACTTTTTCATCTACCGTTTCTACTTGGTTAAAACTTTTATCTTCAAAAGTATTAATAAAAGCATCAGCGTTAGTAGAATAATTCCCAGTAGAGTCTATAAACTTAATAAAAAACGTACCCTTGATAGTAGGTACCGTTTTATTATTCGTATTACCAGAAAGAGAGTCTACAATAACAGAGGCGGTGTCCCATGAAGCCCCCCCACCGGTAGAGATGTGGTGTCTAATTTCAACACGTCCGCCGTAAAGAACATCTAAGTCAGTAGGAAGCGTCCAAGACAAGTTAATTTGACCTTCATTAACGTTACCCGTGAAGTTAACAGGGCCGTTAGGTACTTGAGACAAACCTGCAATTAACTTTTGAGAAATTAAAGAGGAACCTGGAACCTTGTAAAAGCCATAGGGGGTTAGTTTGAATTCGTAACTGTTTGGTTTTAAATCAAACACTGTCGTAAAGTTTTCAGGAAACGTTCCTAAAGTTATATAATTAACATCGTTAATCGATTTATACTCAACTAAAACATAAGCTGTTGCTACTCCGCTATTGTCAGTAACCCAAGAGAGAATTGCTCTTGACTTAACACCAGCGGCTGTGCTTGTAACATAAAGCTCTTCGTTAACTGAGAAAGATACAATACCGTTTGGAATTTGGCTAATCGATTGATCTAACAAAAACACTTCAGAAACCGTTTCGCCTAAAGGTGTAATTGCAGTAACCTTAAAATCATAGGTATCATTGTTATCAACCCCTAACAATTTTTGAAAGGTAATAGTTTTATTTAAAGTAGACCCAAGTAAGATGTAGTTAGAATTTGAACTTTCTTTATAAAATACTTTGTAGGTATAGTTGCCGTTTCCAGGGTCGTCTTCGTATTCCCAAGATAACCGCCCTAAGTCAGAGGCAACAGTGTTTGAAAAATTATATAAAAAGTTTGTTATAGGATTAACTACTTCAGTTGACTTTACAGAGGTGCTGTAGGCTTCATCATCGTCAATGTTCCATGAAAGTGTCTCATAATCAAACGAGTATGCCTCCACAGTAATGGAGAGGTCCGCGTTAATTTTTATGCTTTCCGCCCTATACACTGTAGCTTCAATGTCTACAGCTTCAGAAGAAAGTAAAAAGAAATCTCCTGGTTCAAGCAAAATAGCTTTTCTAGACAAGTTTACGTTAATTGTATGAGTGAATCGACTAAGTCTAACGGCCTCCTCAGCCTTTGCTAAAGCATGGTAAGGGGTTGTAATACCAATTGGCTGAATTGTTGTTCTCAAAGTCTCCCCGTTATCATCTACAAGATACTGTTGATAAGGGCTCAAAGGGTCTAACGAGAAAGTGGGCCAAGAAACAGAGTCATCTTTAAAGTCTTCAAAAGAGTTTGCAAAGGAAACAGTCGCTTGATTTAACTTGCTTTCAGCAGAAGGCCACGCAATACTAATTTCTGACTTCATAATGTCGTCATCTGTAAACACATGTCTAGCGTCAATTAAACCATTTTCAACTGAAGGTTGATCTATTGGATAAGCTAAGTTTAACTTATATTTGCCGCCAGACCAAATTAAAGTAGCTTGTGACATAGATTCTAAGATCTGTGTAACGTTTGTTCGGATTGGGTTGCTGGTGTCAATAATTGAGTTAATTTCGTAAAGCTTTACACTTTGAACACCGACCCCGAGATTTACTTTACCTTGTTTAGTCGCATCAACCTTAACAATTTCATCGCAAGTTACCTTGGCGTTATAGAAGCTTTCTAAATCAATTTTATCAAAAGACAAACCTCGACCATAATCAGCATTAGTTAAATAGTCTAACAAAACTCTTGCGGGGTTGTTACTGTAACTTTTTGTAGAACTTATTCCGTAGCTCGGAGTAATATCGTAGATTTCCTGCCCTTCTACAAAGAACTCTAATTGAGGAATACCGCTGCTGTATTGAGGCTCGTCTCTGTTAAGCTTAAACGCGCAGGCAACATAAGCAGCTTTAGTAAATAAATTTGTACTCTTAAACCCGTTGCTAACTGAAAGGTTATCAACCCCGCCATTGGGGTAGCAGTTTACGCGAATTCCTGTTGCGTAGTCTTTGTAATAAACACTTTGCCCATCAATGTTAACATCCAAAACTCTAGAAATACCACTAAAGCTTATAGCAGCTTGAGCAAAAAGAAACTCATTTTTACTTCCAGACTGATTCCCATCTAAACCTTGAGAGAAAACTTGAAGTAAGTTGCTACGCGCAACTCTTTGAACTTTAAACCGGTATACATAGTCTGAAATTCTAAACTCTTCTCCTGCATAATAAATAAAGTTATCTTTTTCTACGGCAGAAATTTTTGAACGATAATCTTCGAAGCTTAAAGACAAATAATCACCAATTCTAAAGTTAGTTCCAACGTTTGTCTTAACAATACTTTCGACAGTAACGCCGTTAAATACAACTGATGTTGTTATTTTACTAATATTAGTAATATCGTTTCCCGTTTGCCCTTCTTCGGTCAAAGGAAGAGAAACCGCTCCTTCGACTATAACTTGAATAAAGTTATTATTATCTAATAAGAAACCAGAATAGTCTGCTGGGTTAAAATTGTTAGGGTTGGAAAAGGTGTAATTACTAGCTGTTTTGTAATCCGTAATAACTCCACCAAGTTTGTTTTTACCATAAACTACTGGTAAGTTTACTACTGTGTCTTTTTGGGTGGCTTCAAAACCTTTTCGGGCTTCTGCAGCAGCTTCTTGAGCTTTTTTCATCTTGTTGTTTTGATGTAATTGATAACCGACTGAAAGGGTGGTCATAGCTAGACTGAATGTACTCACACCGAGGAAAGCAGCAGTCGCAACAAACGCAGTAACAAAAACCATTATACTTTCCCCCACTTAAACTTTTCAGACTGATTAGCAATGACATTATCAAAAGAAGTGTCACTTGTGTTGTATTGATCCATGCCGTCTGCCGAAGTAATCATTGTTTTGATTAGCCCAAGATCTGCCATAGGAGAAGCCCCTGAAAGGTTAACAGTAGCTTCTTCAAAATCTGTTGAATAAGAGCTTTCGTCTAACATACCCTCGTAGGCAATTATAAAATTATCAGGGTCTAAATTGGGGGTTTTGTCGTCGTTATAGAAACCGTTTCTAACCCGAATAAAACTACTAGCAGCACCGGATTGCAACTTCTTTTTTAAAAACCCCACTGGATCTGCATAAGAAAAGGAAAACTTCTCTCTATCAACGTCAGAGCTTTGAAAAGGCGCACTATAACTTTGAATACCAGTGTCAGAAGTGAAAACCTTGCTTCCTAAAGTAATGTCGGAGGTATGAGTAGTAGTATAAAGAGAAAAATTAGGCAGCTCTACTTCAATTAAAGCAAAGTACTCTAGGACGTCTGCGTAGATTTTGCTCTCTACAAAAGCGTTTACTTTTCTCATTTAACAGCCCTCAGGGTGAAGTTTAAATTTTTTCTAACAAATCGATCTTTTAAAACATCTAGGTCAGGCAAGTTAGACGAAGAGTACCATTGTAAAGGATTTACTTTTAAAGCTGCCGACCACATGTCTTTATCGTGAGCATAAGAAAAGGCAGACATGTCTCCTAATACAGTTTCTTCAAAGGGCACGGGCTCCCAGCTATGAGCTATTAAAAGCGCCTTTGGTGAAGAAAACCCGTGAGTAGTCTTTAAAGTTTCAAACCACTCTTCTTGAGTTTTGTAGCCAATAAACATCTTTTTTAGCTTTTCGCTATTGTTCCTTAAAAAGTTATCGTACTCACAAAACAGAGTCCAACAATCAGAAATACCATAGCAATAACCTACACTTGTCTTTTTAATCCTTCGGATTTTTTTAATCGCCTTATTTAGCGCAATAATTCTTTCTTCTTCTGTAAAACTATTCATTATATTACAGTGCCTCTTTTAACGTAATTGTCCCGATTGATGCTAAGATGCCATCTTGATAAGTTATACCAGATACTTCATTGTCATCTCTCAAGTAGTTAAAGATTGGAGGATTAAAGAATCCAAAGTAATTAACTTGAGTACTAATATTTACGGCAAGCCTTAAGTTTGGGTAAATAACAATCGGGTTTCCATTAGCAGCCCAATCTTCTTTTATAATGTAAATTTTAGAATGGTTTGCAAATTGTATAAAAGAGCCTTTTGGTAAAAGCCCTCCAGACGTGTTTGTCGCAATAATAGTAGAACTGCCTGCAGCATAAGCTTGAGAAGTAGTTAATTGACCCGTAAGAGTCGTCAAATCTGCTACAGACTTAAGCTGGGGCATTTCCATAGATTTTACAGTGTAAGAGTTTTCGATCATTGCAGTAAGAATATTTGCTTCGTTATTATCCGCAACAATTCCAAAAGACAAGTCCCAACGTTGTGCGTCGGTTTTATGAATTAAGGTTTTAAGGTTTGCAGTTTCCGAAGAAATAACCACATCAGTAGACTTAAACATCAGGGGCGCAAGAATAGGGCTTCCCTCAAAATAATAGGTAGACATCATATTTCCTTTTAATTAAGTAAAATAAAGCCGCTAAACTGTATCAAAGGAAGCAAATACTTTTATTTTATTAAGAGAAGCTTTCTTCTCAATTACAGATTTTCCTTAATATATAGTCGCACTAAGGCAGCAACGATATCAGACCTCACGATATCGTCTACTCCGAAGTAAATTACAGGAAGTTTAATAGAGGACTTGCTCACTAAGCTACAAAAGTTAGTCAAGTCTTTACCGTTACGAACGTCCGATTGAGCAGGGTCGCCCATAAGAACTAGTTTAGAGTTTTCACCAAGCCTTGTAGTGATAGCTTTAATGTCATCAAAGGTTAAGTTCTGTGCCTCATCTACGAGTACAATTGTATTCTCGTAAGAGCGACCCCGAATAGTCTCAATAGGTTGTAACTCAATTTGTTCTTTTTCGACTAAGTAGGCAAACTTACCTTTGCCAAAAGCTTTTCTTAAAACTTCTAGCATAGGTAACAGCCACGGTGTTAGCTTGTCTTTAATGTCCCCAGGAAAAGCCCCAAGAGACTTTCCTGTAGGCACGTTAGCTCTGGCAAGAACAATCTTAGTATACCTGCCAGAGTTAAACAGTTGAACAGCTGTTCCCACACTACAGTAAGTTTTACCTGTGCCTGCGCAGCCAATAGTCACTGTAATGGGGTGTTGTTTAATAGCCTGAATTAGTAGTTCTTGCTTTTCATTTTTAGGTAACAAATTAAACTTAGCCTCTGGTGGGGCGTAAGTTTCTACTTTTTTTGCATAACGAGATTGAGGTCTTTTTTTTCATTAAGTTACCTTGTTATTAAAGTTCTAAGTAAGGATACCTTGTGCGGATTTCCTCACGCTTTGCCAGCCACTCAACTTCTGTCGCCTCACCAGCCTGCCACTTGAAGAACAACGGGTCAGCTTCGGTAGTGTATGCTGACTGGCGTTTGGCTTCCTGTTCGGCTTGTGTGGGTGGTGGAGGGGGAGGTGGTGCAACGTAAACCCATTCAGAGCCATTCCACTGGTGGTCCCCAGAAGGAATCAGCGGCACGTCAACGGTTCCTGCGAGGTATGACGCAAATATCTCCGCACTGGGTGCGGTGTTAGTTTGCCAGTAACCTAACTTAGGGTGGTAAAAACCATATTCCATTAACGTAACTCCTGCGCCGATGTGATTGACATTCCACCACCACCTGCGTGGTAGTAGTGATTGGGCGGGATAATTACACAAGCCGCGTCATAGGTGCTGCTAGAAAGGTCACCCCAACCCTGCGTAGAGAAAACGGACGTGCTGGGGCCAACCGAAATATCTAAGTTACCAGTCGCATTTGTCCGCATTTGAAAAACAATCGACCTGCCTGTGGTGTTTTGATACCAAACATTCGCGGAGCGAGAAACTGCCTGCCACGTTTGACCGACTCCAATGCCAGCAGGAATGTCAGACTTAAAAGCGATCGCCCCTTGGTCAACGGTATCAACTTGCGCCTTCAGTTCGGTACCGGTCCAGCCGATATAGACCTTATTACCGCTCAACTGACCTGCACCACCGCCCTGCTGCACTGGGGTGAATGTAAGTCCAATTGCATTTTTAATAGTATTAGTCGTAGTAGCGTCTGTTGACGCAATGTTTTCAAGGCTTCTACTGTTACCAACTACAGTAGTGCCGCTTACTTGAATTGCCATTATCGTATCCTTTCATAGTTACTAGGCTTTTATTTGTTTAATTTCTTTTTTTTTTTTTAACAGCTGTACTTTATTCGTTTGTAATTGAGTCTAATTTAAAAATACTCGTGCTTCTAAACTACTAATTTCGTCACGTTACGCCGAAGCTCCGTTCTGCCGCAGTTGTGGCCAGAGAATAGGATGCCGAACCGGCAGAACTGGCGACCAAAGCAACCTGTGCCAGCGCATCCAGTCCGAAGGCGATGGCGCGAGTTGATGTGGCGTCGATCAGGGCTACAGCGGCGGCATCGCCAAGAGGCGCAGAGGCGAGGGGGCTAAAACTTAGCATGGGTTACTCCTACGGGTTGGTGGGCCAGACGACACTAAACGGAAACCCAGCTTGATCTGACACATCGCGCAAGGCTTGACGGTAGGTTGTCATTGCCTCGCTCATTGTGTTGTCGCTTAGGGCTTGCCAGTCTGTTGCTTGCAGGAGTTGGTCACGATGGTTGCGAA
>Ga0222673_1000570_pt1 | contig 15767 bp, 26 predicted proteins | sample AntAcemetagen801_FD_179845 | JGI IMG/M metagenome (GOLD analysis project Ga0222673, IMG submission 179845) | Saline water microbial communities from Ace Lake, Antarctica - #801 | ecosystem: Environmental > Aquatic > Non-marine Saline and Alkaline > Saline | place: Antarctica: Ace Lake...
TTATTAAACCAAAGATGGCACAGTTCGGAAAGTCAAGAAGTAAAGGACAGAAGAAGAAACAACAGACAAGATTCCAGACTTCTTTTACAGGTTCAGTTCTTGGAATAAGAGGTAAAGGATTATTGCCAGGCGGACTTTCTGTTAGAGGAATTATTTAAAAGTATATATAAATAAAATTCTTATAACTTTATTATGCAAGAACAAACGAATCCGCAGTATCAATCTATTCCTGTTTCCTCTGATGAATTATATGCTAATGCAGTTCAGGAAGATAAGATAAAGAATATAATTTCTCAATTAGATCCAGAGAACCAATTAAAAGAAATTGAAATGAGAATTAGAGGATATAAGAAAAATGTATTCACACATGATTGGGAAAAGATAGACGCTGATGCTAAAGAACCTCCTAAATTATTAATCTCAAGGTTTATCTCTTACTTATCTTCAATAATGAATCAGAATACAACACAAGGTAATTTATCCGATAGACAGATTAATGCTTTAATGGCCCAGGCTATTAATTATATTGCTGATGAATTAGATGGTAACTCTAATATATATGACTTAGATAATAATTATACAGAGAGAACAAGAATAGGACACATAATGTTAAACTCTATGTTCTTTACATTGAACCGTTCATTAAATGGACAAGAGGGTAAGAGAATGTGGAAGGCTATGTCTTTGAGTGATAATCTTACACAAGAGAATAATAAATTTAGTGAGGCTTTAAAGTTTTGGAAATGAGAAATGAATTAATTAACAAACTAAATAAGAAAGATAAGGAAGAGATGTTATCTAGGATTAAGAAAGAAAAAGATAATTCATATCACAGTATTGGATTTTCATTTGTGGATACATTATTTAAATATCTTGTTTTACTTGTTATTTTAATTCCATTATATTTTATTGCTTTTGAAACAGCACACCCAGAATTATTAATTGCTGCGATGGGGTTATTCTTTATTATTGTTAAGGTTCTTTTATATGCTGTTGCTATTGGATTTATTATAGACTATATTATATTTTTTATTAAACAGATAAGAATAATTAGAATTAAAAAAGAATATTTTGAGGTTATTCCTAAAAGAAAATGAAGAACAAAACCTGTATGATTTGTAAACTTGGAATAGAAGTTGATGAACAAGAATATGTAGGAGTGAAACACTATAAGAAAAAAGACATTGTTCTTTCAAAGGGTTATTATCATATCAAATGTTTTAGAGATAGATTAACTGGTGGAGAGAAGTTAAGGAATTTACAATCAGAAGCTCTTGGATTTATTAAGGGTGCAAAGAAATTAGTTGGAATTAAAGATGAAGAAGAGGTTGTTCTAATTTAATGGGGTTCGGAGAAATAGCAGACAAGATGCCATTTGTTGGTGGTGGACCAGGTATTGCATCTGATGCAATGTATTCTATAATTGGTATAACAGTTCTTTTACTATGTGGGTTTGCTCTTTGGTGGTTCTTAAAGAAAAGAAAGACATGGAACATTAAGGTAGAGTTTAAGATCCCTCGTAATATAAAGAAAGTTAAAACTAAAGCAGGTTTAATTAAAATTATAGGAACTTTGAATAAGGAATGGGGTAAAGGATTTTATGATGCGGTTAAAGGTTCTGTTTTTATAAAGAGAAAGGGTAAAAAGCCAGTAGCAATGAAACCATTTGATGTAAAGCAATATCTATCTACTGGGAACATCCTAACAGTAGTTCAAATAGGAATAGAGGATTACAGACCAATTAGAGATGAGAGTTATATAGAATTAAAAGATGTTAATGGAAAGGAAGGTGCTTTAGTCCAAGCTGTAATTGATACTTCGGAGAGTAAGTCTTGGAAGAATACATTTGAAAGGGAATCTAAAATGACTTATTCAATTAAGAATTGGATAGCAGAACATGGTGCTTTAGTTGCAATGGGTTTAGTATTGCTTATGAATCTTATAGGTTTCTCAATAGTTATCGGAAGAATGCCTAAATAAATACTCTGTTAAGTTATACTCTGTTAAGTTAACGGGTGCTATTCGGAAAAATTATAATGGAGGTAAAAAATGAATTTAAATAAAAAAAATTGCTATACAATGAAACAAGAAATATTAATCGTGATAGCCATAGTATTAATATTTGTAAGTGGAATATTATTAGGGCGTTCTTGAATTAGCAACAAAGGCACCTATTGTAGCAATTATTGAACCCAATATAAACTTAATTGCGAAATTTGATGTAAAAATACATTCATTAATCCTATTAGTATCATAAGGTGCCACGTTAGTTCCTACACAAGACATCATAGGGAAAAACACAATAATCAATCCGATAATAAGAATTATCAATCCTATTAAAGAATGTCCTCTTTTATTCATATAATTACATCATTTCTATCTATTTAATACTTGCCATCTCAATTAACTCAACCCACTTATTAGGATTTTTCAATTTAATATCTGTTGCTAATTCAAAAGGAGAACATCTAATCCCTTGATGTTTTCTAATGAAGTTATAATAAACAACAAATCCCTTTAGGATATTATCAGCACTTTCTACACTTCCGTGAAAGCCACGCATTATTTTTGTTCTATCTCTTACATTATTATGGAATCTTTCAATAGAAACATTAAAACCTTGACTATCACAACCTTTCTTTACATTATGAAACATCTCTCCTCTTTGAAAATTATAATATCCAAAAGTATGTTTTACTAATCTAGTATAAACTTTCCATCCATCTGTTGTAATTGTTGTTATGTTTCCTTGTGTTTTATATTTAGCAGTTTCAAGAACTTCTTTAATTTCTATCTGCCCTCTTGCTACTCTAAAATTTGAAGCCACAACGAAACGAGTTTTAGTATCAATAGAATCTATGAGCCAATTTTGAGTTCCCATTCTATTATGAGATTGCTCATCTACTTGTAATTCATGACCTACATTAAGTTTTAAGCCATCTGTAAACTTACTTATCTTCTTTGAATACTTTATAACCCAATTATAAACAGAAACATTAGAAGCGTTGTGAGGGAAGAATGCTTTAAGATGTGCTTGAACTTTTCTAGTTGATAATCCGTTAAAGAATAAGTCAATACTTGAAGTTATTTTTTGTGCGTTATTTCTCATTCTAAAAAAGCCATCATCTTTTGTAAATCTCTTATTACATTCTTTACATTGGTATCTTTGAATCTTTCCTCTGTTATGTGTTTGACGAGATCCTCGCTTCTTTGTTTTGGCGGAATTGCAATAAACACATTTAGGTTTAGATTTTCTATTTTCTGAATCCGAAGGGTTTTTATTTGTGTTTTTATTTTTCATTTTGGTTGGGGCGTATGTTGTCGAGACGGTCGCCCTGACCGATTTTAATTTAGTATGTCTTTTAGTCTAATATTCATACTCATTATTACTTTATAAACTTATGTATTTTAGTCTAAAATATATAGTCTAAGAAAGATTTAAATAGTATAAAGTTAGTCTAATAGTATGGATGATAAAATACCCAAAGATATTATAGAAGAATTAGATATTACCAATAATGGCGAGGATAAAAATGATTTTGAAGTTACGGCTATTGTAGAAACTCATCAAATAAAATTGCCACTTCCTAAAAAATTAATAAAAATTTATGATTTAGAGTTTAAGAAAGGTAAAAAATTAAAATTAACTTTTGATGAAAAGAGTGGGGAATTAAGGTATAAAATTTAATATGGTAAATATATCAACTTACGAGAGAGCAATATTGAGTATTCTATTAAGAAATAGAGGTTGGCTGAATACAACCCAAATAGCAATAAAAAGTAAAATGAGTTGGAACACTGCATTGAAATATCTCAATAAGATGTATAATCGTGGATGGTTATCAAAGAAAGGAAATTACTGGAAAGCAAAAAGATAATTTTTTAAACAAATAGCTCCCTTTAACTTAACAGAGTACGGTAACCGAAAGAATTAACAAAAATAAGGAGTAGCACCCGTTAACTTAACAGAGTAGAGAAAGGGTAGAAGAAATAGTCAAGGAATTAGATAAAAATGAAGAAGAAAGGCAAAATAAGATAAAACTCAAAGAGGAGTTAGAGCTAGAACAAGATAATTTAATTAGCTCAAAGGTTTTCAAGGAATTATAATTTTTTTAGTAAATAGCTCCCTTTAACTTAACAGAGTACTAAATAAAGTATATTTAAATAATATATCTATTAAATTATAATGAAGAAATATATAATATTCTTAATGCTAATCTTAATGACCGTATTTGTGACCTCTGAAATAAATAGTTACCCTTCAGTGAAGCAGAATGAGTGTACGGTTTTATCACAAGTTTGTGCGAGTTGTACCTATGCAAATATGTCTATTAAATATCCTGCTCCTAATTCTTCCTATGCACAATACGAAGTTGAGATGAATCGTACTGGTGCTGGTGATTGGTTCTATGAATTTTGTAATACTTCTCTCGTTGGAAGATACGATGTTACGGGTCATGGAGATTTGTCTGGAGTAGATACTGGATTCGATGTTTTATATTTTGAGGTTACTCCTTCTGGAAGTGTTTTAGATTCAGCAAGTTCAACAACATTGTTTGGTTCGCTATTAGTTATGTTAATTCTATCCATTGTATTTCTTATAATGGCGATGAAAACAGAAGCCATTGCTGGTAAGATAGCAATGTTTTGTGCTTCGGCAATAGGGTTTATAATGGTTATCTTATATACTGTTGTAACTATTCAGCAAGTATTATTTGGCTTTGATAGTATAGTAGCTGGAATGGAAACATTTTTATCTGTTGCTAAGGTTGGAATAACTATTGGTTCGTTGGCATTAGGAATAGTAATATTCTTAATAATGCTAAAGGCATGGAAAATTAAAAGAGGTCTTAATGATTAAATGGTAAGAAGAGTAAGAGCAATAACTATTGGAAGTCATCCATCATTGTATTCAAAGATGGAAGAGTTAAGAAAGATGTATCAGGACCAGGCTGGTATTAGATTATCTCAGATAGAAGCAACTAATATTCTTTCTAAAAGAATTAATATGCCTACTAAAATAAATATATTTGGGGTTAAAAATGTTAAGAAAATTAAATAAGAAAGGTGATCCTACAGATATATTCTTGTTTTTAGTTATATTTTTCTTCGTAGCTATTAGTTTTGTAGTTGTTATTTTTACCAATACTAAGATACATGAAATAATATCTACAACTGCTCTTAATGAAAGTGATGCTTTTTCTTCTATTGATGCAAGTTTTACTAATATAAATTCCTTTGTTATCCAAAGGGGTTTTACTTTATTCTTTGCAATATTGATAATAGGTATTTTGGTTTCCTCATTCTTAGTTAGGGTTCATCCTATTTTTATATTCATATATATTATAACTTTGCTTTGCTCAATACTAACATCTGTTTATCTTGCTAACGCTTATGCGATGGTTGTTGCTAATGGACAACTCGCTGCTCTTGCTTCTAACTTTGCAACTATAACTTGGATGATGGAACACATAACAAAAATACTTTTAGCGGTTGGTGCAATGAGTATGATTATAATATTTGGTAAAATAGGTGGTGGAGATACTACTGGGAGTAATAGTGATTTATAATGGTAAACAATGAAAAAACTAAGCCGTCAGGTAAGCTACAATCAATCTTATTACTAGTAGTGGTATGTTTCCTTGTGGCTATTCCACAAGTTTCTGCTTTTGATTGGACAGATACAGATGCTTATTGGAAACTAGATGAAACAAGTGGGACATTTGCAGATTCTGCAAACAGTTATAATTTAACTAATACTGGTGCTGTTTATGGTGGTTCAGATAATGGTATAATTGGTAATGCGACTTATTCTAATAGTATTGGAGATAGACTAACCAGCTCAACAAGTCCGTCTATTAACGGAGATTTTACTATTAGCACTTGGCTTTATAGAACTGGAACTGGAGATGTTAATAATGATGTTATTATTGATGTTGGAGATTATACCTCTAGTGATGGTTTTGGTATGTGGATTGGTGGAACAAACGATGTCGCTGTAAATCAATTAACTTGGAGAGTTAATCAAAATTATAATCATTATGATGCTTCTATGGCTATCCCATTAAACACTTGGGCGCACGCAGTTATTACTTATGATGGAACAAATGTTAAGATGTATTTAGATGGAGTTTTAAAAACAACTGATGCCCACACAACAGATCCATCAGTTCCTTCTGATATACAATTTTTTTCAAGAGAAAATGATGCTGAAACATTTGTTGGTAGGATAGATGAAACTGGATTATGGAGTAAAGCATTAAGCCAGACTGATATAACAGAATTATATAATTCTGGTTCTGGATTAATCTATGATACTTACGGCCCAACAATTACACTTATATATCCAGTAAATGACACAATTATTTCTGATGTAGGAACAAACTTTAGTGTTAGTGGGAATAACCTTTCATCAATTTCAGCTAACTGGACAAATGTTACTTATAATATTTGGTATGATAATTCAACTGTTTTTAACTCAACAACAGTAGATTTCACTGATAACGAAACATTTAATCAAACTTTAATATTTGGTGGTTTTACTAATGGTAATTATATGTGGAATGCTGAGGCTTGTTATACAAACATAACTGGTAGTTCTTGTATTAGTGCTATTGCTAATTATACATTTGAATGGAGGCCATTTGAAATAATTAGTCAATCTTATAATGAATATGTTTATGAAACAGACAGACAAAGATTTAATATTACTATAAATACATTACCAGAAGTACTGAATGTTGATACAAAATTAAATTATAATGGTACTTTATATTCTGCAACAACGTCTTGTGCTTCTGGATTTTGTAATATATATTCTATTATAGATATACCTTTGATTACTTCTGGAGAAAGCATAAATCGTAGTTTGTTTTGGAGTATAACTGTTTATGATGGTACGGGAACTTATACATTCAATACTTCTGATGAAACAAAGCAACAAAATATTACAAGGATACATTTAGAAGAATGTGCTGGAGTTTATACAACAACTACAGTAAACTTTACAGCTTACTATGAAACTAATTTAACAAGAATTAATCCATTTTATATTGCTGGTACCTTTGATACTTGGTTGGGTAGTGGTGCAATTTATAGAACTCAAAGTTTTAATAAAGAATCTACTTCTGAATTAAAATTATGTATTACTCCAACAAATAAAACTCAATATTCAAATGCACACATAGATTATAAGTTTGAAAATGAGAATATAACTTTCATTCCAAGAAACTATTTCTTCCAGAATAAAACATTAACAAATATATCTGAAGAAATAAATTTATTTTTATTAGAGGCTGAGGATTCAACTTCTTTTATTATTAAAGTACAAGACCAAAAGTTATCTCCAGTTGTAGATGCTCTAGTTTATATTAAAAAGTATTATCCATCAGATGGAGAATACAGAACTGTTCAAATAGCTAGGACTGATTCTAACGGAGAAACAATAGGATTTTATGAAACAGAAACTGTTGATTATAAACATATTATTATTAAGAATGGTGAAACATTATTGGAAACCGCAAAACAAAAAGTTGTTGGAAAGAGTGTTCCATTTACTTTAACATTTACAATTGGTACCTCACTTGGTTTTCCTTGGACATCTTTTGAGGATAATCAAAATGTATCAATCAATTTAACATTTGACAAGGATACAAATATAGTTACAATGACTTATATTGAGAATATAACTGGTTCGATTACTTCTGGGCAACTATTAGTAATTAAGAATAGTTTAACTAATTCAACAACTACAATCATGTGCAATAAAACTTCTACTGAGGCATCAGTTACTTTAACTTGTGATTTGAGTGCTTATGATGGAACTTTTACTGCTATTGCTTATATTAATGGTGGTTCTGAAAAGATAATAGAATTTATTATAACAGATGCAAGAGATGTATTCGGAAGCGATGGTTTATTTTTAGGGATGATGATTATAATGGTTGGAGGATTTGCAATGATGTGGAATCCATCTGCTGGGATAGTATCTATAAACGCCGCAGTAATATTTGTAAACTTAATAGGATTTATAACAGTATCGCCGATATTTATATTCGGTATGATTTCAGTTAGTGTAATAACAATTATATTATTAAAAACATAATGGAAAGATTAAATAAAAAAGGATGGGTAGCAAGGGATTTTATTATAGCTATGCTTTTATTCTCTGGAACATTAGCAATGTTTGTTTTAATGATTGGAAGTTTGGCAAGTGATTATGATAATACAGATGTTGTAGATGCAGAGTTCTCAGCTAAGTTTGATAAGTTTTCTGAGGATACAGATAGAGCAGGAGAGATGTGGGAATCTGCAACCAGTGAAGGTGGTTTAAGTTTAGTTGGTACAGCAGATTTATTATTCTTCTCCACGTTTAGAGTTATATCTTTAGTCTTTAGTTCAGTTGTAGCGGCAGGACAACAAATGGCTGGATTTGGAGAGTTCTTTGGCATACCTTCTGAAATATCATCTATCTTTATGGTTTTGATATTCACAATCCTAACTGTATCAATAGTGTTTATAATAATTAGTTCTATAAGGAGTGGTAAAGAATTATAATGGCAGTAACAGATTATTATGTAGCACCGACTGGGAATGAAACCTCTGGATTGTTTGAACTATCAAAGTACATTGGTATAAGTGCAACTGCTGGATTGTTCTGGCCTGTTATGTTATTTGTTATTTGGATCGTATCTTTCTTAGGATTCAAGCAATACTCAACTTCTAGAGCATGGACCTTTGCAAGTTTCTTCTGTTCTATCCTTGGAATATTCTTAGTTGTATTAAATCTAATGGCACCAAGATGGATGTATCTATGTATCTTTTTAACATTGATTGGATTGGTATGGTTAAAACTAGAGGCACAATAATATGGAAGAAAAAACTACTAGAATAACAGTGGACCAGGAGTTTGTGGAAATATTAAAACTATTAGAAGAAAAAGTTAAACATGCAACTTGGGATGGAATAGAAAAGTTAAATTCAAGAATTTTAACAAAGATATTAGCAAGAAAGATAAAAAGCTCTAAACTTTTTTAATGTGGTAATTAATGTCAGTATATGACAATTGGTGGCTTTCTTTATTATAAGTGTATATCTAATAATTTTATCACTATCTTTTATGATGTTTCTAATTAAATCAACAATGGGGGTAAAAAATGGAATTAAGTAAACTAGGAAAGAAAGGTCAGCTTAGCTTAGGTGATGCACCTACAGTTGTTTTGTTAGTAGGACTTGTATTTCTAGTGATGGCAACTATTGCTTTCATTGGTGAGAAATACCAGGGTTCTTTGACAGAAAATTCTGTGGCATATAATGTTACAGGAGATTTGCAGACTGAGATTAGTAATAACACTTCTATTGCAGGTATCATATTGACTATCTCGTTAGTAGGTATTGTTCTTACAATCCTTATCGGTGTTTTCATCGGAGTACGTGGTGGAACTAGCAGAGTATAAACTCTGTTGATAAGAAACTTTGGAGTTGCCTTATACTCTATAACTCAATAAGGCTTGTGGGTTCGTAAGTCCTATGTGCTGAACCCCTTTATATTCAAGGTCCTGGAAAACCTAAACGACACCAGGACCATAAACATTAGAATTAAACCAACAATGGGGGTAAAAAATGAAATTAAGTAAATTAGGAAAGAAAGGACAGCTCTCTTTAGGAGATGCTCCAACTGTAGTTCTACTTGTGGGTTTAGTATTTCTAGTGATGGCAACTATTGCTTTCATTGGTGAGAAATATGGGAATTCAATAGCTGCACAACAAACACTAACTGCAACTTGTAATAACACTTTGAATGGTGGAACTGGTACTGTTTATAGTGGATGTGGATCAGCTTATAACACAACTGTTGATTTGCAGACTGAGATTAGTAATAACACTTCTATCGCAGGTATTGTTTTGACTATATCTTTGGTTGGAATTGTATTAACAATCCTTATAGGTGTTTTCATCGGAGTACGTGGTGGAACAGCTAGAGTATAAAGATTAGTAGTATAATCTAAATATTTTATTATCACTGGAGGGGAACCTCCAGTTTTATTTTTTTAATAATAAAGTATATATAAATAATAGAAATCTATTATAAGGAGGTAAACTAAATGGAAAAAAGAAAAAGTTATAACAAAGCAGGTTATCTTATGAAGATTCCTGGCAAGAAGAAACAGGTTAGAGTAGCACCTTGCAGAGTTAGGCTACCTAAGAGGAAATAATTATGGCTATATTAGAATCATTAAAGCAATTTGCTACTGGTAAAAGTGAATCAGAAAGAAAGCAATATGCTATTAGAAATAGAATGATAAATGCCAAAGCTAGGGCCGCAGCATTTGAAGAGAAAGAAAGACAGGAAATTAGATTGGCTGTTGCTAGACAAAAGATGCATTATGGTAATAAGATTAAAAAATTAAATAATAGAAAATCTGGTTTTGATAGTGTTGATATATTTGGTATGGCTAAAGATAAATTTGCAAATACTAAACCGTTTAAAATTATATAATGTGGCTTTCATTTTTTAGAAGATACAGGCGAGATTATTTTATTTGGAAGATATAAAGTATATTTAAATAATCAAAAGATAGAATTATAATGAAGAAATATATAATATTCTTAATGCTATTAATTGTAAGTTCTTTTTCTTTAGTTCAGGCAGAAACATTTGGCTATGGCCGAACTGAAACTATCCCAATCAACTATTCCCTAATTCCAACTGTTAACAACACTGATCACTTCGGTGGATATTCTGTTTCAACACTTTATACTTATTACAAATCTTTATTCGATGATGTCTACTGTAAACTAACTGGCTGCACAATGACGGGGGATATTGATATGGATGGGAATGATATTACTAATGCTGGTGATATAACCGCAGATAATTTTATAGGAGATGGTTCAGAATTAGACGGAGTTTTAACAGACGATTCTAACTATGCAAAACTAGACGAAGTAAATGCTTTTACAAATAATAATACTTTTGAAGGAGCATTTAAAGTTTTAACTGGTGCGGGAAATTATTTCGAGGTTATTCAAGGTTCTTTTGCTTATTATACCTTCCCTATGCTTGTTCCTCGTGCTCAATATGGAACTACTGTTTTAGGTCTTGAGGGTGGTCCATATTTTACACAAGAAATTAATTCATATACGGGTTTCGATTTAAGAAATCGTGGCGGTTTAAAAGCTTGGACTTTTAGATATACTGACGCTACTAATATTTTCCAACTTTTTACTAATTCTGATGATAATACTTTGCATATTAAAGATATAAATTTAAATGTAACTGGCGACGTTGGTGCTGATTCCTTTTCTGTTGGCGGTGTTTCTGGTTATACTGGAGATTGTGTGAACGGTTCTTATGATTCTGGATTAATGGTGGGTTGTAATGATTAGACGGGTAAACTGAAAAGGGCGAACTTTGTTACCATTCTAAAATGTGACGGAAACTATTTAAACTAATTGATATTATTAATATTAATTCTGGAAGGGTGGCTTCGGTTGCCCGACTGGGGTTATGAGATGAGATATGGAGAATAACAAAGAGCTGAGATTGAGAGAGAAAATAGATTTTTATTACAGAGAGAAATTAAAATGTCATATTACTAAAGAGCCTCGTGGTTCTGTTAATGGATGGATACGATCTGATTTACAAGAAGGAGATTTTTATTGGTTTGAAGATGAACATTATCCGATAGAGAAGGTTAGGATTTTTTTAAGCGATGTTTTTGATATAGGTGATTGGAGGCCTAAGAAAGAATGGTAAATGTTCAGACTAAAGATGTTGGTGATAATGTTCAGGATAAGTTTATTGATAATAATTATGCTTGGGCTTTATCTGATGGTGCTGAAGAATATATTAAAAGGGAGATGAGGATTGATGGTTTATAATCCTGATGAGGTAGAGAAAGATTATGAAGAATATAATGGTGGGTGTTGGAAATGTGGAAGACAATTAAAGTTAGATGATAATCAAACCAATTGTGATAGTTGCGGTTCATTAATAAAATGGAAATGTAATTCATGTGATAAAATATTTGAAGTTAAGAATAAAGATAGTAATAAAAAATTAAGAGAATGTAAAATATGTGGATTTTTTGTATGTCCACATTGCGGAGTTTGTTTTTGGAATTGTGATAAATTTAAATGGCAAAAAGAAATATTGAATATTTTAAAACAAACAATTCCAATAGGACAATTTCCAACACTACCAGCTAGGGTTAATGAGATAGTTAAATATGTGGAAGGTATCAAAACTTCATTAGATAGAAAAATGTGTATTAGAAAAGTACCCATAAGTTATTCAAAGGGCAGGATAAAAAGTCTTGCTATAAAAATTGATGGTTTTAGAGTTAAAAATGAAGCAGATAGAAAAGCATTTTTAGAGAGAATAGAAAATGTAACTGAAAAACCAATCGGCACTGAGATAATAATAAGTCAGGTTAGAGAAAATGGAAGTTACGGGCAAGAATTTAGAGACGCCCTAAATATGTTAGTCTGTTTAGGAGATTATAAAATAGAGTGGAGAAAGAACAAGCAAGATAAAGATTACTGTGTATTTGTTAGAGAAGATTGTGGTAGTTGTAAGTTCTTTAATAAAGAAAAATTAATAATTAAATATTGTCCAAAATGTTCAAAGGTATATGATAGAGATAAGTTATCTTGTGATAACAACTGCACGTGGTCGAGAGGAAATAACAAAGGACAACCAGTTGAATTAAAAGAGAGGGTTAATAATTGTGATACGTGTCAGATGTATCGTGGTAATTTTCAAAAGAAGAATGGTTAAATTAGATGAGAAATTGAAAATGGTCAGGGAAGAAACTTCTATAAAAGAAAGTGATAATAACAATTCATTATCTGTTAAAGAAATAATTAATAGATTAGTACCAATATTAGAAATGACACCATTAGAAGAAGAAGAAGCTCTTAATGATTTAGTAGAGGAGTCTGGTAAAAGATTGGCGACTATAAGGAAACAATTGTCATTTATGAAGAAAGAAAAAAATAATGAAAATAAAAAGATAAATGAGATTTTAATGGACGATGATATAAAGAAAAATGATATAAGTATTAGGGAACAAGTTCTCTCCCTTATGCATAGAAAAGAATTTGGACAGGCAAGTGAATTACTGGTTGAAGAGATTGAAAATAGAAATTATATTTATACAACAAAAGTAGATAAGGCCGCCGAGGTTTACATATATAAAGATGGGATTTATATGCCAGAAGGTGAATTTGAAATCAAAGAACAATTAAGGATAATATTAAAAGAGAATTTTAATGAATGGATGGCAGGACAGGTCATGTCTAAAATAAAAATGGATACAGGTATATCAGCTGATGAATTTTTTAAAGAAGATAATTTTTATGAAGTTCCAGTCCAGAATGGAATATTAAATTTAAAAACGAAAGAACTTAATGCGTTTAGTCACGAGAAAATATTCTTTTCAAAATTGCCAGTAAAATATGATACAGAGGCTAAGGGACCGATGATAGATAAATTTTTATCAGATGTTTTATCTAAGCCAGAAGATAAATTGGTATTCTATGAGCTTGCTGGGTTTGGTTTGGTTAAGGATTACTTTTTAGAAAAGGCATGTATGTTTGTTGGCAATGGTAGAAACGGTAAGGGGAAATCTATTGAATTGCTAAAGAGGTTGGTTGGAGTTGCTAATACCGCATCTGTTCCTTTGTCTGCAATAACATCTGACTCTCCATTTGTTGAGAGATTGTGGAAGAGGTTTTTTAATTTAGCTGGAGATATTAGTTCTAAAGATTTAAAAGAAACTGGAATGTTCAAACAATTAACTGGCCGAGATCCAATCTCTGCAAATAGAAAATATAAGAATATTGTTGAGTTCACAAATTATGCGAAGATGGTATTTGCGTGTAATGAATTACCAAGGGTTTATGATTATTCAGATGGATTCTGGGATAGGTGGGTTTTATTAGAGTTCCCATATAAGTTCGTAGAAAAATCAACTTATGATTCTGAGAAGGATAAAGGAAATTTAAAAATAAGAGATACAGGTATTATAGATAAAATCACTTCAGAAGAAGAAATGAGTGGGTTCCTTAACGAGGCATTAAATGGTTTGCATAGATGTTTTGATAATGGTAAGTTCAGTTATACAATTGGAACGGAAGAAGTTAAAAATAAGTGGATAAGAATGTCGGATTCATTCATGGCTTTTTGTATGGATTGTGTTGAAGGGGATTATGATTCTAATATTACTAAAAGAGAAATAAGAAATATATATAAAAAATATTGTGATACTCATAAAGTTAGTGGTGTTGGAGATAAGGCAATAAAAGCAACACTACAAGAGATGTTTGGTGCATCTGAAGATAGAAAAGTTATTGGAACAAATATGTCTGCTGAGTTTGTTTGGACGGGAATTAAATTGAGAAAGGATGTAAATAAAGAGTGGTTTTCTTAGGTTGTTAGGGTTACTATGGTTTTCCCCTATCTTACCCTATAATACCCCTTCTACTACTTTACTAAATACCATAGTAACCCTAACAAGATTACTAATTTATACATAAAAAATGATGAAAATACCAGAACAACTCAGAGGATTAAGATTTAATAGAGTTAGGTTTAAGGAGAAAAGGGCATTTGAGGATAACTGGCAGAACAAACCATATTCTTATGACGAGATACAACAATACTTTCCTAGGGAAAACTATGGTGTTATATGTGGTGAAGACATAAGAGCTTTAGATGATGATACTCCAAAAGAAGGATTGAAGAAGTTATACCACGAGAATTTTGCAGAGACTCTTGAAGTTAGGGGACATATATATTTTAAGTTTGATAATTACTATGCAGATAAGATTATATTTAATCATCCAATATTAGAGTTTCCAGACTCTAAGGGAAAGAAGACGCCACATATGGGAGAGCTGCAAGGTAGTAATACTTATGTTGTTGGTCCAGGGTCTACTCATCCGAGTGGTGAGATATATGATATTAAAAAGGATTTACCTATTGCTACAATATCATATGATAAATTTATGGAAGTGTTCGGAGAATTTATCAAGAAGAAAAAGTCTAAGGTTATAAGAAATCATATTAAATCTAATTGGCAAGGAGATAGTATAACAGATATTCCAATAGGAAATATAATATCTTTTAATGGATTAACAGATGTTGGCAATGGATGCTTCCAGGGACCACACCCAAAACATGGATCAGACAATGGAACTAACTTTAGAATTGATGTTGATAATAATACTTGGTATTGTTTTAGGTGTCAATCTGGTGGCGGCCCATCAGAATTAATTGGAGTCATGGAAGGAATTATTGAATGCTATGACGCAGGGGCTAGTTGTTATAATGAAGGTCAATCTAGAGAAGTAATAAAGGTTGCTCGTGAGAAATATGGATTATCAACACCAGAATATAAAGAAAAAGATTTAGGCGAAGTAAAAGGTTGGGCAAACTCTATTTCAATAGTAAAGATGGCTAAGAAAAGAAACTTTGAAAATTGTCAAATCTGTAACAATCCGTTTATTTTTAATGATAAGTATGGTATGTATTATTGTGAGCATTGTAAATTTGGTGGTGGATTAAAGAAGTTTGGTGAATTATTATCTAAGAAGAATTTTAATGAGGTGTCTAATGGCTGAAGACCCCCTTGATTCAAATAATGAACTCTACAAAGAAAGAGCAAAACATCACGAAATGGCAGTAAAACAGATGCTTCGGGCCATTATTAAGAAAGCACCTAGAGAAATATTAATAGATGTTCTTAAATCCGAAAAGATTA
>Ga0222673_1000572_pt1 | contig 15760 bp, 18 predicted proteins | sample AntAcemetagen801_FD_179845 | JGI IMG/M metagenome (GOLD analysis project Ga0222673, IMG submission 179845) | Saline water microbial communities from Ace Lake, Antarctica - #801 | ecosystem: Environmental > Aquatic > Non-marine Saline and Alkaline > Saline | place: Antarctica: Ace Lake...
TAGGGAAATACGGTAATGCTAAACTGAAATACGGCTTTGCTATGTCCGTTTTCGTTAATACAAAATCTAATGTATTTTGCCGTTGTGTTGCGTCTGTTATTCCATCAATCTTAAAGTTCTTAGGTATCGGGTTAACTGGCAATGGTGATGCTATACTTGAAATATCAGTATCTTCCCAATACCAATGCGTTATCTGTCTATCAACGCCCTCACGGTACTTTTTAATTGATAACTTTTTATTACTTCTTTCTAAGAATGAATACTGTACTGTTGGTGTTGCTGTTACCTCTTTAAAATAGAACGTATTATCGTCTGGGTCAATATAAAATATACTATGCCCTTTTGCTAAATCCGTTAACATAGCAATTACTGTACTATCGTAAACACTTGTATCAATCATTGTTGCGTTATAACCTGCATCTATGTACGTGGAGGAATTACTTACAGTAAAGAACTTAGTAAATTCTACCCTGTTCATTATTTCGTAAACAAGTGCATTAAGTGTTGTTGCTGTAAGTGTTAAATCTTTTACATTAATACTTGCTAAAATTGAAATAAAGTCTAATACTGTTAATGTTTCAAACCCTTCTTCTGTGGTAGCCGTCTTTGCGTCAATCAATCCTTCAAACGTTGTTACCGTTACTTCCGTTGGTGTTTCTGGGTCTGTGTATTTATCAATAACAGCATCTTCAACTTTGACAATAGATTTATCTCTAACAAATCCTGCAAACAATGAATTGGAATTAGCTTCACTAGCAAATTCTTGAAACGGGCTCAATATATTTAACCGCACATTATTAACCAACACTTTACCAAACTGCCATGAACTATTAGGCAATGAACGCTTAAGGCTACTTACAGAACTGTTACGCACAATGTTTCGTGGTATCTCTGTGTAAGTCGCTTCGTATGTGCCATCTTCAAATAAACGCTTAACAAATATTCTGCGTTGAAATTCAAATTGACTATAACGTTCCCAAATTTGTTGATATGTTAATGCCATTAAGTAACCTCGGTAACACTAATACTATTATTCATACCTGCTTTATAATAATTTTTTGTAAGCTGTGGCTTGTTCTTGCCAATTATTGCTACTTTATAAATATCTCTAAACCTATATGGCTTTACCGTATATGAGAATATTGTTTCATCACCGCCATTAATCCACATATAAAATGATTCTTTTCTATCCAATAATGTTTGCACTAAATTAATATCGTTTTGGTTAACATGGGATTTAAAGTCAAGCTTACACTTAAACGCTTCGCCCCTATCAATAACAATTGCTTTCCCGTCGGTGGTTTTGAATACACTTTGGAATGGTTCGATTGACGGCTGTGGTGTAGGGAAATATTCAAGTTGCCCCAATTCACTAAACCCTAAGAACTGTGTTACATATTTCTGGTTATTAGGTGTAATTGTATTTGAGCCTGTAACCCTTACTTTTTGCGTTGTTACTGCCACAGTTAGTTTTGCAAATGCGTATAAACCCGTTGCGTCAATAGTTATCGTTGCATTTGTGCCGTCTACATCAACCCACATTGCACCATCCCAATATGCAATAACAAAATCATCAATATTAGTATTAAATAGATAAAAAGAATCAATCGTTCTATTTAACCCATAATCCATTTCTAATGAAACAGCATTTCCATCCGTGCCCTCAGTAGTGGTAAGCCATCTTGTAGAAATTAAACCATCAAAAGCAAACTCACCTGTTGAACCAGAACTTGCCGTTACTGTACCGCCAAAAACTATATTATTAAAATCCGTTCCAAAGAACCGAATGCCTTTAGCCATTATACTTGAACCCCACTGTTAAAAGCCAATGTTCCATTATCAATCTGCTCACTTGCCGAGGTGAATATTTCTTCCACAAGGTCTGGTGTTACACCAACGAATGTTGCACCATCAAAGTTTAGTATTACTTGTTGCCCACCACCGCCTGCACCTTCACTATCACCACCAGATAAAGATAAGTCGCCTTTTCTTAATCCATCTGAAAAAGCTTCTGGTATAACAATCTCGCTTTTGTTGAATTGCCCTAATGTATCATCACGTAAATTACTTGCTCCTACTGCAAACTTTGGTACCGCTGCTAAATTAGCTACAGCTAATGTTGAAACTATCCCTGCCGATGCAGGAACGGAGTTAGCACCAAATGAAGCCAATGACGCAAGTGCCGCAGCAGGTGCCCAAGCACTAGCGGTTGCCGTTGCCGTTGTAACTGCCGTTGCAATCTGGAAAACTGACGCTGCAATCGATGCAGCCTTTGATAATATTTGAAATGCAATCCACTCAGCAATGAAATTAACAATAGCTGTTAACATTGCTTTACCAAAATCAACGAATGCTTGTTTGGCTGTTTTAGCACCTGTAAGAATACCAGAAAATGCTTTTGCCATGCCACTCTGTAAAGTATTAGCTAATTCCTTACCTAATGCTGTTAAATCTTGAATCTTTACCCCTATTTCATCAAGTCCAATCTTAAAGCCATCTATAAGTGGGTTACTTGTTTCACCTTCGCCACCTTCGCTCGGTTTGTCTGCGGTAACTACAATACCAGCTGCCAACCCTGCCTGTAACGATGTGCCTAATATGATTGCTTCATCCCCAAGTTCAATCATCTTTTTTTTAATACTTTCCATGGTGAATATTGCACCTTCGGGGTCAATGTTTTCTTCACCAAAAGCAGATTTTAACTTTTCGCCTGTTTCGTCTGTTTTATTACCAAATAAATCAAAGCCAAGAAATACTGCAGCAATACCCGTTACCAGACCTGCTATTGCAAGAGCCCCAACAGCCCCTACAGTCGTTATTGCAACAACAAGACCACTAACTACGAATATTACCCCTGCAATGGCTGTGGCGAGCAATAGCATGGTACCAATTAGCCTTGTAAGCTCGGGGTTATCTGAAATTGAATCTGAAACATCGGTAAAGGCATTTGCCAACCGTTCTATTTCTGGTGCAATAGCTACGCCAATGGCTTCGCCTAAATCCCCCAATGAATTAGTTAAAGCGTCAATCGAACCTAAACCCTTGCGTGCGGATTCTGCGGATCCTCCGAATTGTGACTCTAATTCCGTAAGTATAACGCCTTGTGCTTGTGCAGTTTTTCCCATCTTAGTTAATGATTTAATTTGATCTTCTTGGGATTTAGTAAATTGAATACCAACACGACGCATGGCTGTTAACCCTAATATTGGGTCATTTAACGCCTTACCTAATTGGATTGAACTTTCCTTTAAGCCTTGGTCCATGGCTTCGGACATATCCAACACAGCCCGTGTTGCCCTTGGAATTGTATCACCGCCAATATCCTTAAACGTTAGCAATAGATTTGTTGCAGATATAACAGCTTCATCACCAAAGGTAGTTGTGCGTTGCAATTCCTTACCTAATGCAAAAACACTTTCTGCGGTTATTTTAGCAACGCCACCTGTAGACTTTATTACTGAACGGGTCTGGTTCATTACCTTTTCCTGATCTTTGGCAAGCTTAGTAACCAATGCGATAGAAGCACCAAGGGCAAGGAAAGAAATACCTGCATTTCTATTAACCATCTTGGCGGTTTTGTTAACCTTTTCCATTTGGCTTATGAATTGTTTGTTGTCTGCAAATATTTCAAATACGATTTTGTTAGCCAAATCCTGCCCCTTTAAATTGTTCTTCTATGTCGTTGTCGGCTGTTGGTACATCAATCTTAAGTTTTCGATTCCGCAAGGTATTTAAGAACTTATTAACTTCTTGTTTCTTACCGTGCATTGCCATTGCTGTTGATTCGTAATTATGAAGCGTAAAGGCTTTTTGTAAATTGAAAATCTTTTCGCTTTCATAATCCGTAAACATTTGAACATACTCAAACAACTCCGCATACGTCAAGCTCCAAATATCATCCTTACCCCAACCACTATTAAAAATCATAATGGCTTCCACTTCATCGAATGTTACTTTTTTACGGTTTCTTCTACACCGTCGCTTTCTGGTGTGTCTTGTTCCGCTAATACGTCAAGACCCTCTGCCGTTACGTTCTTTGCAACATTTGGCATATCACTTAGAATAGCTTCCGATACAACATCCAAAGCCGAAAACCCTAAAGCTTCGTCTAATACTTCAATATCAATTGTTTCACGTTCTAACCTACTAATACCATAATAAACTAATGCTGATAATGTACCGCCCATATCATCTTCTAATTTTTCTTGAAAATTTACTGGTGTAATACCTTGTGCTTCTTTAAGCTTTTTCCATGATTCAATAGTGTACTTTAATGTATAACTTTTTCCTGCAAATGTTATTCTTTTCATAGTTCCTTCTCCTGTTAGTTGCCTTAAGGACGATTGAAAACAGGAGAATCCAATCGCTACCCCCAAGGACTTAATTAACTATACGCCTAAACAGCGTACCATATTGTATACTGCACCATCAGATGCCCTAGCTACTGGCTTCCATGCAATATCAAACTCTGAAAACTCCCGTGATGTTCCTTTCCATGGCATACCACGCCCAGAAACATTAAACACATCAATGTAATGTAATACCCCATCAGTTTTACGTGGGAAAATACATCTAACACCAAAGTTACTTGGTGATGTACCTGCTCCAACAAGAACTTGGTGTGAACCAGTGTTCTCTGGTCGCATTTCAACTGACATTGTATCTGCCGTAACAAATGCTGCAGTACCAACAACAGTAATATCAATACCTAATGCTGTTACCGTAACTGTACCTGCACTTGAAGCGTCAACACCTGTCGCAACTAAACCACCAATGTTAGAAAATGAATCTGTAAGCCCGTTAACATAAATGTCAAAAGTTTGTGCAGCCGTAGCTACAAAAACCAATTCCCCAAATGTTACGTTAGCTTTAGCAGATGAATTAACAGAAACAGCAGATATACCGTTGCTACCGTTAAACATTGATGTACCTTTGTTATTAGTAGTGTCATTAGCACTACCACCCGATTCAGCAGCATTATCAGTAACCGTTACAGTATCCATTAATTCGAATAATTCCGTTGGATATTCTCTAACCGTACCAGACATTACTGGTGATGGTTGCCCGTATTCTACGTCGTATGGTGCTTCCGTATGACCACCTAAAAGCTCTTTGGCTTCTGGGTCTGTTTCATACGATATTTCACCGATTGCACGCAATACAAGCTTAGGCTTCTTTGTTGTAATGTTATAAGGAATTAAATACTTAATCCCAAAGAAGTCTCTTACTTTTGCAATTGACATACGTTTCTCCTAATTGTTAAGGATGGTAATTTCTAATTTAGAAAATCAGAATCACGCCATCCGACTTTTTCTCTTAAGTGTTCGTCTATTTCATTATACAATTGCCCTTTAACGCCAACCGTATATTGATTGCCATCAAGGTCTATAACTGACTTGTTGTGTTTAAGCTTTTTCCCATGATAGTTCTTAATCACAAAACCCGTCGAATCAACAATTGCTTTGTTAACCCGTAGTATGTCGCCTTGAACCTTTTTAGTTATTGCCTGTTTAGGCTTATCACTAAAAGCATTATTAATTAATTCTTTGTCCTTTTCTGGAATGGAATCTTTATTTCTCATAGTTTCCCCTTTATCCTAATGTTACCTCAAACAGTACACCACTAACAATGAGTTCCCTTCGATTGGTAGTAATTTCCATTGGTAACGCCCCTGTTAATTGTAACCCACCCGTTCCAAATTCGAGTGCTTCGTATGTTGCCATCACTTCATAAACGGCTCGCATATATCGTAAACTTCTAAAATATGTATCTTCCCTTTTATCATTCGGTATAACAACCTCAACCATAAGCGGTGTTGTTATTCTCACATTACCTGCGTTGCTACCTAACTCTGGTGCTGTTGAAATTCCAATATTAACAAAGTCAAAATTAGGTATTTCCCTGTAACGACCCATTATTAAGTAATGGTTTGCGTCTGCAGTTATATCTTTAAGGTCAAAGTCTGAATCATCAGAATTCTTTTCTGTATTTATTTCAGCAATCTTAGTATTAAGATTTGCTATCAAATGGGTACGAATGTCTAAAACTAAATCTTCTATATCATTCATTGAAATAGAGCCCCTTCAACTTGAATACCTTCTTTTTCAAGGTCATGGCGTATGTGCCGTTCAATTTGACCTTCCCATATTTTCTCTCTACGCTCGCTTGGCTCACTAAAATTACGTTTAGGCATTTTACTTGTTCCCTCGTCGTGGAACTGACCATAAGATATTGTGCTACCGAATACTGCTTTGTTGCTACTTATCAAAGTAATATTACCTGTAGCACCTTGTTTAATCATTGATTCTTTCAAAGCCCCCGTTCTAACTAATAAAGGCTGTTCGCCAAAATCTTTTTGTTTCTGATCTGCATACTTCTGTGATAATGGTGCCCATACTAATGACTTATCTCTCGGTTGCTTTCTTTCAAATGTTTGTTCTACTTCTTTACGATACCCAATGCCAATAACTTTTAACACGGGGCGTAAATCCATGTTCTTACCTGCCTTGGCAAAATTCTCTAATATTACTTTAGATTCTGGGGTTAACTTAAATCCGTTTGCCATTAGTCGGTTATAATAATTGTTCTTGTTTCACGGCTCAAAAGTCCGTCTACATTAGGTGCCAATACGTTACTTTCTTTAAAACGTTTATTAACTGTGTTTCCGTCTGAATCGGTATTGTTAAACTTAATGTTGGAGCCTTTGGAAGATGAACTTAATTGCATTTCACCGCTACGCAATTTATCAAGTATTTCGTTTGCCATTTTAATAAGGTTGCGTGTCTTAACGAATTCAGTCTTTTCACCAGATACCCTATCCATTTCATCAATAGTACCAACAACTAATTGCTCATTAATAAGCTTTAGGAATTGTAAGTCGTCTTGATTTTCAATGGGTAGGGTATATTTTGATTTGATAATAATGTTTATGTATTGTGCCTGTGTAGCAATAAAGGAATCCACTTCGTAACTTGTTAACCATCCGTCTCGATCAAAGCTTTTGCCGTAAAAATAACTTTCTACATCTTGCACAGTACAATATGACATAATTATTCCTCGTCTTTTTCTGCCTTAATGATTGACTCAATTAACTTTGCTTTGCCCCAAGTACCTTTAACGTTTTCATCAACAGCATTTGCCATTTCTAAAAGCACCGCTTTATCTACTGCGTTTAATTCTGCAACCCGTGGGTCTTCGTCTTTAGGCTTTGTTTCTTCTTTCTTTTTAGCAGGTATGGCTACTTTAGCAATACCGCCTTGGTCTGCCATAATCGCATCATATTCATTTTGCTTAAGTGTTTGCGTGAATAACCCAGATACTAAATTATAACGCCCGTTACCACCGTTCTCAAGAGTCGCTTCGTCAGATGGTTTTAAAGAACCTTTTGTGCATAAAAATTTATAATCTTTTTTAAGTGATACTTTAATCATTGTATTTTCTCCTGTTAGAAATATAGGGGCTTTTACACCCCTATATTATTTATTTAATAATACCTAATGTGTATTAAGTATTAGTTGTTTGAACTGCTTTCCAGAATGAACCGTATGCTACATTATAACGACCATAAGCACCGTAAGTGTAAATCTTATTCTCACGGGCACGTTCGTCTTGGTTTGTAGGCATATCTAATTCAACATTCTTTTCTACTTGATACAAGAATGGTTTGAAAACAGGATCATCATTTAATACCGCATACCAATCGTTAACATCTGTGAAATGCTTAGTCACAACAGTTAAGCGACCTTTCCATGCGTTAGATTCACCACTTGAAAGACGATCTTTAGTGTTAAGCTTACGGAAAATTGTACCCAATGCAATAGGGCAAACAATCATAATCTTTTCAACACCATTTTTATTTAAAGCACGTCTTTGTGCGTTTCCAGTATCTCCTTGCTCATAATAGAACCCATCTAATGCTTGTTCAGCAGCGTCCAAATCAGCTTCGATTTGTGCTTCACTTGTTCCAGTACCAGTTAATATATTTGACTGAGTTCCTGCAACTACACCATAATTATGAGTAGTAGAAAACATATTTTGCCCATCAAAAGTTGTACCGTAAGTGCTTGAATCCCCTGCTTCTAACATATCAAAAGCCAACTCTACTGGATGGTCTTTTGCTTGTTTTGGCATTTCAGAAATTCGTAACTTGTACGGATTTAAACTCTTGATTGCTTGTCCACCCATTGAAACAGCACGCTCAATATCTTTACGTGGTATATCAACAGCCATATCCCATTCTTTATTCACAACTGTGAACTTGTAACCATCTGGGAATGTTTGATGCGTTCTTGAACCTGTGAATTCTTCCATACCTTTAAGGAATTCAAAGAACGGGAACGTTGACGAAGCAACAGGGCCGCTTTGATATTCAAAAAGTAATTCTGAAAACTTAGGGTCGAATTCTTGGTAAGACTTGTTATACTCTGTGCGAGCAACAATGTTGAATTCTGCGATTAAGTCTTTTGTTAAACTCATTTAACTGCTCCTTATTTAAAACTTCAATTATGAAACTTATTTAATTATATGCTTATTTGTCTAATTGAACCCATGCTTTGTTAGCACTAACGAATTCACGGATAGTACCTACGGCACCACCAGTTGTATTCTCAACAGTTGCAGCTAAAGCAACAGCATCATCACCATTTACATAAACAACATCATTAATGTTATCTTCTGTAATTGTATCAGTGATAGTCATTTCAATTAATTCACCACAACCACGGGCAAGCATTAAAACGCTATTTGCACCATCAGCCGTATTATCTGCAGCCGCAAGGTTCTTTTCTTCTAAAGCAATTCCTCGGAATTCTTCTAAAAGTGTATCAGAACCTAACTTAACATGACCTACGTTTGATGCTTCACCGTTAAGTAATGCACCTTTGTAAATACGAATAAGTCCGTCTACGATTAAACCCGCAAACCGTGCAGGTGATACTTTTGATTTAATTACTTGATTATCTGTTAAAGCCATTTTTATTTCCTCCGATAAACCTCTTTAAAGAGCTTTTATTGTTTAGCTAATTGTTCTGTTAGCGATTATTTCTTCACGTGTGTAAGTTTTGTTAGCTACAAGCTTTTCTTCTGCTAACGTTAATGCTTCATCACCCGTGTGTTCTGTTCCGTCTTTTTTAAGATTTACTACTGGTTTTGCTTCTTTGTAAAATGCTGACATTGCTTCACCGCTATCAAAAAGACCAAGTACCGCTTCTCTTTGTGCAGGAACAACTTTTCCTTCTGCCATTAAACTATCAAAGGCAACTTCTTTTTCAGAATCAGAAATACTACCATTTAACTCTTCAACTTTTGCTTTAAGAGTTTCAATTTCAGTATCTTTTTCCGCAGGAAGTGCGTTTAATTCTTTAATCTTAGTAGTCAAAGTTTCGATTTCACCAGTAAGCTTTTCATTGCTTGCTGTTAAACCGTCAACGTCCACGCTATGCTCAACTTTAAGCGTTTCTAATAACGTCTTTAATTCCATCTTTGGCTTCTCCTTTGGTTTTCTTTCCGATAACTTAATCGGGTTCATTTCCTTAATGAATGGTCGGTTTGTTAACGTACCACCGCAGAGAACGTAGGGAACACATTCGCCTTTATCGGTCATGTAGTTAATCGCAAAATCAGCACTTGCGTATTTATACTCCTTCTCGGATATTAATTTTCTACCCTTTGGAGTAAATTCTACAGATGCAAATAACCCCATCCCTTTATCTGTTTCTTCAACAGACAAACTTTGTATCCAACACGCAGCAGGATTTTCGCCATTCTCGTTGTCGTGTGTATAATCTATTGAAAGGTCAATGCCACGAACCTTATTGTAAAAGTTTTCTTTGAATTTATGTAATGTATCTTCCTTAATTTGAAAGCTACCGTATGAACTATGCTCGTATTCACCTTCTAAGAGCAACTGCACCCGTGATTCCCCTTCTTCATCAAGTGCTACCTCAAACGCTTCACCGTTAATGCTTTCAGATAACTTAATAACACTTGCGGAATCGGACTTAACTATTTCTTGAACTAAACCTAATTTTTTTGCTTGTTTGGCATCTAAGAATTTGTCTGTTTTCTTAATTAGTTTTTGTAAATCATCTGTGCTTTTACCAGACGCTTTGGAAAGTATTTTTAATGCTTTAAGATGTTCTTTTTCGCCCTGTGCAACTGCTTCTTTAACATTAGTTAATGTGCCAAAATAAACACCACTTAACTCATGTATCATAATCCTGCTTGTTTCTGTAATTAAACGTTTATCACCTGCTGAGGCAATAACGGCACCTGCACTTGCTGCTTGCCCCATGACAAGTGTGCGAATCGGTGACTCAACCGATTTCATAGCGTCGATAATTGCGAACATTGATTGGACTTCACCGCCACGGCTATTGATAACTAAAGTTATCTCGTCGTGGGATTCCCTGTTTAAGTCAAACAACCTATTGATTGTTTCTTTAGCAGATAAGCCATCAATAACATCAAATAAAAATATATTTCTTGCCATGGTAGTTTCCTTTTTCTTATTTATAATTAATTGTATCACTACACAAACTGTAATGATATTTTTATTTTATTTATTTAGAATATTGTTTTTTGTGTTTGTATTGATGGTGGTGCAATGCTGTCATCAATTTTAGGTTTACTTTCAGTTGCTTTATAAATTGGCTCCATGTAGCTACGACAATTTGCGTGCAACGGTGGTGTTACAATACTTAACTCTGGGCTGTTTGATGAATACGTTTTGCCACTATAATGTGAGCATATTTGCGTTGTGTTTCCATCATCAACTGCCGTGAATCGGTAGCCCCATAATTGATCTTCAATTTCCTTGTTGAACTCATTTTCACCAAAATTAAATGAACTTACCACGGATAGGCTTGAACCAACTGCAACCTTTTGCCCTTCTATAAACTGCTCAATGGCTTTATCAACATTAGACATTGTTTGATTAATTGAAAAACCTTTGATTTGGTCACCAGATGCCGTTGCAATGGCTGTGGCTGTCATGCTCGTTACTTGGTCTTCGGATAGTAACTGTGCTTGGTTTAGCACGTATGCCGTTAATTGCTTATCCGACAACTTCTTAGGGTTGAAGTCTTCCGCAAGCTTAACCTTATTGGTTTTTGCCGTTTTCTTTGAAGATGTCCAACCTTCATTAGCTAAACCGCCTAATTTCATTTCAAGCCCTTTGCGGTACTTAGTTGTTGATACCTCGATCTTCTTAAGCCCGTTAATGCTTACTTTTCCCCGTTTAAGCGTTGCTTCTACATCAGCCATGAACTTATCTTTAATAAGTAACAAGTTAGCTTTCATAAAATCACGCATTATTTTTGTTTCTGTATCAACAAACTCTTTACGTGCTTTGGATTTGCTTTCCGCTAACTTAACCTGTTTGCTCTTTTTATCATCATCCTTTACCTTGCCGTCAATATCTTCATCATCACCGCCCTTTGTCGATGGTTTAGCAGGTGCAGGCGTTGCTTTTGGTACAACTGGTGCTGCTGTAGGGTCAATTTCTCCCCGTTCTATACGTTCCTTTAGCTGTTCTTCCGTTAAAGGTGGCATATCAAGCGCAGCACGCAAGCTTACTTCATCTTGCACCGTTGGATTAACATATCCATCTGGTGTTAGCTTGGCAAGAACTTCTGCCATTTCGGCACCTGCTTTTTTATTAAGGTTCAATCCTCGTATTCTAATCTTTGAAGCGTCAACCGAATCACCAAAGTTAAGCTTAACCATTGGCACGATAATTTGTCTGTGAATTGTTTTCTCAATAAACGAAACAATGTAATTAAGCCCATCAAGGAACAAATCGCTATGGTCACGGGATAATGCAAACGCACCGCCACTACCGCCTTGCCCTAATAAGATAAACTGTGCAAGCACACTTGTTGCAATACGCTTATCGTATGCCGTAATGACTTCCAAGGCTTTCTTAGGGTCAAACTTTCCTTCGAATATCTCAAACTTCCAGTTCTCGGGTAATATCATGTAAGCGTCTTCGCTCATTGCAAAGTTCTTAAGCAATAACTCGGTTGCTACATAATCATCTGATTCTGGGTCAGTTCCTTCTGGTACTGTCATTGACGGTACCCCAGACGCATTACGTTGCATACCCATGCCAAGGTTTTCCTCGTAATAGTTATTCTTTTTCCATGGGCGGTACGCATTTCTAAGTAACGATCTACCTCGCATATCACTACCAGAGCGATTTAATGTGAAGAATATCATATTCTCCATAGGTATTGTTACAAGCCCACTCTTATTTGTTTGCTGTTGAACTTCGCCTTTGTCTGGGTATATGTTTTCAATCGACGTTTGTAATCTTTGTTGTATTGTAGGTGCAAAATACTTATTGCCCTCAAAGTTAACTATCTTATATACACGCTCGAATGCCGAGTAGCCATATTCAAGGCATGATAGGATTTGGTACAGCAACGTGCAAAAGTCTACGGTATAAGACTCAAAAAACCAATCACGCACAAAGTCGGTTGCTAGTTTTTCTTCTGCCGTAGAATCTTCAACAGGTGGCACTGTCCAGTTTGCAGATGCAATTGGGTTTTTGTAAACCGCAAGAATCATACCTACAATTGGGTCAGACTTAGACATTTTCTCGTAATTCTGCGAACCGCTTATGCCTTGCAGTTCGGGCAAATACTCTGTTGTAAAGTTTGTGTTATCGGCATACTGGTTTAATCCTGCATCACCAATAGCGTCTTTGTTGCCTGTTGGTCTTGTAATACGTTTACCACTTCCCGTTTTAGCGTCCTTCTTAATTTCTTTTTCCATATTTAACCCATTTTTCCCAGTTTAATGATTTGTGAACGCTCTTTCTCTGCCCTCGATACGTTCATTGTGAATTTCTTTTTATTCTGTTTCTCCGCTAACTTTTGGAACAGTTCGTTACTTGTTGTCTTTCTCCTGTGGTAAAGCATTGCACATAAATCTAAATGTGTCGGACTTATATTCGTTTCCTTCATTAAATCTTTCTTAGATTGTATTGTAACAACCTTATCCGTTACTGAATACTTAACCGCTAATAATTGCTTTTGTGCTGCCAAACTGTGCGTTATGCTTATCTCATTCAATCGCATTGCTTCCCGTAACAGCCAATGTGCCTCCACACGTATGTTAAGCATCTTTAAAAAGCTTTTATCCTTAATACCATCAGCACCACCAACAAATAACTTTGGGTAGCACTTAAACCCTTTACGCAATTTAAGCACGGTTGCAGCACCTACACCAATAGGGTCAACAATTATATCACTATCCTTAATACCAAACTCTTGTGCCCGTGCGTGCCCCAATATCCCCGAATCGTCTGGGTCTTGCTTTGTATATATCTCAAACCATCCAATATGTGTCCCGTGCATACGCCCAAACCCTGTTTCGTCCTTACCTTCCCATGCAGGGTCAATTGCCAACAACCCACGTTCTAATGGGTTAATTACTGGCTCACCATCTACGGCACATTGCTTGTACCACTCATATTTAATAAGCTGATTTGGAATATCCGAGTATGTCCATTTGTTCATAACATACCGCTTATATTCTTCCTCGGCTAAATCATTAAGCCCAATAATATAATCAGAACCCGAACAATCTTCTGCGTCAAGCACATCAAACTCTTGGAAATAGTGCCTGTCTGGTAGACTCTGGTTTTCCCACTTATCGTAAAATTCATCTTTAACCCATCCCATCGATGGATTTAAGTTAATAATGATAAATGGCTTAACCCCGTTGTCATTCCACCTACCAATACGGGTTTTGCATATTTCGTAATATCTTTTATCAATCTGGTTTGCTTCCTCAAACAACGCACCAGTTAACTCCAAACCTTTTACGTTGTCGCATTCCCTATCCTTCGAAACATCTGCCCACACAAATAAAATCTCACTACCATTGGTGTACCGTGACGACATATCAACAAGCGTTGATGTTCCCACCGTTTGCGTCATTTGCTTTACCTTCTTATATGAAGGTATCGTTGTGTGCTTAAGGTTCTTCTCTGACTTACGAAAGATGGCGAACCTACAGTTTGGTACCTTTTGGCATAAATAATGGATATAAGCTATGTTTCCTATGGTTTTACCACTTCCTGTGGTGCCTGCCCCACACAAATATCTGTACTTACCAGAACGTAATGCATCAACGAACCTAATTTGGCTTTCCTTAAGCGTATCTTCTTGTTCCTTAACCTTTATCATTAAATAAGGTGGTCTTTGATGTTATTGTTAATTTCAGTAACTTGGCTTTTAATTGAATCAATATCTTTACCGCATTGGGTACTTGCACAACCCATAATAAATAATGATAATACCAACACACCGCCACAAATTCTGTTTCTCATAGTTAAACCCCTTTAATTATTATTAGTGCTACGCCTACCAACATTGACAAGCCAAGTATACAAAAAAGCACACCAAATAAAGCTAAAACAAAACGGCATATACTGTTACAGATATTAACTATACTATTTACCATCTTTTTTTTCCCCCATTCCAAAAAACCTATCAATAAATTCTGGGTCTTCTGGTGTGCCGTTTAAGTTAATATTGCTGATCTTATCCTGCCACTTATCCCCATGGCGGTTTCTAAGCCACAATGATATGCTTTGAAAATCTGGTGGTAATTCTTCCCCAAGTGTAACAACCTTAACATCTTCTGTATCTTTACCTGTTTTATATTTAACAGCTTTTGACGATCTAATGACCATGCCTTTTGCCTTTTTATACAGGGAATGTGCAATGTCAATATCTGCGTCAACTTTTCCTGCCTTGATGGACTCGGAAAACTTAGGGTATTTTTTCTTCCATTCATATAAAGTATCAACGTTAACATTAAAAAACTCAGCTATTTCTTTATCCTTTGCACCCAATAAACACAACTTAAATACTTGATCGCAAAATTCTGCTGAATAATCCGTAGGTCGCCCATTCTTCTTTGCTTCTGCAACCTTCTTAATAGCTTTCTTAGTTTTCTTTTTCTTAATAGCTTTCTTTTTATTCGCTAACTTGTTGGTACGCTTAGACTTAGCAGGTTTCTTAGTTTCTTTCTTCTTAACCGCTTTTTTGGCTACCTTTTCTTTGGCTTCCGCTATTGTTTCTTTTAATGATTTCTTTGCCATTGTTACACCGCCTTAACCAATTCTGCTTTATTTCCTGTGTATTCTTTCTTATGTTTTTCTCTGTGACAACATATGCAAAGTGTTACACCGTTATCTAAATCAAATATCCTATCAGGAAACTTAGAAAAAGGTTTTATATGATGTGCATTAAGATCAATTCTTGTACCTGATACTGACTTAGAACCACATTCTTGACATATAAAGCTATCTCTAATAAATACTTCTCTTCGCCAATTCTTAACCCACATAGCTTGTCTTGCTTTTAATTCTTCTTCTGTTAAGTCTGGTTTTGGTCTAGCCAATCTATCTCCTTTCCGTTCCTAATAACTTTAGCGTTGCCTACATATTCACAATATCTACTAACAATCACATCTGCATACTTAGGGTCTAACTCCATACCAAAACATGATCTGTTTGTTTTCTCACAGGCTATCATTGTTGAGCCAGAACCTAAGAATGGATCAAAAACTATCCCACTATTAATATTAACAAGATTTATACCTCTTACTGCTAAATCAACTGGGAAACAGGCTTTGTGATTTTCTTGTTGGCAGTTGGTATTATTAACATCCCAATAATTCCCTACCACACTTTTTAAAGATAGACTTTGTTTATTTGTTGAAAAAACATATATAGGTTCCCATTCTC
>Ga0222673_1000574_pt1 | contig 15730 bp, 17 predicted proteins | sample AntAcemetagen801_FD_179845 | JGI IMG/M metagenome (GOLD analysis project Ga0222673, IMG submission 179845) | Saline water microbial communities from Ace Lake, Antarctica - #801 | ecosystem: Environmental > Aquatic > Non-marine Saline and Alkaline > Saline | place: Antarctica: Ace Lake...
GTGCTACAGCTACGACGTTTAGGGTGGCGTTGCGACCTTCGGGCGCTACTATCGCAGACGCTATGTATATTGCTTATGATGTTCCGGTGGCTGCTAATGATACGACGACGGTTACGTCTGGTTTGACGTTGGGGGCTGCGGATAAGATTACGGTGTATGCGGGTAACGCGGATTTGTCGTTCAATTTGTCGGGTGCTGAGATTTCCTAGAAGGGGGCTTGTTGTGGCTGTAACGAGCATGCGGAACAGTTCCATAAGGGACTTCACCAAGTTCAATAGTATGTCAGCAGCTTTTGGGGTTCCGCCTTTCCCTGTGTCGTATTTGGTTGTTGCTGGTGGTGGTGGGGGCGGTAAGAACCAGGGTGGTGGTGGTGGTGCCGGTGGTTATCGTTCATCTGTTACCGGTGAAGCTTCCGGCGGTGGGGTTTCCGCTGAAAGCGCGTTGACCCTAAAGGGCACTTACACGGTGACGATTGGGGCTGGTGGCCCAGGTTCAAGCAACGCTTCTCTGAGGGGTTCAGCGGGTGGGACTTCTATTTTCCACACAGTTTCGGCTACTGGCGGCGGCGGCGGGGGCAGTGGTGGTGGTGAGCGAACTGGTGGCGTTGGCAGTTCAGGTGGAGGCGGTTCAGGCGTAAATAATGGCGGTTCCGGCACAACTGGTGAGGGTTTAGCTGGTGGTAATGGGGCTAGCAACGTTTCTGGTGGTGGTGGTGGTGCTTCCGCTGTTGGCGCTAATGGTGTAGCCGACACTTCTTCTGGTAACGGTGGCGCAGGTGTTACTTCTTCAATTACTGGTTCTGCTGTGGGCCGTGCCGGTGGTGGCGGGGGTGGTGGTAATGATGGTACGTCAACCCCTGGTTCCGCAACTGATGGGGGTGGTTCTGCGGTTGGTGCCGCTGCCGGAAACCCTGGAACGTCGAACACTGGCGGTGGTGGTGGTGGTGGTGAAGCTGTTGGCGCTGAAAATGGTGGCAACGGTGGTTCAGGTGTCGTTATTTTCGCGCTCCCAGTTCAAGCGGTTGTTTCTTTTTCTGGCGGCGTGACACAGACCAGCGCAATTGTTGGAATCAACCGTGTTTACACGGTTACAGAAACAGACCCAGGAAGTACGGTGACAATAGAATGAGCCATTACGCACAATTAGACGAAAACAATGTGGTTGTGTTTGTCATTCACGCCAAGTCAAATGACAAAGAAGACGAGTTTACGGAAAGCACTGGGGATGTTTGGAAGCAAACTTCGTACAACACTTATGGCGGGGTTCACTACACGGATGGGGAGCCAAGCGCTGACCAGACTAAGGCGCTCCGGTTCAACTATGCGGGGAAATCTTACACTTACGATGAAACCCGAGACGCTTTCATCCCGCCACAACCATACGCTTCGTGGGTACTCGATGAGGACACTTGCCTATGGGTTGCACCTATCGCCTACCCTGCTGAGGGTGACCATGTTTGGGATGAGCAAGCTGGTGACTGGGAAGAGGTACCGGATGAAGCTGAGTAACCCTTGGCCTGCCGGGTACACAATCAACAAGAGAAGCCCCTACGGGAACCGTGTAGATCCGTTCACCGGCCAAACCCGTTTTCATGGAGGTGTTGATGTAGGGGGCAGATTCCGGGTGGGGGCAGCAGCTGATGGTGTTGTCAAACTTGTGGGCAGAAATTATGCTGACCTTACTGATGGGCAAAAACGTGTGCAAGGCGGTGGTAATACTGTCCTGATAGACCACGGCGGGATTGTTACCGTTTATTATCACGGCGAGCATCAAAGCGCGTTAGTGGTGGGTAACACAATCCGCGAAGGACAGTTCATTTTTATGTCAGGAAATACGGGCAGGTCTACAGCCAACCATTTGCACTTCGAGGTCAGGGGGGCGGATGGAAAGATGGGAAATACGCGAAATCCAGAATTATATTTGAACGGAAGGAACACAGAAGCTGTGCTAGAAATTACGGGAAAGTTCGACATTTTTACGTGGAAAGCTTGGCAGACTGCTCTCAAAGATTTTGGTCTTTACAAAGGGGAAATAGATGGTCTTCCAGGACCCCAGACTTACACAGCCATTCAGATTTGGGCAGGCTCTAACCCCACAGGGAAGCTCAACGATGCAACCAAAAGAGCTGTGCAAAGAAGGCTAGGTGTCGAAGACGACGCTATTTGGGGGGTTGATACAGTCAGCGAACTACAGAAAGAACTGTTACAAGGACTCGCGGGGCTTATTGTCGAAGAGATTGTCCCTGTCATTGTCCCTGTCATTGTCCCAAAACCCGTAGCCCCAGAACCAGTGATTGTGGGGCCAGAACCGATTGTGCCCCCTGTTATTGTCCCTCCCGTTGTCCCTCCCGTTGTCCCACTCACTGTCCCTAAAGAAAAGGAACCCGAAATGAGCGAATTTACGTACACCCTTAAGAACCTTCAGGTCTATGCCAAAGCAATCGTGGCAGGGGTTGGAGGCATCCTCGTAGCTATTAGTAGCTTGGGGGCAGAAACAGGAATAGATATTGTTCCTGCTGAAGCTCAGCCTTGGCTTACTTTCTTCCTAGCCGCCCTCACAGCTTTTGCTACATGGGCTATCCCGAACAAGGTTTCCGACAAGGAATAGCAAGAAAGGGAAAAGGCCCCCAATTACGGGGGCTTTTTTCTATTCGCAACTATCGCAGTTGAGGGCATCCTGTGGATTGATGCTACACACGTACCCGTCAATAATTTCTGTCTCATTCATAAAAACTCCGTTCCACGCTAAGCTACCTTTGAGAGATTCCAGACTACAACAAAAACGCTTAGGAGGTTTCTATGTCTATGTTGTCGGATGACCCAGAAACGAGAAGTTTTGGGCAAGACGAGAACCCGAAACCGTCTGCCCAGGCGGTAGAGGATTTTCACGAGAACAGCGATCTGGATTCTCGCCCCGAAGCACAGCATCACACGTTGGGGGCCGGTCCCGGACAGTCCTCCCCTGGTGACCACATTCACGATGGCGGGGACTCGGAGCTCTTGCTACTCAGCGAAACTATTTCTGGTTCGCGGGCGACTGATGCTTGGAGATTGTCGGTGAACGCCATTCTTGTGCGTCTCGGAGCTACCGATAATTCGACAGCCTAATGTCCTATAAAAAAAGACAGCCGACAGCGGCAGAGCTTTTACAGCTCGCTATTGCTGAGCTAGACCAGAGTGTGCATCAGCCGAACATTCTGAACTACGGGGAGAAAGAGTACCCGGAGCAGTTACGGTTTCACAAGTCTGATGCTTTGGGCAGGTACTTGTCCGGGGGAAACCGTGGCGGCAAAACTTCAGCAATTGTTGTGGAAGCTATCTGGTGGGCCACTAATACCCACCCCTTTTTGACGCGCCCCGCTTCTTGGGGGTCTGGACCTCTAAAACTTAGGTTTGTCGTGGTGGACGTGGCTAAAGGTATTGAACAAATTATTCTTACAGAAATGAAGCGGTGGGTTCCTCGCTCGTATCTGATCGATGGGGACTGGTCTAAAAGCTGGGACAACAGTAACTACATTCTGACGTTCGAGAATGGCTCCACCATCGACTTCGTGACCTGGGGCATGGACATGCTAAAACTGGGCGGGGTGGCACGACACGCACTTTTCTTCGATGAGGAACCGCCTCAAAACATTTTCAATGAGTCCATGATGCGCTTGCTCGACTATAAAGGATTTTGGGTTATAGCAGCTACTCCTTCTCGGGGCATGGGATGGACATTCGACCTGCTGTGGGAGCCCGCGTTAGAGGGTAAAGAAGCGCGTATTGATACTTTTACTTTGTCAGCGGAGCAGAACCCGTACAACGAAGCAAATTCAGATGATATGAACTTTTACACAATGGGTATGGATAAAGAAGAGAGGGCTATCCGTGAAAAAGGTGATTGGGTTGCTCGTAGTGGTCTTGTGTTCCCTACTTTTAGCCAAAATCTGGACCAACATCTCGTAGATTTCAATGCCTCAGATATTCCTAAAAGTTGGGCTGTGTATGCCTCTGTCGATCATGGGCTGAACAACCCGACTGCGTGGCTATGGCACGCTGTTTCTCCTGACGGAGACATTGTGACGTTTGCCGAGCATTATCAGGCAGAAATGGTGGTGTCGGAGCACGCCCAGATTGTGAAGCAACGTGAACTTAGTTGGGGGTTCAAACCTGATTCTGTGGAGCGTATGGGGGACCCTGCCATGCGGCAGCGCAACGGTATAACGGGCACTTCCATTATTCAGGAATACGCTCTGCATGGCGTGTACGTGAACGTCGAAGGTATCCCTCACGATGTAATGATTGGCATTGAGAAGATGCAAGCCTACATGAGGTTCCGTGACGACACTCGCTGGGGTAAAAACCGCCCTAAATGGGTTGTGGGGCGTAATTGTCCTAACCTTATTCGTGAGATGAAAAAACTGCGGTGGGCAACGTACAGTTCCGACAAAATGGCTTACTCCATGAACAAGCAAGAAGTTATCCACAAGAAGGACGACCATGCAGCGGATTCGGTACGCTATTTCGCCACAACCCGCCCTGATTTGACCCCTTTTGTAGAATCTGCTGGCCCCGACGACCCTCCGACTACGCTAAGGTATGAGGAGTTGTTATTGAGGATGCGTGAAGACCCCACAGTGGAGTTTGCAGAAGATAGAGCAATGCAGGACGACGAAGTTACCGTTATAGGAGGGTATTACTAATGACAAGTAGATTTACTGTAGTCACAGCTCCCGCGCAGAGCCCTGGGGTGTGTTACATCACTCGAACTGCTGTCGGACCATTTATTGACACAGGTATTGACATGAGCACGACAGTAATTGATCGTGGGCGGCTATACCTCGCAGTAGACGTTATCCGTGAGATGGCTCAGATTGCAGGGCTTTTTGACGAAGGAAAGCCTGTTTCCGTAGAATTACAAGAAAAACAGTGGTATGACCGTGGCTACAACGAAGCAATTAAGGAGCTAAAAAGCGATGCTATCAATAATTATGTTCAGCGTGTTTTCATTGATTCTTCTAGCGATGCTGGTGATGCAGAATCTGTGGCACCAGAAAGTAGTGGAGAGCATGATGGCCCGGCAAGCAGTGATTTTGAACGCTCAGACGAAGGAGAGCACGAAAGCTCTGAAATTGATGACGGACTTGAACGAGAAAGCGCAAGCGTTGATAGCCTCGGGGGACCCGTTAGTGTATCAACAAATCCAAGCGATGAGTCAAGGTTTAGATTATAGTGGTGTCCGTGACTACGATCCGTCTGACGAAGCGGAGATTGAAAAAATCACTAAAAGAAACAGCAACTTATCCGCGGGAGAAGATGTAGATGCCCAAGAATTCCGAGAGTTACAAGCAGAATTCGGCTGAGCCTAACCAAGGCTCCACGATAACTAAGCTCCCTGACGGGGAGATAAACATAGAGAAATATCGGGAAAGCCAAGATGCTAAAAAGCTTGTTTCTTGGGTAAAATCTGAGTGGTCTAAAGCTAAGACTGCTCGTAGCCAGAAACAGAACCAGTGGTTCAACAACATGTCTATGTTCTATGGGCACCACTGGTTAGAGAAAACTCAGAGCAACCTTCCTACCGGGTACGGGGATAAGTACCATACCCCTAGAAAACCTTATTACCACGAACGTAAAACAATCAACCGTATTAGGTCTTATGTGCGCTGGGAAATGTCGAAGATGTTGTCGTCTTTCCCTACAGCCCAAGCTATTCCTTCGTCTTCGGAAGACCAGGACCAAAGAGCCGCTTACGCTGCCGAGCAAGCATGGACTTCTATTAGCGAGGCGAAAAAACTTCGCCAGCATTTGTCCCGGACAATGTGGTGGACCATTGTTACAGGCAACGGTTTTTTGAAGACGCATTGGGACCCTTACTGCAAAGACCGGCTTTCTGGCGGTATGGGAGACATCAAATACGGAACGGTCACCCCGTTTCACCTTTACGTTCCCGACCTGCGTGAACAGGACATCGAAGACCAGCCTTTCGTCATCAACGCTTACACGAAGACTGTCGAATGGGCTGAGTACTACTTTGCTAAAGAACTCAATGGCATCAAGTTAGCTCCGAGCACTTCTAGTGCCAACACCATTCTTGAAGAATCTCACCTAAACCTGGGGGCTACCAACGAGCCCGATAGTGTCATCGTCTACGAAACGTGGGTAAAGCCGGGAGCTCACAAGCTTCTCCCTGAAGGCGGGGTCATTATCAGCATTGATGACATTCTCATCAGTTGCTACAAAAACGGTTTCCCTTACGGGCATGGGATGTACCCGTTCACGAAGTTTGAGCACATCCCTACTGCTACGTTCTACGCTGACAGCCCTATCGTGGACCTCACACAGTTGCAGAGAGAATACAACGGGTTACGTTCAGAGATTTCTGAAGCAGGACGACGCATGGCTAAGCCCCAGCTTATTTCGCCTCTTGGCTCCATTGTCCCCTCTAAGCTGACAAACGAGCCTGGCCTGGTAATCGAGTACAAACCGGGTATGCCCCCTCCCCAACATCTTCCGATGTCTCCTTTGCCCCAGTATTACTTGGATCAGCAGGACCGTATTTTGAATGACTGGATCGATATTTCTGGCGAGCGCGAAGTGTCGAGAGGCACCACCCCTCCCGGCGTTACTTCTGGTACTGCTATCTCGTATCTACAGGAAGCTTCTAACCAGTATTTGACTCCTCAGTACCAGAGCATTGAGGCGGGCGTGGAAAAGATTGCCACCCAAACAATTGAACTGTTTGTACAGTATGTGGATTTGCCTCGTAAGATTCGCACTATCGGTGCTGATGGGGCTTTCGACACAATGCTCCTTCAAGGTTCAGATATTGCTTCCGGGACAGACATTCGTATCGAGCCGGGTTCTAGTTACGCAAAATCGAAAGCTGCCCAAGAAGCTCGGGTCATGGATATGTTTGCTGTCGGCATTATCGACCAGCCTGCGGCTTCTCGGATGCTTGAGATTGGTGGAGTCCAGAAAATTATGGACACTATGAAGGTTGCGGAGAGCAAAGCTCAGCGTGAGAACATCAAAATGAAGATGTTGAAGCCCGAACAACTTGAGGAAGCTAAACAGGAAGCTATACAACAAATAATGCAGCGACTTGAGCTTGCTGCTCAAGAAGACCCGTCAATTATGGAAGACCCAGAACTTCAGCAGATGCTACAGCAACTACCAGACTTGCCTGCCCCGCTAATTATTCCTGTCGCTGATTTTGACGTACACGAAGTACACATCGACACTCACAACAAATTCCGTATGTCCCAAGAATACGAAATTCTGCCCGAAGAACTGAAACAGCAGTTTACTGAGCATGTACGTAAGCACGAAGCTGCTGTACAGCTAAAACAGATGCAACAGTTCCTTCAAACTATTCCTGGGGATGGTACGGAGGATGGTGGCCTGCCCGGTAGTACAGGAAACATGGAAGTCCAGATAGGTGGTCCCCAGCAGGGTCCTGGTGCTAGTATGGCACCCAACGGAGCTGTACCCGATATGGCCCCTGAACCCCCTCAAGGAGTATAAAATGGCAGATTTTGATAACATTGCCGGTCCGGTGCCTCAGTTAGTGTACCGGCCCACTCGAAACTATGGTCGTAAGACTGTCGCGCAGCTAAAAACTGAGATACAGGTTATCGACGCAACTACATACACAGACGCTGAAGTCCTTAAAATGACGTACAACGATCTAACGTATGCGATTCACGCACTCTCCTAACTAAATACAGTAGACTAAACCAAAATGCTAGGGCCTCACTGGGAGGTACGGCGACAAGGAGTACAAAATGGACGACCTTACAGGTACAGAGACAGAAGCAGACACCTCGGCAGAGGATGTGGAGTCTTCAGGGCTTGTGGACACGGCGGAAACATCTAACGAAGGTGAAACTTCAAAAGGAAACCCCGCCTGGGAACCCATACGTACAAAACTCGATCCCATTAGTTTCCATAACATCGAGGAAGACCTTAAAGGTTTTGATAAGAGCGCGGAATCTCGTATCTCTTCTCTCAACCAGCAACTCAAAGGTTATTCTGATCTTGGGACTCCTGAGCAATTGCAGAACTATTCTAATATCGCTCAGAGACTCGATACAGAACCCGAAGTTATCTATAATGCTTTAGGTGAATTCCTGAAGCAAAATGGTCGTTTACCGCAGAACGAAAAAGAAATGAAAGAAGCGGTAGACGAAGAGGAAACTTCAAACGAAGGTGAAGAAACATACTCTGACCCGCGTTATGACCAGTTGGCGCAGCAGCAACAGCAACAGCAGCAGCAACAACAGCAGATGCAGGATTTCCTCGACAATCAACAAGAGGAAAAAACTCAGAGGGAAGCAGATTTATCTCTCGAACGGGAAATTAGCGAACTCAAGCAAACGCACCCCGACTTTTCGGAGGAGGACGTGCGGGAAGTTTTAATGCGGGCGGCATTTCAGCTTCAGAGCAAAGGTAAAGCAGGCAAATTGTCTGACATTGCTCTTGAGTACGTTGATAAAACAGTTAATCGAATTCGCGCAGTACCGCGCCCAGGAGATTCCGCCCCAAAATTGCTTCCCACCTCGGGGGGCACACCTGGTAGTTCACAGGCTAAACCGCTTGGAAAACTGACGAGAAGTGAGACGCAAAATCTCATCGCTAGTCAGATTGAACAAAGCCGGTAATTTAAGGTTTGATCTCCTTTCTATCTAGAAAGGAAATAAAATGGCAGCAACGCTCACTTCTATCGAGTCTTATATGAAGGAGGTATACGTTGGTCGCATCCGCGAGCAGTTGAACGACGAAATTGTCGCTCTCAAGCGTATTACTCGTTCAGGCTCGGGTGTCACCAGTGAGGTTGGTGGGAAGTATGTAACTTTCCCCATCCACACTCGTCGTAACAGTGGTATCGGTTCTCGTTTTGAGAACGAAGCACTGCCTATCCCCGGTCAGCAAGGGCACGCGGCAGCGCGTGTTGGTCTCAAGTATGCCTATGGCGGGATGCAGCTGACTGGTCAGGCCATCGCACTTTCCGACACTGATGCTAAAGCTTTTGCTAAAGCATTGGATAACGAAGTCGAAGGTTTGAAGAACGACCTCAAGAAAGACATGAACCGTCAGATTTATGGCTCGGGTAACGGTGCAATTGGCACGGCTACTGGTGCTAACACTGGCGCTGTGGTTCCTGTCACGGATGCTCGCCTGTTCCAGGTTGGCATGGTCGTGGATACTCAGACGGGTAACACGGTGGATAACACAGGGTTGATTGTAGCCTCTGTAGACCTCACCGCTGGTTCCAATACTGTTACGTTCACCACTACCCCCGGTACCGCTACTGCTAACAACGACATCATCGTCCGTAAAGGTTCTGGTGTGTCGGCGGCAGGTAACCGTGAGCTTACTGGTTTGGCAGCGATTATTGCTGCTTCTGGAACGCTTTACAACGTGGACCCCACTGCGGAGCCTGAGTGGAAAGCTACTGTGAACGCTAATGGTGGTACTCCTCGGGCACTGTCGGAAGCCTTGATGATTAGAATGGCAGACGACATTCGTGTTAAGGGGGGTACAACTTCCCTTATCTTGCAGTCGCTTGGTGTTCGTCGTGCGTATTTCAACCTTCTTTCGCAGTTGCGTCAGACGGTGAACACGCAGGAATTCACTGGTGGGTTCTCTGGACTCGCGTTCACTACAGACCGTGGAGAAATCCCTGTTGTAGCTGACCCCGATGCTCCTTTGAGCAAGCAGTGGTTCGTGAACGAAGATGCAATCACTTATTACCGCGATGAGGACTGGCACTTCCTGGACCGTGATGGTTCCATGTGGAAGCAAGTTCGTGACTCTAACGGTGACTACGATGCGTTCTACGCTCGCATGGTCGAGTACCACGAACTTGGTACTGATCGTCGTAACACTCACGGTCTCATCTCAGATATTACTGAGGCGTAGACCCCTAAAGAAATGTCCCGGTTCCCGATTTGGGGGGTCGGGACATTTCTTTGCTCTATTGGGGATTGTTTGACAGACAGGCTAAACTTACGCTATGACTATTTCTTTAGGACAATCTTCTCAAACATGGGACTCTGACCTCAACGAGTTCGTTAGTGACGACCACGTACACATGGCTGACGTGTTACAGGGGCTGAAGCCCACATATTCTTTGGTTTATATTCCTGAAAATCAACGCTCCACCCCGGAAGAAAAACTTAAGCCTTGGGCCATTGTGGATAAGCCCGACAACCTCCCCGAATATGTGGTGCGCTTCCTGTCGGACCAGGACATGAAAGACCCCTATAAAATTATTGCCTGGCTTTTCGATGGTGATGTGGTACGCCACGGACCTGAGAACATTTTGAAGCGTATCGAGTCGGAAGAGAACGCCAAGAAATTGTTGGCAAGCAAGAAAGAAATTGAGGACATGGAAGATAGAATCGACCATGTGCAGTTTTTGGCTTCTGGTGGGCGGGACAAGAAACACACTATCAACCACAACGGGAAGAAGTTTGAACGATGACATACAGTAATCCCACTAAAACGGTAGCCCAGGTGTACGCATACGTGAAACGTGCTTTCGGGGACGAATCCGGTGTGCAGCTAACTGATGATGACATTGTTCGTTGGATCAACGATGCTCAGCATGAGATTGCGGAAGCGGCTGGCGTTATTCCTGCTGTCGCTACAATGTCTGTGACTGCTGGGACACCCACTTATTCTTTGACTTCGGTGACTCCGCTAATCAACTCGGTGGCAAGTATTTCTTTGGATGGTCGCCGGGTAGGGAACATCAATGTTGCTCAAGCGGAAGAAAGCATTTCTTTGAGGGACCCCGATGGGACAATCAATGACCACCCGATGTTTTGGTATAGCTGGGCGGGAAGCATCACTTTCTGGCCTAACCCGGTTCAAAACCACACTATGTCTATCCGATATTTTGCTAAGCCGACAGACATAACCACGACTGGTACAGACCTTTTGACGGTTCCTGACTACTGTTTTACTGATGTAGTAAATTATGTGTTGATGCGTGCTTATGAGATGGACGAGAATCCTCAGATGATGGCGGCTAAACAGTCCGAGTTTGCTAACAGTCTTGCGGAGCGTGGGCAGAGTGAAATGCTCAGCCAGTCCATGACTTATGAGACCGGAACCGTTTACGAGCTCAACTAGGAGAGGTAATGCCCGGAGAACCGATACAGATAGGCCCTTTTGTTGGCGGGCTTAACACTTTCAGTGACCCTACAGCTATTGCCGATAATGAGCTGGTTGTCTGCCAAAACTTTGAACTAGACTTGGACGGTTCACTCAAGTCGCGTCCCCCTATCGAGGATACGAGCCTTGATTTCCCTTTGCAGGCTACAGGGCAGATGCTAATTCTGGGGACATATCAACGCTCTAGTGCTGTATCTTTCCTCATTGCCAGTGATGGTTTGTCGAAAACCTATTACTTTAGTGGAACTGCCTGGGAGTTGATTACTGACACTATTGCAGCTGCTGGGTTTGTACAGTTCAACGGGTTCGCTTGGCTCACAGCACCTGTTGGTTCTACAAACCCTGGGGGCTATTGGGAGCTCGGAGGTTCTTTCACTGCTGACGCGAACATGCCTGACGGGGAAACAATTGTCACTTTCAAAGGTCGTTTATGGGTTGCCGAAGGGCGAGACAGCACGGGAAATGGGACTCGGCTATACCGATCTAAAACTATTGCTGACGCTGCCTTATGGGTGGCCAGCAACGATTTTGTAGATATTGGTACGGGGGACGGTCAAAACATTGTCCTACTCGCCGTGTATTTCAACACGCTTCTTATTTTCAGGACAGACTCTGTGTACGGGCTACAGTATGCGTCAGACCCGGCAGCAGCAACTGTTTCTCTGATTCTGCCCACTGTGGGCCTCAACTCTCGACACTCTTTCGCCCAGTTCGAGAGTTACGTCTATTTCATGTATGACGAGAAAGCTTACGAGTTTACAAACAACCGGGCTAACCAAATCAATGTGAAAACTCCTTTTACTTCTACTATGGTGACCGGATTCCATACTGAGTATGCTGTGTCGGAGTTCAACAAACGGATTGTGTTCACCTATTTTGACAGCGTGTTCGTGTACAGCCTTCGCACCCGTTCTTGGACAACGTGGAAATCAGGCACTTATGGTTCCCTGGGAAAAATGCTGCTTTTCAACAACGCTGAAGATAAGTCTATTGTTTTGACGCATAGCAACACTGATGTAGCTTCTGGGGGTTCCCGCGTAGCCCCGTTACTCAGAATCACGGATGACTACAGTTCGGTCACAGAGACCATGCAATGCCTTATCCAGACAAAAAACTTCAATTACCAGGCGAGTTCCGTGTACAAGAGGCTTTTCTGGTGGGGTTTGGATGCCTCATTCAAAGGATCGGTGACGGGAACCGTGTATGTCATCTCCCATGTGTTCTCTACGACCTGGCAACAATTATTGGATACGGTGACGTGGCAAGAGGTACTCCCCTTTACGTGGGGGAGTCCCACCAGCGGTACTCCGGCAATTCCTACCGTGGTGACCGAAACGGGTGTGCGTTTTACGCGCAACTTCGTAAAATTCTTGAAAAGCCTACGTTTTAGGCAGATTTACTTTACCATTGAGATTACGAACGATGGGACTAGCGAAGCTTCCCCTGCCCGTATATTCTCTCTTATGACTTATGTTAGTCCCAAACAAACCGTTTCAAAGGAGATTACCTAGTGAACAAAGTGAGGATGCAGTTTAGCGAACCGGCTAAAGCGGGGGGCGGTTTCAACTCGAATACTGTCGGGAAGAAACATTATGGGGCTGGACGGCCTATGCCTACTGTTGGTAAGGTTACTAACACGGCAGGATACACTATGAGAGACAATAAAGCAGCTGCCCGGAAAGATGCTTTGATGAGGAGAATCGGCTAATGTACCGAGATAAGTCTAGTATGGGCAATCGTCTTGCCCCTCAAAAAGGTAAAGTTGATGATGAGGAAGCGAAGCGTAAAGCTCGTGAGCGTGCCTTGATGAATCGACTGTCTTCCGCCCCCGGCAAAGCGTCTTCTTAAGGAGTAGGTAATGGTTGGTCTAAACCCTCGTCAGCAAGATGAGAACATAAGAAGGCGGAACACTTATGGCACCGGCACCCCTGCCGAGTCCATTGCGCAAGACAAAGAAAGGCTGGCGAGGCTTGTTAAGCCCGTTGTGCCTGACCTGAATCCTGACCCTACTCCTGACCCCACTCCTACTCCCGGAAACGATAGGAGAATAGACACTTCAGCCCCAGATTACAGAGACGCTGAATACAACGCACAAATAGCGTCACTGAACAAAGCACTACAAGACTACGAAACAGGTGCCCAGCAGAGAGCTGACCGTTACGGACAAGACTTCCGCACAGGTGTACAACAAATGGGTTACCGTCCGACAGGTCCTTCAGGATTTGGCGATATTTTGGCAGAACAAGACCCTAACGCAGTACAAGCTGTAGGCGGTCAATGGGATTTGGAAGGGCAGTATGACCCTTACTCCGCTGCTGCTAAAGGCACCCGAGGACTTCGAGATGATTTCGCGGCTAGAGGAACTTTACGGTCTAGTGATTTTGGGCAGACTTTTGGAGAGTTCCAGGACCGTCTTGACGACCAGCTCACCTCTATGAACTTGGCGAAAGCCCGTTTTGGGGAGAACTTGCAAAGCGATCTTGCTACTGAGCGTTCGGGTACGGAAGAGCGTAGGCAAGCTACGAGGCGTACAGCACAGCAAAGGGCTATGTCTAATCAGATGGTTGCTATACAACGTGCTATGGCAGGTGGGTAACTATGACCAACCTCGGAGTAAATTTCAATCAGACTCGTAGCGGTATTGGTATTGGGGGTGGGGTAAATCCTTTCCAGCCTGTAGACGATGCTCCTCCCCCTCCCCCTCCTCCTCCTGTAAATGACGCTTCCGACCCTTCCGGTTTTATGGGGTGGGTACAGAGGGAATATGCTAATAGTGCTCTTGGAAGGGCTCAGGAGGTTGCTAACCCCGGTAGTGTCTCCAATTCCCCCGTAGGTCAGCCCCAAGAAGAACTTTATGGTATTGATGGGCTAATAGATAATTTTAGGGGCCTAGAACGGTGGCGCGGGAAACAAACATTAAATATGGTCGAGGCGATAACCAGGGCTCTTACAAGCCAAAAACAAGTTGATTACAACCAAGGCTTAGGCTCTCGGGCATACTCTACAGGCGACCCTAATGCTTCCCCCGAACTTACTACTGCTCAAAAACTTGCTCAGCAAGCAAATTTTCAGCGGTCTGGAAGAGCCGACCAGGACAACGCTTACGCAAATATCGCTATTGCTGAGGAAGCTGCTCAGGCCCCGACTGACTGGATGGCTGAAGCTATCGCCTACCAAAACCAGTTCGCCCCTGACTACAGCGGTATCCAAGACCGTTGGACCGACGAAGCCAACGCGACTAACGCCAGGATGCAAGCAATGTACGACCAGATTGCTTCTCGGGCCGGAGAAAACGTACAGCGGGTAAGCGACATTTACAGTGGTGCTTCCCAAGGTATTGGTTCCGCTTACGACACAGCATCAGCTAACACTCAAGCCGCTTACGCTTCCAGCCAGCAACAAGCCACCGATCAGATGGCTCGTCTTGGTATTGGGGCAGCAGCCCCTAATGTGTTGAACCCGGCTGCTTTGTCGCAGGCTGAGGCTATCGCTAATTTGGAGGTTGGGCGTGGCTCAGGGCAGGCAGCTAATGAGCGTTTTGGCGCGTCTGCGGGTGGTTTTGCTTCTCAAATGGCTCAGGTTGCTCAGCAGGAGGGTGCCCAGTATCAGACGGGTGTGACGGATGAGTTGCGCCGTCAGTTGATTGGTTTGGATATGAGGGCTCAGCAGGAGGCTTATCAGAGGGCTATGCAGGCTCCTGGTTTGGCTCAGAGTCTGGAACAGGCTTCTCGTATCGGCGAGCCACAGGGATTGTCGTTTGAGCAACAACTAGCTCAAGCAGAGTTTGATTTCCGTGTAGGACAAGCGGGGGCTAACATTAGTATCGACCAGAAAAACGCTATGAATAAGCGTTACCAAGAAATATACGCACTCAACGGCAGAAACGGACCGGATGCCTGGGAAGAACTACAGTGGGAACTTTCTAAGGGCATGATCTAGTTAGGAGTAGCTGTGCCGGAAAATTCTCTCGTATCTGCGGCTGCTGAGAAATATAAACAAGACCTTTTAGCTCAAACTAACCTCCCACAGGGGCCTATTGGCGAGTTTGAGCCAGTAGCACCCCCCGAGCCTGACATGAGTGCCCTGGGTAGTGTCATCGACTTCGTGAGTCGCCCCCTGTACGCAATAACTAACATTGCAGACAAAGCACTAGACCTGCCTGCACGATTCTCTGAGGGCGAAGCGTTCCAAGGTTTAGGCGCTTTAGCAGCATCCCCTTTTACCGGGTTCTTCTCCAAGAGTCGAGACAACAAAAACTACACTTCAGACCTTATTGAGAAAAGCAGTGACGTGTTCAACAAGGGGCGCACCGGCTATGTCGATGTCAAAGACAACGTAGACCCTGTAACTAAAGGTGTTGTAGGTTTTGCCGGAGACGTACTCCTTGACCCTCTTACCTGGCTCCCAGCAGCCCAAGTTGTCAAAGGCATCAACCTAACCCTTCGAGGGGTTCGTAAATTCACTGAGGTAGCCAAAAAAGTTATTCCCAAATCCAAGACAGCTAAAGAGGTCATTGAGGATACTGTCGGGAACGAGAAAGCTCCTACCAACAAGCCTGGCAGTTT
>Ga0222673_1000577_pt1 | contig 15686 bp, 30 predicted proteins | sample AntAcemetagen801_FD_179845 | JGI IMG/M metagenome (GOLD analysis project Ga0222673, IMG submission 179845) | Saline water microbial communities from Ace Lake, Antarctica - #801 | ecosystem: Environmental > Aquatic > Non-marine Saline and Alkaline > Saline | place: Antarctica: Ace Lake...
GCTATTCTCAGCAGAGAAAAGATACTGACGGAACTTTATTATTTATAGAAAAACAAGTTGATTCAGCGACAATGTTCGATGTCAACAAGACTATCATGCGTTGCTTGGTTAAGAATATAGCAATGTTTGGGCTAGGCCTAAGTCTTTATGCTAAGGATGATATTGTTTTTGATGATGAGCCAGATAACAAAACAGGTATTCCAGCGATAGACAACGCTACTGATGCAGACAGCTTGAACAAGAAAGGCATTAAGCTTGCAGAAACACAGGCTAAAGTATCTGCTGAACTTGCACCTCCTACAAGTGCTAGAGAGTCTACCCAAGAACAAAGAACAGAGCTTCGTATATTGTCAGACCAAAAAGGGATAACTTTGCAACAAATACATGGTAAGTATAAGCGTAAAAGCTTACTTTCAATGACTTGGGCTGAAGCAAAAGAAGCGATAGACACATTAAGAGCTAGAAAGGATAACCAAGATGCAACTACAGATAAAAACTAAATTAGATGTTATTAAGAAGATCAGTACAAACTTTCCAGAGGTTAAGAAGTTCTACCTAGAGAAGCTTGATGCTTACAAAGGGCTTACTTATGGAGAAACTCAGATAAAAGAGGCCAAGGTGGATAGGGCAAGCCTGAACAAAGAGATTAAGACGCTAAAGAGTATTATAACAGAGACTAAGAAGGTCTTGCTTAATCCTATGAATGAACTAGACACCAACATAAAAGAGTTAGTCTTAATAGTTGAAGGTGTTAGCTCTGAGATAGACTTACAGGTAAGGGATGCAGAAGAAAAAGCTAGGGCAAAGAAGTATGATCTTATAAAGTTATTCTTTAATGAGGCTAATGAACGATTTCCTGAATTGAAGCTAGAAAAGATTTGGCAAGACAACTGGATGCTAGTTACATATTCCATGAAGAATGTACAAGCAGATATAGCGACAGCTATCGGATATTTTGCAAAAGAGATTGATGTAATTACAGGGATGCGGTCTAAATTCGAGGATAAGCTTAAAGAGGTTTATTTCGAGACAATGGACTTGGCTATAGTAATGCGTAAGAAAAACGATATGGAAGAGGCTGAGAGGGTTGTATTGGCAAAGCAAGAAGAAGAGAAGATTGAGAAGCCAGTTGTGCAAACTAAAGAAGATGTTGTCGATAAGGTTTTGGCTCCTACTGAGATTAAATCTGATGAGTTTGAAGTGATCTTGAGAATCACTGCAACAATCGGACAGCTTAACTCGTTGAAAGAATTTTGTAACATGGCTCAGATTAAATACGAGAAGATGTAGGGGGATCTATAATGACAAAAAAATATTGTGTATTAGAAAAATTAGACATGTTAGGTGCTTGTAAGCATGAGTGCCAGAGCTGTAGTTGGCTAATGAGTAAAACAAAAGCCAACGCCTATATTGCGAGAACAAAAAAGGAAGTAGCTCGTATTGAAAAACTTTTAAAGTACTCTTATTCAAGAAACCCTAGGTATAAGTCATGCAACAGGTAGAGTTTAGGGAATATTTTGATGCTGTCCAGGGCAAAGAAACTAGTAGAATATTAGATTCAGATTCACCTGATGCTATATCTATTGTCAGGAATCATTGCGCTATTGCGATGGCTCGTATAGGGCAAGAGCTTGCTCTAATGAAAAACCAGATAGACCTACAGTATATTCTGTTAAGAGCTAAGGACGACAATACAGGCAGACCGTTATTCCCTGTAGATGATGCAAAGAAGCTTGCAGAAGAAAAGGTGAATGGTAGCTTTCCTGTAACTAGAAGAGAGCTTGATTATATAGGCGAGGCAATGTCTCAATGTTGTAATGCTTGTGCTTCTAGGATTAGGGTATTAGAAAACGAAAAAAAAGAAAAAGGAAGTGGGACATGAAGGTAATAATGACAAGTATTATGGCAGTAGGTTTTGGATACGCTATCTTTACTATCGCAAGGTCTTTAATTAATGACTAGGCACATGATTAACGAGTATCAAGAGGATAAGAAGCGTATCGTTGTAGGTTCTCTTCATAACTTCGTAGAGTTTAGAAAAAAGCTTCACGATTCTTTGGACTTACACCACCATATAAAACAAGGCGTATGGATGTATGGAGAGCAATGGTGCTTTGAAATGTTCGATAACTACTCAGGCGTAACACGTAAGAAGCATGAAAATATCCATAGCATTAATGGAAAGGAAGAGTTGCCTAATTTACACAAGATGCATAACGGAGTAGATGTTGACGAGGTATTGTTTAACTGGCTAGAAGAGCAGGAGAAAGCACCTAGAGATGAATGGTTCTTTATTCAGAGGTTACTGCCAGTATTGTTGATTATTAGAGAGAATAGAAAAGGGGTAAAAGATGAATAAATGTTGTTTACAATCACAGATAAATTTAGTTAGTGGGATTATTGACGCTATGGAAAGCTTAAATAGCATGAAGAGAGTTAGTGTATTCACATTGAATATGGTTATTAAGATGCTAAAGGATTTAAAAGTAAACTTAGAAAAAGAACTAGAAAGCGAGGGGTAAAATGTTTTTCAACACTAATTTTCTTAAAGGGTTATTTCTAAAAGCAGCATGGCATGATACAGAGAAGCAAAGGGTTGAGGTGCTTAAGTTCTTCAAAGAGAATCACGGCGAGTACACACCTTGGCAAGTTCATTGGATAGTGCTACCCAATGCGCCGATTACGAGCGTTAGAAGAGCTATTACCAACTTAACGAATAAAGGGCTACTAACTAAGACTGATAAGATGCAAAAAGGCGATTATGGGAAACCTAACCATCTTTGGAAGCTGGCTTGAATATTAGTAATAAAGTAGTATAATGAAAGTAAGGAGTAAGAGAATGACAGAGGAAGAGTATCAAGAAATATTTAACAACACATTAGGTAAGATTATGACAACAATAGAGATTTCAGGTAATGAAGCTCTAAAGAAGTCTATCAAAAAAGAGCTGTTTGATTTTTCAGACATCATAAGAGAAAGAGCGATCAAAGGAGTAAGAGAAAATGGGAATAAAGGGTTATATTAAACTACACAGAGAGTTGATGGACTGGGAATGGTATAAAGAACCTTTGATAACCAGACTATATGTACATCTGATATTATCTGCAAATCATAAAGATAATACTATACGTGGCATTTCGGTTAAACGAGGACAGTTTTTAACAGGCAGAAAGAAGCTTAGTTTTGACACTGGAATTTCAGAGCAAACAATAAGAACTTCTTTAAATAAGCTAAAATCAACCAGCTACCTAACCATCAAATCAACCAGCCAACACTCAATAATAGCACTAAGAGACTATGATTTGTTTCAGAGACCAACCAGCGAGCTAACCAACAACCAACCAGCGTCTAACCAGCGTCTAACCACAAACAAGAATGAAAAGAAGAATAAATACATAAGCGAGTTCGTTAAACTCTGGGAGAGTTATCCAAATAAAAAAGGGAGAAAAGAGGCAGAGAGACATTTTAACGCTTCTGTTAAGACAGATCAGAACTTACTTGATATAACTAAAGCTTTAGAGAACTTTAAAAAAGACTTAGTATCTAAAAAAACAGATAGTAAGTTTATAATGCATGGCAGTAAATGGTTTAATAATTGGGAAGATTATATTAACGTTGTAACAGAAACAGATCCTTATGACGGGTTAGGCAAAGATTTATTTCTGAAGCGTAAGGCACAAGTCTGGGCTGATGAGCAAAGGAGTAAAGATAATGATTAAAGCTACTGATGATGAATTAATATTAGTATTCGGATTAATACAGAACCCTGTTATGATTCCTGACCTTACGGACTTCCAAGAGCATGAAATGTCTAGGATAGCTTTTGCTATTATTCAGTACCTAAAAGAAATAGACTTGGAGAAGTGGATTGATACTGGTAATTGTATAATGACATTTATTAATCTAAAACGCAGGAAAGTTATAACTGCATCAGAGTTTGAAGAATTGTATAATCTTTTTGGTGATTATAGTACTGCACATTGTTACATACTCAACGCTTATCAGAACATTAAAGAAAACAGCATTAAGAACAAACTCGCTATAAATCTTAGTTCTATAGATTTGGAAGATGATATTTCTGATATATATTCTCAAGTCAAATCAGGGCTTGATTCTATAAACTTAGAAGCTGATGAATATGTAGAGTCTATGGAAGATATCGAACCTAGAAGTAATAAGACACAAAAGAGTTTAGTAAACTTTAACCATTCTAAGATGCAAGACAATATTGCTATAGATGAAAATTATTTAGTTGTTATTGGCGCAAGACCAGGCGTAGGGAAAACAACATTTGCGGTTAAATTAGCATTAGAAAATTCTAAAGGTTCAAAGGTGTTATTTTACAGCTTGGAGCTTACGAAAGAACAGATAACAAGAAAAGCTAAATACTATGGCGGATACTATCATAAGTCCAACGTGTTGGTTAAGCATAGTTCAAGAGTTGCTATCAACGATATCCGAAAAGATGTAAAAAAGAGTCAACCTAAGTTTGTTATAATCGACCAACTAAACAAAGTAGAAGCAGAAGGAAAGACGGAACTAGATAGGCTTACTAATGCCATTAGAAGCTTAAAGATATTAGCAACAGAGTTAAAAACACCGATGATAGTATTGCACCAGATTAATAGATCTGCTGTAGATAGCGAAAAGCCAATGATACAGCACTTGAAAGGTTCAGGAGCAGTAGAAGAAGAATCTGACGTTATTCTATTATTGAGCATTGGGAAGGGTTTCATAACAACGGTATATTGTGATAAGAACCGAAGTTTAAATGGAAATACTTACAAAGCAGATTTTAAGTTTGACCCTCAAAAGAACTTATATAAGGAGATTTAGATGAACAAATGGGAAGAGTACGAGACAGAAAAAAAGCTAATAGTAGCTAAGGATGCAAAAGATTATGAGAGCCAGATAAATGCATTGATTAAGAAGTTGAAGATTTGAAGATTTGAAGATAAAACTAAGAGAGAAGGAGTAAGAGAAGATGATAGGCAACTAAAAAGAATGGAGGCTGAGTGATGAACTGGAAGCAGATATTTAGAAATTTATCAAGGCAAGGTGGTTAAATAACGAAAAACAAAGGCAAGCGTGTGCCATTGTTTCTCCACAGAAATTTGTAATTTCATAGTTTGTAAATAAAATGAATAATAACCATAATTTTTATGTTATAATAAATATAATATAAAGATAAGGAGTAAATAATGCAACTAGTAGAAACAAAAAAAGAAGAGGTATATTGTGATAGTCATATAGTAGCAAGAAAGTTTGAGCAACCACATTCTGAAGTTGTAAAAAGAATAAAGAAACTTGAGTTGGATTTAATAAAATTAAGGGGTGTTTCAAACCACCCTAAAACTTTCAAAGAAGAAAGAGAATATCGAGGACAAAAATATACATCGTATTTAATGAATAGAGAATTTTTCTCTTTATTGGTTATGAGGTTTAAAGGAACAAAAGCTTTAGAGTGGCAAATAAAGTTTAACAATGCTTTTTATCAGATGGAGCGACAACTTATAATTGAAAGAACAAACGCATCTAACCCACACTGGATAGATAATAGGAAACAATTAAAGATTGGAAGAGTGGAAACAACTGACGTTATCAAAGATTTTGTAGAATATGCAACTAGGCAGGGTTCGACAAAGGCTAATTTTTATTATAAGCACATAACAAATGCTACATACAAGGCATTAGGGTTAATGATCCAGAAGAAACCTAAACTAAGAGACACTTTAACTGTTTATGAAATAAGCGAATTATTATTAATGGAAAGATACGCTAAAGATTCAATTAAGAAATACATGGATTTAGAAAGACACTATACCGATATTTACGAGTGTGTTAAAAACGACTTATTAAGTTATGGAACTATTTTAAGGATAGCATAATGAGTTGGGATTCACTTCCGGCACACCTAGAAGCTAGAGTAAGATCAGAAATATCTATGGCTTCAAAGCTTATACCGAACAAAAGGCGTAGCAAATACGGAAACGTAAAGGTTGAAGCTTACGGAACAATATTCGATAGCAAAGCTGAATTGGCGAGGTATGACGAATTACTACTGTTGCAGAAAGCAGGATTAATCACAGACCTAGAAACACAGCCCAAATTCGAGCTATTAGGGACACTAAGATATAATGGAGTAACTTTTTGCAAAAGAAACTATGTGGGCGATTTTAGGTACTTTGAGAAATCAACACAGAAAATAGTTGTAGAGGACAAAAAGTCAGTTGCTACTGCAAAGGATAAAGTCTATCGGCTCAAGAAGCACATGTTGCTTGCTAAATATCCTGATATTTGTTTTAGAGAGGTGGTTTAATGATAGTTGAAGCGACAAGTAAGATCATGCCGAGACAGGAAGTTAAGCCGGCAGGTATTCCGAAGGTTGAGCCTGTTGCGGAAGTTATAGAAAAGGGGTGGCTGGCGTGAAGATTTGTAATCTATATTGTGGAATTGGAGGAAATCGTAAGTTGTGGGGTGATGAGCATGAGGTAACGGCGGTAGAGTTAGACCCTAATATTGCTGCTATTTATAAAGACTTCTTCCCTAGTGATACAGTTATAGTGGCAGACGCCCATGCTTATCTTTTAGAACATTACAAAGAGTTTGATTTTATCTGGGCAAGTCCACCGTGCCAGACACATTCAGTATGTAATAATTTCTTAAAAGGACAGGGCATTATACGTTACCCAGACATGAAGTTATACCAAGAGATTATATTATTACAGAAGCACTGTAAAACAAAATGGGTAATTGAAAATGTAAAACCATATTATGACCCGTTGATAACTCCGCAACATTCAGGAAGACATGCGTTTTGGTCTAATTTTTGTATATCTGATATAACAATAGATTACCAACTAGGGACAATGAATAGAACAGCATCTAAAGATAGTCAAAGGCAAGCAATAATCAGAGAAGCACAAATACCTGAGCTAATCGATTTGCATGGGTTAAAAGATTTTAAGATTAAAAACAAGAGGCAAGTGTTAAGAAATTGTGTTGTGCCAAAACTAGGCAAGCATGTATTTGATTGTGCATTTAAAAACGTGCAAGAAAGATTATTTTAGGGGGAATAATGGAAGTATTACATAGGGGCATACTAAACAAAACACTTGCAGACATATTGCACGACATATACAGAGAGAACCACTTCGAGTACCCAGCTTCGTTCGACAAGTTCGGCTCAGATATAGCAGAAATGTTGCTTGATAGGTTCGATAAGATAGAGGCAAACCCTAAGATATACGCAAGCAGAGAGGGCTTTGACGCTCTTCCGATGGAAATAAATAAATATATTAATGTTAAATAGTTGACATAATAATAATAATAAAGTTATTATAGGATAAGAAAGCGAGGGTAATATGAAAAGATTTCAACAGCTAGAACAGGTACAGGGCAAACTAGAAGCTATGGATGAGACAATGCAGAACTCTATAGACGATGCGTGGGAGAACTTTCAAAAGACTATAGACAAGAACGAGAAGCAAGAAATCAGCAACTATATGGACAATATAAGAGAACAGAGAAAAGAGTTAAATGCTGCGATAAAGAGCAATAGGTCAAAGCTAATATGCTTAAATAAAGACGGTGAGCAGCTTGCAGAAATTTACGATGGCGATTTAATGCTTAAATCAAAAATAGTTTGGGGCGATGATTTGCAAGCGATCAGCAACTTCCTAAAGATAATGATGGAAGAAGTCTAATGGACATCTACTGCGAAGATGATATCGATAAATCTGGCATAGATACTTGCAAGACTTATTACGATTACTTTAAAGAAAACGAAGCTGTTGACTAATGACTTGGCATCTAGTAAGCGAGCAATATGGAAGCAAGCTATATGTATCGAGTTGTTGGAAGTATGCAAAGAAAGACTGTTACGTGTTCGGGAAATTAAGATCTGTTACTTATAAACTAGGAAAGTGTGGGAAATAAAAGTATAAAGGAGAATAGAATGAAAATAGGTAGAGAGTATAAGGATGAGTTTCATAACTTCAAGTATAAGGTTTTAGGGTTCAATAAAGATAGAATGTATATTGCTGAAGAAGATGGAACACTTTCCAATTTAGTTACAAGTAGCTGTAAGTCAGACACACTACTCCCATCAAGCATAGAGTATCTAAAAGGGATTAATCAGCCATTTGGTACGTTGGATGAAGATGTGCAAAAGGCGTTGAAGAGTATAGATAATGGCAAGAATATTGAGTTCTATAGTAATTGTTTCTGGGAAGTCCTAGAAGATTCTCCATCATGGCATCCTGAGCTTTCCTATAGCCTAGTTAGCGATTATATAGAGAAGCCAGCGTATGTCCCTAGAAGCTTTAAAGAAACAAAAGTAAGAGTATACAACGATGAGTTGAGCAAAGAAGTGCAAGAGGCTTTGTTTAAGTTGGGGTATATGTGGTCTGGAAAAGGAGAAGATTTTGCTGGAGGAATGGAGTATTTAAGAATAGATAATAGTCATATAACGTGGCTAGATGAACGTGGCTTTCAATTTGATAGCAACAAAGAAGTACAAGCACATGAGATACTAGAGGAGGCGAGTAAGTTATGAGTATAGGAGTAGATAATAACGGAAATAAAGACAAATCAATAAGTATGCAAAAGGTTTATGACCATGAGTTTGAGCAAAGAACAAATGCTGAAAATTATTGTGTTAGAGAAGTTGAAAAGGCTCAAGCATACAGAGACGGATATAAAGCAGGAATAGCCGAAATGGTTAATATGTTACAGCATTGTAATTTAGATAGCAAAGTATAAAGGAGTGATAGAGATGAGTGAATCAAGAAAAGTAGTGAAAATAAAAAATCCAGATAAATATTGGAACATTAATATAAAGGGAATACCTAACAAAAATGTGCCTGACGAAACAAAGATATTAAATAATATATCAACATGTAGAGGTTATTATTTTCACGTATATGATAACTCTAGTTTACATTGGGAAGATACAGGTAAAACCCCTAAAGTTCTAAAACTAGAAATACCACACAACGCATTTGTTCTTGTTTCAATAAGAGTTGATGATGAAATTTAAAAATTGCACTAAAGAGAAATAGGAGATGATAGAGATGAGTGATAAATGTAAACATGAGTGGGAATATTACGATTTATTATGTTTTCCGCCCATAAAGAAGAAAAGATGCAAGTTATGTGGATATGAGCATGAATGGGATTTGCCACAAGCTGAAAAGGTAGAAGATTCTGGTAGCGAAGCAGATTTCGGTACCAAAGATAAGGAAGAGAGTTGGGAAGAACATTGGAAGAGCAAGATAAGAAGCATACTGCTAGACGAAGAGTTATCGCTAAATGGTAGGCACAACAGGATTATGGAAGTGGTTGAAGCAGAGAAGAAAAAAGCTGAAGCTAGAGGGTTTAATACTTTGTTAGCAACGTCTGGTTGTTATAGTTTTGAACAAACAAAGCAACTCATAGAAACAGAGAAGAAGAAATTAGCTATGGATATATCTAAAGACATAGAGATTAGGCTAAACATCAAACATAAAACTTATGATGAGATTAAAAGATGTGTCTTGGAAGGCTGGCAAAGGACTTAAAGCAAAGTATAAGAAATAAACTACCACGAAATCGTGGGGTTTTAAGAAAGGATAATGATATGAAAGTAAAAATAGGCGATAAGATAAGAAGTAAATATGGGAAAGAGCGTATCCTGACAGTACAGAGTATTGGGAATGTTAAGTTCTATGATGTTATTGATGAAAATGGAATACATGATGTTATCCAAGAAGACTATGTTAAACCATACGTAGAACCAGCTAGAAGCTTTAAAGAAACAAAAGTAAGAGTATATAACGATGAGTTGAGCAAAAAGGTGCAAGAGGCTTTGTTTAAGTTGGGGTATGAGTGGGAATTTACACTTGGGGCTAACATTAGCGTTCGCTATATTTTTATACGTGACAGGATTATGACTAACTCTGTCATTGAATGTTTTAACGCTCACGATTTCAAAGAAGTACAAGCACATGAGATACTAGAGGAGGCGAGTAAGCTATGAAATATAACGTAAACAAAAACACGAATCAATGTGAAACAAACTGTCCATATGTTACTGATAGAAAGATTGGCTCTTATGGTTGTTGTAGTATTTGTAGTAATTTTATATCACAAGACAAAACAAATTACACAGTCAAGTGCAAGGAAGAGATACTAGATGAAGCGAGTAAGCAAGGAAAGGGTGAGGCGAATGATAACTAAAGAAAAAAAAGTATTCAGATGTAAGGTTTATAGAGAAGGCAAATCTTACAAAGGATCGAGCGAGTTCCGTGAAAGACTTGGATATAACGGACTAGACTTTGATGACAAAGAGATTGTTGACGCATTTATTGAGAGCAAGAGGGAGCTAGTTGGAAAATCCTATACTGAGGCAGAAGTCAAGTCCCTACTAGAAGCAGAACGTGCTAAAGTTATTCAAGAAATAATAGAATGGGCAGATAAAGAGAATTGGCATTATGCTGACTTTGAGAAGCTTAAAGCAAAGTATAAAGGAGAATAGAGATGAAGGAAGTATGGAAAAGCATTAAAGGATTCAGTCATTACGAGGTATCAAGCGAGGGAAGAGTAAAGTCTAAGGCAAGGGATGTGGTTCTAGGTGGTGGTAAGTTAAGCTATCAGGTAGAAGAGCGTATGTTGAAGTCAAGGATAAACGGAAAGCGCAGAGTTGTTGCTCTTTACAAAGATGGGAAAGGGTATAGTAAAACAATAAAGTCTTTAGTAGATGAAGCGTTCAAGGAAGCAGACAAGAAAGAGTTCTTCGCTTCGTTTAAGGTTGTTGGTGATAAGCTCATGGTAAACGATCACAAAAGAATCATAGTACTTCCTAATACGCTAAGAAACAAATATGCCATGCTAGTAGATAGCATGATGAAGCATGATAACGAGACTGGCACAACTCTAGGGATTGGAAAGGTCAATGCTGTTTAAGTGCATAGAATGTAACGAGGTAACAGAAGGGCTGAGAATGACCATAAACGGAAAGCCTCGGTTTAAGTGCTACAAGTGCAAGACAGAACAGGATTTTATACCAGAGAAGAAACCTGATAGCCCATGCTTCATAGTTAAGTGTTCGGGGTTCGTTGGTAAGTCAGATGGATACTAGCATGGTGTGTTATAATAATAATAAAGCGAGGTGCAGTATGCAAATAGCGATAACAGCAATAATGATACTAGCTAAAGCCTATGTGATATGCTTAGTAATAGCGTTTATAGTGTACACAGTTTCTAAACATGTTATAAACAGGTGGTGGAGTATTAAAAGATGAATAGGAGACAAAAAAGAAAACAATTCAAGAAAGCCTTAAATAATATGCTACCAAGTAATATGACAATAGATTTAAGTGGCTTATTTTGGGGAGCTTGCAAGACCACAAGAAAAGGGATGGTGTTCACTCATACTTTTACAATGAGGCAAGAATCAGGAGCTTATTCTGCAGAAAGCCCATGGTTAAAGGAATCAGCATAATGACAAATAAATCAGAAGCACTGCAAAAGAAAAAGCCAGTAAAAAAGAAAAGTAATGCAGGCAGAAAGACAGTTATGACTAAAGAGGTACTCAGAAAATTAGACGAGTGTTTCCTTAATGATTTATCTGACAGGCAAGCTTGCTATATCGTAGATATAAATCCTGAATCATTATACGCATACCAAAGAGAGCATCCAAAATATACTGAGCGAAAAGCAACACTTAAAGAAATGGTCAAAGCAAAGGCGAAGATGGTTATAGCCAAGACTATAAATAGCAACGACATCAATACCGCTAAATGGTATGCAGAACACAAGATGCAATCAGAGTTCAGCACGAAGCAGGAAATAGCTGGCTCAGGTGGGTTTGCAAGTGCTGTTACCGTAGAATTTATTTAATGACCGCTCGGATTCAAGTACCTAAGAAACTTGAGCCAATATTCACAACAGACAAGCGTTTTATATTCACAGAAGGTGGACGTGGTGGTGGTAAGTCTCACTCTATAGCTAGAGCGTTGCTAATCAAAGGCATTAAGTCTACGCGTAGGATACTTTGCACAAGAGAGATTCAAAAGTCTATCAGCGAATCAGTATATAAGTTACTAGTAGATATAATCAATGAGTATAACCTTCCGTATTATTACACCAACACAACAATAAAGTGCGCAGTAACAGATACAGAGTTCTTCTTTGCAGGGCTACAAGGCCATACAGTAAATTCAATTAAATCATTCGAGGGTATAGATGATTGCTGGATAGAGGAAGGGCAAACTATAAGTAAATACTCAAGCGATATACTTATTCCAACGATAAGAAAAGAAGGCTCTCAAATATATATATCAATGAATAGAATGGAAGAGGTCGACCCTTTATATGAAAAACTAATACTATCTGAGCGTGATGATGTATTGCATATTAAGATTAACTTCTATGAAAATCCTTTCTGTACTCAGGTTATAAAAGATGAGGCTGCACAATGTAGGCTAGAATCAGAAGAGGACTATCAGCATATCTGGGAAGGTAGCCCAATAACTCAAGGTGATAAGTGCATATTATCGTTGGTTAAAGTAAAAGATGCTATGACAAGGAAAATAGAAGCTGTTGGTGGGCTAGAGGCTGGTGTCGATGTAGCAAGGTTTGGCGATGATAAGACAGTAATAAGCCTAAGGCGTGGTCTTAAGTGTTTAGTAGTTAGAGAGTTTGCAAAGTTAAGGACATACGAGGTAGCACAAAAGACTATCGGAATGCTCAAAGAGTTCGCAAAGAAAGATGAGAAGATAAAAGATTGCTCAATAAAAGTAGATGATACTGGCGTTGGCGGTGGGGTAACTGATGAGCTATTCAGGCAAGGATATAGAGCGGTAGCGGTCAATAATGGACAAACAGCGAAGAATAAAGACAAATACGATTCTGCGATAACTGAAATGTTTTACGATATGCGAGATATGCTAGACGATATAGAATTGCCAAACGATCAGCAATTATTGAGAGAGCTTACTACTAGACAATTTGACTATGATAGACTTGGAAGAAAAAAAGTAGAGGCTAAGGATAAGTATAAGAAACGTTATAAAAAATCACCTGATAGGTCAGACAGCGTTCTTCTTTGCTTCTATAACTACCACAAGTGTAGTGGTATTTTGATGTTATAGTTTGCCATGCTAGAATAAGACTATGAAGAAAGCTATCCACAACACCACGACTTCTATAGGCAGATTATTGGGTTGGCTCTATGGATTATCTAAGCAATACTACACATTTATATTATTACAGATTTTTCTATTATTGGTAGTAACGCAAATACAGGGCTATAAGGCGGTATTCTTTATTATGCAGTTTCCAATCACGATGTACGTTATGAAAGGTAAAAAATGAGCTTAAAAACAGGATTCATCAGTGGGGTTAAAGATATTAGTCAAGAAGCGTTAGCCAACTATCACACGAACTTCGACAAGTATTCACCTATTCGCAATAACGGTGGGCTTGGTGGCGATGATAAGGCTGAAATAGGCGTTTATGGCTCTGGTGCTAGTGCTTGGGTTTCTGCTTGTGTGAACCAGTGGAATAGAGATATCTCAAACATGAGGTTCTTCATTAAAGATAAAAAGGGCGAAGAGATAGAGAACTATACTGGCGATTTAGTAGACCCAATAATAAACGGATATGCAAACATGGACTTTTCCGGCATGGCTGGTATTGCTGCTTCAAGGATAAAGCTTGCAGGAAACGATATATGGCTAAAGGACAGGGCATACAATAAATACAACACAATATTTAAAACAGTAGGTCAATTTATTATAGTACCTGCTGGATGCTGGAAGATTAACCTAGATTTCTATCATACAGGCATCAAAAACTATACTATTAACTTTGGTAACGGATTACAACGTGATTTTCTACCAGAGGAAATAATACACTTTAAAGATGGGAATATCATAAATGCCAACATAGGAACTGGCGCTATTGCACAAGCCAGAATGAATGTAGAGAGTGAAAAGGTTTCCCAGGAGTATCAAAACACGTACTTCGAGTCTGATGGAAACCCTAACCTAGTATATATCGATAAGAACGTTTCAAATATGGAAGATGCTAAGAGTCGGGGACAGCTTATAAAGTCCAACTACGAGGACAAGAAGTATAATAAGTCATTAATGTATGCGTTTGGTGATGTTGATATATCCACGCTAGGAGTATCAGCAAGCGATCTTGAATATATCGAGACTAAGAAACTAAACAGAGAAGCTATTATCTCTATCATGGGTAGCACTCCTGCTGTATTAGGGTTAGAGAAAGAATCAGGAAACAGAGCGATAAGCATAGTTGCAACAAACAATTATTATAAGCGTGTTAATAGCTTGGCCAGTCTATTGGTACAGGCGTTTAATATGCAGTACTTTAACGTAGAGATAAATAAAGATATGGTTTCTCTTGGTGTGCAGAAATACGCAACAGGCGATTATGCAGACGCAAAGGTGGGAGTTGAAGCAGGGATGCTTACGCCAAACGAGGGCAGGCAGATGATAGGAAAGGAAAGGATAGAAGATACTTTTATGGATGTTGTGTATCTTAGCAAGGCCTATGCACCAATTGATATGGTTAATGCTGGTATAGCAACAAATGGATTACTAGGAATAGCTCAGGCAGAGCAAAAAAAAAACTGTCAACTGATTTAAGCTGGAAAGATTTTTCACACAAAGAGCTAAATACATACGATAAAAAGAGTGGCAGAAACGTTGTAGGCGCTAACTCTGCACAGATGCCATTCCTTAAAGCAGGCACAGCAAGCAAAGATAAAACTGTTAAGAAATACAAGCCTAAAATGGCAACTATGCTCAAGTCTCAGAATGACAGAATTGTCGATAGGTATCGCGAATATTTCAATTTAAAGGCTGATAATATCCCAATATACGAGGTAGATATTTTGATAGATTACATACTACCAGATATTGAGGACGGAATTATCAAGACAGAAACAGTGCCGATGCACACTTCGGGCATACAAAAGGGGATAGAGGACATAAACGACATAGCAAAGGTTTCTGTTGATGCTAGTTTAGGAAATATAGCAGTAGCACAAGCACTAAATAATATCGGATTGCAGGTTACAAGAGTTAATTCTAGTACTAAGGTATTCTTGCGTAGGATAGTGTTGAAAGGGATTGCAGACGGTGATGGAGTACTTGCTATAAGTGATAAGATTAAAGATGCTGGCGTAAACGAGTATTACAAGGGCAGAGCGTTGGCGATAGCTAGAACAGAGACAAGAAAGGCATACGACGAGGGAGGCAAGATAGCATTTACGGACTTAGGAGTTGAGAAGTTCGATGTTGTTGGATGTGTTGGTACAAGTAACGGCAATAATTTTCTAGGACAATCTGCTGGATATGGTTCAAGGGATGAGAATATCGGTTGTTGCGGATTGCTTAAAGTAGATATGAAGCACTGGTCAGATGTGAGCCAGAGTCATCATATTCAGCACAATGGCACGATGACTGCAACACTAATACCGCTAGATGAGTAGTTTTTGTTAAAAGTAAAAGTAATGCTATTATTAAATAAGGAGTAACAAATGGATGAAATAGAAGTAAAAGAGATAGAACATGCTGGCGTAAAGTATTACGAGAAGTCCGCAAAGCTTAAAATGAAGGTGTCAGACTATGGCGTAAATGTCATTAAAGGTTCAGAGATTGCTGCAGAAGCGAATA
>Ga0222673_1000580_pt1 | contig 15602 bp, 19 predicted proteins | sample AntAcemetagen801_FD_179845 | JGI IMG/M metagenome (GOLD analysis project Ga0222673, IMG submission 179845) | Saline water microbial communities from Ace Lake, Antarctica - #801 | ecosystem: Environmental > Aquatic > Non-marine Saline and Alkaline > Saline | place: Antarctica: Ace Lake...
TACTCCCTCAAAGTTATTATATCGATCTGTTTCATGCGTATCGATTCCGCCGTTATATCCCATCTGGTAGAAGTTGTTTGTTGTATCAAATACCTCTGCTCTGAAATCTCCTGCTGTAGGTATCTGATCCATTACAAGTCGTCCGTCTGGATATAGTAGATATGATCCTGAGCTTCCTGCTGTTCCTCCTGTCATTCCAAAGAGTAGCTTTCCGTTGATAGCGTCAATTCCACCCCAAGTTATCGGGTTTGCTGACAAGCTATCTGCGTTGTTCATTATTTGCTGTGGAATCTTTTTGAAGTGGTACACATAGGTTCCTTGCGTTGCGTATATGTTTCCCCAAGTTCCAGCAAGAATGTAGACAGTTCCACCTATGTTTTTCATTCTCTGAACATTGTTTTCAGGCACTGCTAATGGAAGATTGAACGAGTCACTTACTCTATCCCAGGGATATATCTTATTGCTGGACGATCCTGCTGCGAGTAGATTTACTCCCTGCTCCTCCAGATGTACGAGTGTTTCATTTATTGGAGTATCTAGCGCTTGGCTATTATATGTATATGTGGCGCTAGTTCCAGGAGCAAATACTTGCCCTGGCTTTTCTAGGATGCTTCCAACATATCTGTCGTCTGTGAAATATATTACTCCATCTTGGCCAGTTATTGCGTAGTGTCTTTCTCCTGCTCCTGCTCCACTGTTCATTGACTGCCATGCATTATTGTTCCACGCTGGAGTTCTTAAATTAGTAGTTCCATAGACATCAATTACATCAATTACTGCGTTCCTGAATACGAAGAGCCACATTGCTGAGTCGTCTGAGTTCCATAATATAGCCAGTCCATTACCCTCTGCGCTTGTGAGAGTATTTCCGTTTAGTAGCCGGTAGACTGCTCCGTCTGTGTACCAAACTCGGCCACTACCATCTATCCCAAACTTAACTCCTGTTCTCGGATCCTTAACCATGTGCTTGATTGTTGCAGGGTTTACTGTTGTGAGTGTATGTGTTCCTGTGCCTGTGTCAGTAATATCTATCGGAGTAGATGCTTCGGAGTTTGTTATTGTAGTCGCTAGTTTGAATGTTGTTGCTGACAGTTTGATTACGAAGTAGTTTGTCGCAGTCGATAGTCCTGCTGGAAGAGTTCCTGTTGTAGTCAATACTACTGCTGTGCTGTTTTCAGGGACAGTGGCTGTGGCGGTACAAATATCAGTGGCGGCAACTGCTGTGAATGTTGAGGTATATGAAGCGTGGAACAGACTTGCGAGGTCTTTTCCTGCTTTCAAAGCTCCAGGGAACGATTCAATATCCACACGGCTCATATAAGAGAATCCCTTGTGCGGTGATTCGGCTATTGCCTGGTCAAATCCGTTTATGATAAGTGGTTCATTCATATTACTTTATGTTATTTTCTGCGATTGTTATTACTACATACATCATATCAACTCTAGTATTACTCTGAATAACTGGTCTGTTGGTACTCCGAAAAGAATTGAAGCCATTTGTACTAATGCGATTACCCCTACAAACGTAGCGACTACCTTAATTAGTTTGTGTTGTTGGTCTGCTACGGCTAGATGTAGCTCTAAGTCGCTCCTTTCTTTGGTCGCTAATTTTAAGTCTTCTTCAGCCTTATCAACTCTACCGTTTGTCTTTGTCGCTTGAGCAAGGGTATTTTCCCCTGTGATTTTCATTCCACGCAGAGTTACCCTCATATCATTAAAGTTCTTGTCTAGGTTTCCTAAATTGTTTGTTATCGCTTGAATACTTGAGTCTGTGGACTTCCTGATGTTGTCGTCTATGTAGTTTTTTGTTTCTGTAGATATGGTCATATTAGGCTACAGAGTTAAATGTTTTTATGTTTGCGATTGCTATACCGTTGTATGTTTTTATGTTTGCGATTGCTATACCATTCCATGTTTTTGTTTCTGGTAAAACAACAAAAGGTGCGAATGAAGCTGCAACACCAGCTATTGCATTTGGTCCATTAACATCTGTAACCGTCATTGAATAATCTCCTGCTGGGGTTTTGGGACCATTAGAGTCTCCAATACTAATAGAGCTACCAGCTGCCCTATCGGTATATCCAGTCCCAGCTGTTATTCCACCAGTTTGACTTTTAGGTGAAAACACAACCCAACAATTATCAGCGATAGTTGTGGTAACTACTGTAAGAGGTGTGTTCGCATTACCTGTAGCATTTGCATCGGGTTGTCCCGTTTGTGCCGCACCAGTATAGGAGGTTGACCTTGCCCAAAGGTCTGCCGTTGTACTCAATGTAGCAACAACATCATTAGCACCTGTAGCTGGTGCTACTATGAAATATAAATAACTCCAAACACTATCATCAGTTTCTTGGACCTTATTTACTTCCGTCATAGCCACACCATTGTAAGTAACGCTTGTAAGAACATCGGATGTGTCATTACTATGAACCCCTACAAACAATATTCTATTGCTACCTGTACAGGTGTGAGAAAAAGTTAGTACACCTGCTGTACCTGTGTTTCCAGAACTAAATGCATCAAATGCTATTGCCATTATCTTATAGTTAAGCCGTTAATTGTTTTTACGTTTACTGGGCCTGTGGGTGCTGCACCAACCATTGTCCAAGTTCCACTTGATGTGAATGTATGGATTGTATTTGCTCCTGAGGTAGTAATTGTTCCACCTGTTGAATCTGTTGTTGGACCATCACTTCCACCCCTAATTCCACTACCTCCACCAGAACCTCCTCCCCCCCCTACTACTAATGCATTTACTGTTGCCATATTAAGTGTGAGTTATAAAGTCAGGTGATGGATTCCAGTACATCTCGTTAGCTGTAAGAGCATATCCTACCGACTGAACCACCGCATCTGTTGTTGTTGGTGCTGTTTGTGTAACATCTCCTGATGTCTCTGAAAGGAATACTTGACCTCCTACTGTGAATGTTGGGAATGCTGCGTCGGCTCTTATCTGTCCTTGCATAAGAACTGTAATTGCTCCTCCATCTGTGGAAGCTAGTACACATATTCCTGTTAGGACTGCACCTGCTGTAGCTACTCCAGAAGCGTCTGTCTTGTACCACTCAGTATCTGCTGCTTTTAGATATACAGGCTCTCCAAAGGCTATTGTTTCTCCACCCGTTCCTGTGATTGTTGTTCCTGAATACTTTCCGTCTGCTGAACCTGCTGGGTCTAGTGCTATTGAAGCATTCTCTCCAAGTGTCATTACTCCTGTTAGGGTGAATCCTGAAACTGCTGCATATAGAGTATCAAAGTAAGTCTTTAGAAAGGCTTTAACATTTGTCCAAGTTATTTTCTTCAATACTCCAGCTGCTGTAAGAGAAGTTGCTACGAAGTCTGTATCGTTAGGTGTTGCGTCGCCAGCTCCACCAATGGTTGCTCCCAAAGTGGTTGCTGTTTCGTCTCCAGTGTTGGTATTGCTTGTGTTGCCTATCACCGTCTGCTCTGCATCTGTAACATAGTTCATGTCAGTTGCTTCTGTGAAGTTTGTGTTTGTGAAAGTTGGTGTCGCACCGCTGACTACACTTTGGTCTAACGCTTTGACATCTGTGATAGAGGTAAGCTCTGAATCCATCAATGCTCCTGCTGCTGTTACGTTAGTTGTGTCTGTTACGTCAGCTCCATCTTCTACACCATCTAGTTTTGTTTTATCACCATCTACAAAAGCACCTTCTGCAAGGATTAGTTGCCTTGCTGTTATCTGTGTTTGTATTGATGAAGTTGCACCCTTTACATATGCAAGCTCTGCAAGTGATGGGTATGTTGCTACCGCTGCTGATATTAGATTCTTTGAGCCGTCTGTTATAAGTATTTCAGAAGCTGTGAGTCCTGAAAGATTGAGAGACAGTGCGCCAGTAATAGCCCCTGTGTCTCCTATAAGTACGACTGAATCTTGTCCAGTCTTTCCGCCCGTGCCGTTAAATCTAACAACAGCATTGTCGGTTGATGAGGCCGGGCCTGTAAAGTCTCCTGTGCCAGCAGGCAAATCCACCAACAGTCTATGGGTTGTTGGATCAGCCCAAAGAACAACAGGAGTTACTCCGTCTGCGCTCGATACTCCTAACAGTGTAGGAATCGAGTTTTTGTCTCTTGGTGCATCTGCCATAATATTATTTTAATTACTATCTATTAATAATCGATTACTTGAGTCCACATAAAGAGCAACTGGCGCTCCGTCTCCTGCGCTGGAAGCAACCATTGCTACTGGTATTTGATTCGCATCTCTCTTGGCGTTTACAGGTCCATTATCAGACCCGGAAGAACTATCCTCTGTTATAAGAGAGTTGGAGTTACTTGTATTAACATATATTCTTTTAGGTGTTTCTCCATTCGTATTTAATACACCTATTAAGGTTGGTACGCTATTATTATCTCTTTTTGCATCATTCATTGTTTTTTTTGTTTACTCTCGCAATCGCTCGCTCCAGGGTCTTCCTCTGATCATCGAGCTGTAATTCTCTTGTATCAAGTGTTTGGTCTTTCTTTTTTAGTGACTCTTCGTAATCTTTGTTTGACTTTTCTTGGTTAGCCATCAGCTTCTCTTTTTTCTCTATATATTTATTCATGTAATGAGTTTCTTCATGAAGTTTCTTCCACGACTCACTGCATTTTTGTATCGATAACTTGTTTGATTCTTCTTCGTCCTTGAGATCAGCTTCTCGCTTATCAAGGTCTTCTCTTTTGTCTTCTAATTCCTGGTCACTAGTTGAGAGTGAATCAATTCTCTCGATTAGTTTGTCTTCTCTTTCCGATAAGCTAATTGTGTAGCTTTTGTTTTTTCTCTCTTTTTGATCAGCTAATGCTATCCGTTCATCAGCCTCTTGTTTTTGTATTTTGATTGGCTTCAGGGCATCTTTCTTTCTTTCTTCTAGCGCTAGCACTTCTTCTGTGAGCGCTTTCTTTTCCTCTGATGTCTTGATCCTGTGATCTATAAGTTCCTTATCCAAGTGTGCCTTTTCTTCCTTAACAGCCACCCTCGTTTGATTGAGGTCTTTGACGGCTGTCGTCTCGGCTAGGTGTAGCTTCTCAACTCTATCAATTCGCTCCGCCGTACCTTTGTTTTCTTCTTTTTTTACTGTTTTAAGGTTAAGGAGTTGCATGTTTTAAGTTGCTATTAGATTAGCTTGGTTTGATAATGGCCTCCATATAGCATAGTAAGTTATTACTCCTGCTGTGATGTTGGCTGTTGCGACTGTCTGGATGATGTCTTGACCTGATGGAATTATCTGAGTCGCAGGCATTGCCTGTATCAGTCCCGGTGTTGTATCTATCCAAACTTCACTCGCGTCAATATCAGTAGCTGTTGTTAGAGCTATAAGTAGCGCAGTACCACTTGTCACTCCTACCTCTAGTGTTGCCGACGCTCCTGCTAGTAAAGTAGTACACACCCCAAATACATGAACAAGAACATCACCAGTTACAGTGAATAATGTTGCTGGATTTCCAGTTCCGTCGAAGTCTCCGGGGTCGTTTGTTGTAGCACCATCAAAGGTCACTGTCTTACTGACAATGATTCCATCTGTGGTGATTGGCACCGCGTTTGCATCTCTTGAAAATGTTCCTGGTGTTTGTGTCATGGCGTTTTTTAATTAGTCTCCGGGGCTGTTTCAGTTGTTGATGATGTAGTTGATACTTCATCTTCTACTGGACTACCTCCAAAGCTCTCTTCACTATCGTCTTCGTCGTCTTCTGGTGGAAGAATGATTTGTGGTCCATTAGGATCCTGCTTTTCTGCGACTGTTGGTTTTTTCTCTCTGTTTTTATTAGCGACTTTGATTAGTGTATCGATGTCGTCTTTTTTGTCTCCTAGTGCCTCTTCATCATCAGGTGTGAATGCCTTATTGAATAGATCCATATATTGTGGAACATCCTCTGGCTTTTTAGGTGATACGAATTTCTCTCCATTTGCATAGACAGGCGTACCATCTGCTTTCTTTCGTAGAAGCTCTCGGTTTACTAAGTGCTTTGCGAAATGTCCTGCTAGATAATCAGGCATGTACATAGTCTGGCCGGGAGTAAATGTTTTACCCTTGCCATCCCAGTGGCCTGTGAATTCTTCTTCTGAGAAGTTTGTGAATAGTGCTGTTTTCATAATGTTATGTGCGAGGGGGTTATCACTCGCTTTTTATACCCAAGCCGTTCAGCGATCGGCGTTATTTATTAAGCGCTGAATGTTTGCTTCTGACTCTATCCCAACCCCTATGAGGGGGCTGAGTAGAATCAGAAACTTAAGACTATATTAGTCTTAGGTTGACCATTGCGTACTCTGCTGAAGTAGCAGCAACTAGTGCTGTTCCTACAACTACCATGATCTCTGGTGCGCCATCTGCTGTAACTTCTACAGCTCCTGCGACTGTTGCGGATGCAACTACATCTAGCCCAACACCAATTGTGTCGTCAGCAAGCACAGAACAAGGTCCTGATACCTGTAGCCATCCGAAGTGAGCAGCTGTAAGCGCTTGTACGGCAACTCCTGCTGGAGCTGAGCTAACTGTTGTTGGGTTAATGATCACACCAGCATAAGGGTTCTTGATGAGATCGATTGTTGTTGAAGTAGTTAATGCTACTTGGATTTCATCCTCAAGATCAAGTGTCACTACTGCTCCTGCAGCAGCTGCGTGTCCTGATATTTTGTAATAGAATCCTTCCCCTGCATCGTCAGCGACTCCAACGAATCCGCCAGCGTACTGGTTTGCAGTCACGGTGACTGTTCCAGTTGTGACGATCTGAGTTGCGCCTGCAGCCGCAGCTGCAATTGCTAGGTTATGGTCGCCTGTATCTTGAGCAGAAGACTGTTGAAGTTTTCCTGCTGCAAGTGCAACGGCACCAGCCTGACAATATCGGAATGCGCGACCATCATTTGAGTGAACAAGTTCTCCTATATTGTGGACAGCTGTTGAGCTATCTACGAAGAGTCCTTGTCCAACAACTGCTGGTCCTGTTCCTGTTAAATCTGTCATGTTTTTAACTTAATTAGATTAATAATTTACTCTTACTGAGAAGCCCAAATCCCTGACTGAGCTACTGTGTACCACTTGCTAACACCATCAGAAACTAGCGTGATGTAGTCTCCAATAACATTAGTTCCAGCAGTGTTCTTAATACCAGTACCTCCGGCTGGTGTAATGTCGGCTCCAGCATCATTTGTTGCTCTTGCTTGGATTACCTCCGATCCGGCTGGGTTAATAAGAATTTCTCCTGCTGCATTTCCACATTTGAATGTGAATAGCAATCCGGATGTAGCTGCTGATGGCAACACAAATGTCTGTGTAGCAGATGCCTTTGTAGCGATCATCATCTTTCCAGATTCTGCTGCTACCAAAGTATCTCCTGTTCCTGTCAGTTGTATTTCAGCTGTTCGCTTTAGTCCAGTTGTGGCTCCTGCGAAAGAAGCGTCACCTGTCTGTGTCAAAGCACCTGTTACAGCTAATGTACTACCTAGTGATACAGCTTTCTGGGTGTGTAGCCCATGCTCCTGTACTGGGGGTACATATGATTCAATATATACTGTCATGATTTTTTGTGTTTAATGAATAAACAAGTATTCGACTAAATACCTGTGATACCTGTCAGCTTTCCGTGTCGCTTAGGGTTTGTAGTGATGAACTGTCCACCGAAGTAGATGTGTCCTACTACTGATCCTGCGTTAGCAGGTACTACCCAGTCACTCCATGAGAATCCTAGTCCGATTGGAGCAGCATAATCATTACCCTTGATTTGTGACTTGTAAGCTACTGCTTTTGCTCCGAAGAATGGAAGTGCATAGAAGTCTATGTAAGTTTCATTCACGGCTTGGAAGGCTCCTGATGTTGCCTTTTCGTCCTGAAGGATTGGCTTTGAGTTGAACTCAAGTGATGCGAATCCTGTTCCTCCTGTCATTCCTTTCATTGAGCTAGCGTCTTTCATGATCCTCTCTTGAGGTCGTAGAAGCTGGCCATAAAGGTTTGATACTGCTTCAGTTGTGTAATAAGCGGTTGGCTTCTGTGAACCAGAAGTTACTGCTGAGAACAATGTGTCTAATGAAGCAAGAGTTAGAGTACCTCCTGATGCAGTTACAGTACCTTGTAGAGTATTGTAAGTTGATCGTGAAAGTCCTCCGATGTTAGCAACGGCTGATCCGTCGTCAACAAGTGCTGCAAGACCAAGTGGGTCCTTTGAGCTGTTTCCAGTTCCATCAGCATAGAAGATAGTACCAAGGTCATCGGCCATGTCTTCTGTATCTGATTGAATTGTTAACTTCATCAAGTCAAGAACTTTGTCTTCTGTATCAGCTACTGAAAGTTCGTCACCTGGAAGCGCAACTGTAATTTGGTAAAAACTTGGAGTGAACTCCATGTATTGACGATTATCAGTTGCAGATGTTGAGAATGTATCGAATCCTCTGAAAGAACCACCTGTTGTGTTCTTTGATACCTTTACAGGTACACGAAGAGTTCGTCCACTCCACTTTTTCCCTGCTCGTACTACTCTCTGGAATAGTACATTTGAGTTCAGAGTTGTATCAACTACGAAAGGCAAGTATTTTTGCGCTACTGTAGTTTGAATTCTCTGTCCATATAATTCTGCCATGTTATTAGTGAATTAGATTTATAAATGTTTTACCACGGCTTGTTCGCAGGATTTTGAAAGTCCTCCGATGTCGTGATGGTTGATTTTTCGGTTTCTGCACGACCCTCTGATGTGGTCGCTCCGGCAATTTGTTTCTTCTCTTTGATAGTCTCTTTGTTTATGGACTTCACACCTGCTTGCATTAATTTGAAGCCTGCGCGGTAGTTCCATCTTCCTTGTGTATCAACGAGTTCGTTATCAAGGACGAATTTGAGTAGCTTGTTCTGATCGACTTTCACTCCGTCTGGATTGATAGTCTTATCAGTCTGAATCGATGTGACTTCTGACTTCAGATAGTCAGTAGCCTCCCTGATTGCTGTCTGCTCAGTCTCGGTTGCCTTTGTGGTTTCAGCCTTTGCTTCTGCTTGGGCTGCCTTGATTTGTTCTGAGTTGAATTGCTTGAATTCTTCCCATTGCTTTTCGTCTCCTCCAAACCATGAAGGAACTTCGGATGGTAGGTCTGGGCCTTTTGCGGCCGGTTTACCATACTTCTCCTGAAACTCCTCTCTAAGTTTAGTGATGCTTTCGAGATGTCTCGTTTCTTGATCATTAAACCTATCTTTCCAGTCCGTTTCTCTTTCTACCCATCTTTCCGGGCTAGGAGTATGGACTGGCTTCTTACCCTCTTCAGTATCGTCGTCGTCGCCGTCCTCAGCGTCGTCTTCAGTATCTTCTACGCCGTCGTTTGTATCTGCATCAGAGTCGTTGTCTTCTTCTGATGATGAAGTGTCTTCAGCGTCTGTTTCTTCTGCTGGTGAAGCAGCGGAGTCGTCTGTCTCCGTGTTCGCAATTGGAAAGGCTGGTTGCCCCTCTGGATTGAACCGCACCGGTGATTCGTCATTCATGTTATGAAATTTATTGTGGAGGGGGGCGATGTCTCCTTATTAAGCGCCCACAACATCTATTTTGTATCCTTTGCTTGAGGATCGATGCCGATGATGTCAAACTCTGCATCGTTTTGGAATCTACTTATTGAGATTCCTGTCATTTTTAGTTTCAAAGTAATTGTGTACTCTTTCCCGATGTCCCACTTCTTCGCTTCTGGTAAGTGGGTATTCTCTATCCTGAAGTGTGGGAATATCTTTCGTTTCTCTTACTTCATTGGTCCGTCCATCATTGGAGAGTCACTCTTTGGTTTAATTTTTCTTATCATTGTTCAATTGTGGTTTCTTATAATCTGGTAGCTTTATGATTTTTTTGGTCTTTTCTGCAAAGACCTTTGCCAGCTTCTGGCTCATTTTAGCTCCCATTTTATCCTGCGGTAATTGGGACTTCGGGAAGAGTCGACCTATCTGGTGCGCCTGCACCCTCTTCCGTAATTTCTGGTATCGGTATTTGATTTTGTGGCACCTCTGCTGCCGGGGCTTGCTCTTCTGCTTGCGGTTGTAGTAGTCCTAGTGCTTCCTGGACCATCTGATTGTCTTTGTAGAGGATGTGTGGTGCATTAGCTTCTAGCCAGACATTTGCTGCTAGTTCGTCCGGGTTTGGATATTCTAGTCGTTTGTAGAGGTCTATGTTTGATATTTTATTCATCCTAGCAAGCTCCAGGGCTTGATTTGCGATGGATATACTGTCTTTTGGTAGTAGTGACCCCTCTTTTACTGAAATGGTCAATTTTGGCGGAATGTTTCCGTCAAGCATTTGGAAGTCTTCGTCATATACATATAGAAGCTGTACGAACCAGTTATATATATCGTCTGCGTACTGCTCTAGGTATTCTGATACTCCACCACCTATTCTATCTGTGTCTAGTCCTCGGATTTGTATTTTTCCACGAACTGTATCCTCTTGCTTTACTCCGGCTGGTGTTGATCCTGATGTTCCGAAGATATCTCTTAGTCGTGATCGTGTATCAAGTAGCTGGTTATATACATCTCCTGGAAGTGATGGTACTTGTGGGAAGTATACTGCGTCTTGAGGTGATCCGTCTGGGATTAGGACTGCTCCACCATCTCGAACTGCTCTTACTACATTCTTGGCCTGTGATTGTGATAGTCCTGATCGTGCAAGTGAGACTACAGCTCCTCCGTTCATCTTGTCTGCGTTCTTGTCTATCTGCTTGTTTCTCTTATTGATTAAGTCTTGATTTGATAGGTTCTGTTGAATCAGTCCAGTCTTGTCCATTGGTTGATCTCCTAACTGGAAGACTGAGAGGAATGTATACGGCATTCTTGGTACCGGGAAGTGGTTTACTCCTGGAACCTCTTCTTCTGATGGTGTTTCATTCCCGAATGTATCAACACTCACTTCTTGGGAAGTCCTGTCATAGTTCCAGTGTGGATTTTTCTTCTTAAGAAGAACTGTCTTTCCCATTGTCCATGCAAGGAACTCTGGTGTCCACCATTCAATGAAGCCTATCTCTGTGGCTTCGTTATCTTTTGATTTCTCTTTGATTAGTGTTATAGCTTCTTGCGTTCCATCTCCGTTTCCGATGATTGCAAGTATTGTAGAGGCTTTGAGCTTTCTATGCTCTCCTATCCTGTCTCCTGTGTAGCCATCCTCACTTATTGTCGCATCTGCGTCTAGGATCAGTCTCTTGGCCCTAATAACCCTTATTACAGGCATATCCTTGTCTAAGTCCCATCCGAACTTTGTGACTCCTAAGTGATATATAGCCCAGTGTCTTGCTGATGTTTTTAGCTTTAGTCTTAGTTTGTTTTCGTCTGCAAGGTCTGTCAGTCTGTTTTTTACTTTCTCTACATATAATTCATGTACCGGATTTGGTACTCTGCTCTTTGCTGAAGAGTGAACAGCCACAAGAGGCTCCGGGTTCCGCCTTGTGGTTTGTGGTAGGTATGTTTCTAGTGCTTCGAAGATTAGGTTGTCTACTTGTGGTCGACTCTTGTCTGCTTTTGGTTTATCAAATTGTTTTCCTAGCCAGTATTCTTCATTCTCTTTTATTTGCTTTTCCCATTCTTGTTTCTTTTCTGATTCGTTCCATGCTTTTTCCCATTTCTGTGTTAGTTTTGCGATGTTTGTATTGTCCATCGACAAAGTAAGCTCAGGGAGTTTCTCTGAGACGATTCCCTCCTGAGTTTCAGGTGTGATTTCACCTGATTGTTTATTGATATCTAGGCCTAGACCTATGTATCCTGATGTGTCTGAGTCATTCATAATATTTTATATGCAAAAGGGGGCTGCCGATTCCGAAGAATCAACAGCCCGCTCAATGTGTGAGTTGGAGCTACCAACAATTATTTGTGAAATGATATCAGTGGTGAGAAGTTGCGCGCATACCGATATTAATTTATTTATAACATATTTATAACTTGTCCACAACTGCCAGACTGTGGATAACCATTGTCATACCATAAAAGTAACCCTAGCACTGTCATTGAGGCAGCGCTAGGGTTGTTTTGGGAAGAGCCTCTTTCCTAGTTGATAATGGCCTGTGATGGCCTTGTTCTTAAAAGGTAGTGAAATCTGACTGCTTCCTTTACTTAAATTGTACCACACAGAGTTTTTATATATTTGTTGATTCTGTGGAATACTCTTTCAAGTGTTCTAAGATATGAACATATCGAACAGTTCAATATACTTAGCTTTTGGAAAAGGGAGTCTTTCTCCTCTCCTCCGGGCCACTCTCTCAGTGAAGCGTATTGCTTCTTCCAGGAGGGTGTGACAGCCTCTACAGATTCCAACAGTTTCACTACTCTGACCATACCTTTGAGGGTATAAATGATGTTTGGTCCGGTAGTCTTTGTGTTCTCCATTTGCTTTGCGGTATCTCACTCCACATTTGGGACACTTGTTCTTCCTAGTTTTCATGCTATACCTCGGTGTGTTTTATACCCAGTGGGTATCTGAGTTGTGTTTTTTTGTATTGTGGTCCTGATGCCTGATGAGTTTGAGTACCCATATTGCAATCAAGGCCATGAATATCTTTCCTAAGAATTTCATTCTGGTTCTCCAAAGTATTCAGGATAATCTTCGCGCCCTAGTTTTATAAGAGCGTTCCAATCTTCCCTCGGTATGTATTCAAATCGGTCTTCTTTCATGTAGAGACAATACTTTCCAACAGTCTTTAATCTACCATTGACTAAGACTGTCTCTGTTCCTAAAGTGTTAAGGCATAGTCTGCTGAATAGCACTTGAGTTACATCAAGTTGCTCTCTCCAGTCTATACCTTTGATGCTTGTGAGTTGTGTAAGAATACGGCTGTCGTGAATGACTTTCCAGTATTCTATGTGGTGTCTGGTTATCTTATGACAAACAGGACACGACATATTGGCGTCAAATTGCATAAGGATAACCTCCATTATTGTTTTGTTAAAGAACTGTGACCAGCGGATCTGGTGGGAATCGAACCCACGAATAAGTTGTTTACATAATATCCTCTGTACGGCACCTATCCTATGATTGGTGTCCTATAGGCAGACTTGTGGAGTATTGAAGATTTATATTTTTGGTTGTGCCGGAGGTATCCAACTTACACATCCATTCAGATCCAATAAAGCCCACAGATTAACTGTAGGCTTTTTTGTTTACTTTACTCCGCAACAGTCTGATCGTCCGCAGTGTACGCAATCTGATGCTGGCTCTACAGCCTCCTCTGCAGGAGACTCTTCCACAGCTTCTTCTTCCTCTACTTCCTCTACAGCCTCTTCGGCTTCAGGAGCTGAATCTTCTTCAGTAGCAACTTCTTCTCCCTCTGGAGTTTCAGCTACTTCTTCTGTGGCTTCTTCAACAGCAGGAGCGTCGGAAGCAGTTGCCTCTTCAGTTGTCTCTTCTGTTGTGTTTACATTTTCGTCATTCATAGAAATTTGTTAATTGATCAATTAATTTAATCGGGACGACCTCTTCCGATCTATATTGGTATTGTACCATTGTCGACGGCTCGCTTGTAGGTCCTTGTGTGGATATTGATTATTTGTATTTGTCCGTTGGCGCAGTTGACTTCTGCTTTACCATTCTTCAGTTCGAATACTCCTGCTTGAAGTAGTGCCACGAACTTGTCGCGGTACAACTTGAGTGCCAAGAACTCCTTTGCATCTTCTCCATCTATTATTATTTTTTCTCCGTCGGTGATTATTGACATAGTTTTATGATGGTACTCTCCAGTCATTTTGTTCTTCATCTTCCATTAGGTCGAACAGCTTTTCAGGGTCAAAGGACACTGTGTTGTCCGGGCCTATCTCATAGCTGTTTGGTTTTGCTTCATCTGCTATGGTTCCTATTATCTCACCTGTTGTTGCGAACCTACTCATGCCTACTCTCCAGAATACAGTCGCTAAGGCGCGGTGATCTCGACCTGATCGTACCCACTTGTATCCTTTGATTGCATTGGTTTCTGAATCCAGTATCTTCAGCTTTGAGAGGTTGTTCCAGTCTAGCCAGTATTCGTACCAGTCTTCTTCTGTTCCATGTACCGGGATTCTGGCTGTTCTGAACTCATCTACTACGAGCTGTATTGCTCTGTTTCTATCCACATGGACTGCTCCGTGTTCGTCTTTCTTGCCCCACTTGAATATCTCATTATTCTTCTTGTCTCCTCCGAGGTAGCACAAGAATACTCTTCCGGGCCATCTGGCTGCGAATGCTCTTGAGCCTATCAAGTCTCCTCCTGCATCTATCACTGCGATCATCTTCTTCCATCGGTCCATGTAGCCGTCCAGGGTCTTGTACTCCTCACAGTCGTCCTGGTAGAAGACTCCGTGCTTATCTCCTATTACATAGTCCAGTTTCAGCCCTGTGTCGATTCCTAGCACCACTCTTTCATTATTGCCTGGAGCATATGGTTTTCCTGTCAGGTTCTGCATGAAGCTCTTTCTGAGTAGCTTTGAGCTTGCGTCTGCATGCGGTATTCCGAGTATCTTTGTGTAGAAGAATTCCTTTGTTGTGTCTTTGTGCTGGAACTTATCCACGAGCCATTCCGGGGAGATCCATGTACAGATAAGAAGTGGCACCCAGTAGCCAGACCTCTTGTCGCTTCTTTCAGGGTATCGTGCTACCCATTGTCCGTCTCGTATTGAATATCTAGGCAAGTCTTTTTTACACTTCTTGCATATGTATTTCTTTCTTATTAAATCTACTGACATCTTGCTCGGGTCTTCCATGTTCCAGGAGAGGTACTGCCAGTGTGAACAATGAGGACACTTGACAAACCAGTGTTTCTGGTCTGATTGTATCCATTCTGCGTGTACTCCTGTCTCCGGGAGTGATGGATGAGAGAAGACATGTGTCTGCTTGTGTTTGGAGTGCTGGAGTCGGGCTTGGAAGTCTGAGATAACCTCTAGCTTTGAGCTGTCTATTTCGTCGTGGACTACACGATCAGCCGGGGTCATCATGGCCGCTTTCTTTGTGAATGTCCCTCGGAAGTAAATCATTGAGCCTCCTATCTGTTTGCTCTCCACGGAGTCTTTGTCTGTCACATCATTGAGCATTGTTGGATTATTTGCAATGATACGATTCATTTTTCCACCGACCATGACTTTCACATCTCCGTCGGTTGGTAGTGTATAGATGATGTCAAGATTGTACTGTTTAGCATCAAAATGGTTCTTGAGCATCTCTGCTGTTGTAAGACCCACCTGCGCAGCTTTCATTACTGTCAGGTGTTGAGTCTGGTCTGCGTATATATCAAAAAGGAAAGGGTGTTCGTCGAACTCAATACGATCCCCTTTTTCGTTCTTTATTTCCTCTCTCATTATCCAGTCGTGGATATCCAGGTATGGTTTTACTGGTGTCTGACTCATTCGTCATTTTTCTTAAAGGTTACTCTACCAGCGTCTCTGATAACTTCTATTGTTCCGTCTTCATGAATGTGTCTTGTGTGGCCACAGTAAGGGCATACTACTGAAGTTGGAATGGTAGCTCCATTTATGTCAATCCATGAGTCACTGACCTTTACGAATGTGTGTTGGCATTTATTCATAGTCTTTTTTCTTAATTTATAAGGCGCTTCGTGATACTTCCTTTGGCAGATATCGGAACACCACTTTTGCTTCTGGGGTAGTAGTTCGTTCCCACATCTACATTTGATTATCATATCT
>Ga0222673_1000581_pt1 | contig 15600 bp, 35 predicted proteins | sample AntAcemetagen801_FD_179845 | JGI IMG/M metagenome (GOLD analysis project Ga0222673, IMG submission 179845) | Saline water microbial communities from Ace Lake, Antarctica - #801 | ecosystem: Environmental > Aquatic > Non-marine Saline and Alkaline > Saline | place: Antarctica: Ace Lake...
GACCATGACCCTGACCACATTTCTCTTAACATTATCTGATTCATAATCCCAACACCTCCAAACTCTTCTTTACTAATATAGAGGGTTTCATTTTGGCAACCTCTTAATTCCCTTCAACTTAATCAACGGCACAACAGTTTCCTCAACAAAACAAGACACCATACTACTAATAGCCTGATTAATAGTTACTTTAGTACCGCCACTATTCTTAAGACCGTAATGTTTAATGTACCATTTAAGACACTTCATATCTTGACTGTCAAAATTAATACTTCTAGTTATTATGTTAGTGTAATCGCAAGTCGCCATTTCAATACATTCTCCTACTCTGCTTACTCTTTCTCCATCGCGCATCATACTTCAATTTATGATGAGTTTTCATTCGATAATGCTCTGTTAAAGCAGGATTATCCCTGCACTCTCTTGGTAATTCATAAACCCTTATATTGTGCGGTTGTTTATAATTAGGTTTTGTTATTACTCGTTCGTCAATGCTCATAACTTCATGCTCCCACTATTATTTGAGTTACCGGAATTTGTTTTCCAAACAAGTAACCTATCAGTAGTATTAATAGTGTCATTGTTATGTAGAAGAACGCTTCCGTTATTCTAATGTTTAAGTTTAGATCTAAATTCATACAAACACCTCTTTTTCTTTTTCAGTAAATTCACAACCTAATTGTTCTGCCATTTCTTGTAATAATAATAAAGATACATTACAATCTTCCTGACCATCACAATTATCCCTGTGATGTTTAGCTAAGCTTAAGGTATTACGTTTATGCGCTTCAATTAATTTCTTTGAATCAACAAATAAATCCATTATACTAACCTCTCACCAGCAAGTTCTTTGATTTTATTAAGAGCAGGTAAAGTGGGTTGTAAATTCATAATTTCTTTTATGAACTCTTGAACATCCTCAACATATAACTGTCCCTTTGTATAGCTATATTTATTTAAAGGAATTATCTTATCGCTTAAAGTAGGTTGTTTTTCTTCAACAACTTCCCAATCAGTTGATTCAACAGTCTCTACACTAATATAAGGAAATGGCATATCTTTTGTAGTATTAGATGTTGTAACAATATCATCTTCTGTTAAATAACAAAAATAATCATTTCCTTTTCTTCTTACTTTCTTTCCTTTCTTCATTTCCTTAACTGCATCTGTAAAATTCATTGTTCATCACCCATTATTCTTTCTTATTCTCACTCGCAAATTAATAACTTCATTATAAAGCATATCCCAATCACCACGCATGTAATACTCAAGTTGAAATCCTGCTTCACGACACTTAAGTTCTGTTTGACTATCACAATAACATATAATCTCTTTAAAATAATTACTTGGTTTCTTTAATATCTTATCTTGCATGAGCTTGCTTGAAGTATTGTAAGTTCTCCAATCACTCTCAACCAAACTGTGCCGTTTATTCTTTCTTCCCTTAAGCGGTTGTAATGTTTTCTTTTTCCAAAACCGTTTAATACCAACGTAACTCATGCCAGTATTTTTCTCTCTTATCATGTAAACAAAACCATGCTTTTCCGGTGTTTTTTCTGGTGCGTTAATCCATGCCATACAAATCACTTCTCATTCATATATTAGTGTTGGGAGTGTAGTATATAATACTTTCTTCTCACAAGCTAATAGTAACGAGATTAGCATAAGCTATTAGTTTAGTTCTATCTCCTTCAAGTCCAGCTTCAATAATTTTACATACTTCTGAAAAGTTTTCCATTAATAATCACCACAATAAGGGCATAATCCTTCTTTGTTTAGTTCAAAGAATGCACCACCACAATCTTTACAGTAAAAATCAGGTGTATTCATTCCAAACTTTTTACTTAGATATTCTGATTCTAACATGAGAAATCACCTATGCTTTCAACATCATAACCTGTTTCACAACCAAACATTACAAACTCATCCTCCGTTAACTTGTTCAAATTCTTTTGCAATAATTTCTCAGTGAACTCTCCTTTATCCCAAGTGTACTCTAATATCTTATGTATTAATATGCATATCTTATATTGTAATCTCATCATTTCACCTCAATTTCTTGTTTTAACCTTCCTGTCTTACGATGAAAGCTACCCTCCATACTAATCATATGCTTACGGCCAGCAGTGGCTGGATCAGCACCATACGCTAACAATAACTCTCGTTTAAACTCCTCCCTCACCCACGGCTCCATACCCCTTAATAAAGGAAGTAATATGCTAATATGATAACCTTTACCACCCGACTCGTGCACGACAACATCCTTAGCGCCATGACTCTTTAATTCTTTCACAATCCATTCTGATTTCGCCTTAATACTACTAAATCTTGGTGTTTCCTCTAAACTATCATACGCTCCCTTGCCATAATACACGTCATCCACGTCAAACACTACTTCAATATCAAGCACTGTGCGATGAGCTACACACTCTAAAAACCTTCGCTTACTCATTCGGGGCCAGCTGTGTGGGATGACTTGACTGTCTTCTAAGTGCATAAGTGTCTCGTAAGACACCCATCTGGAGAAGGACGGATAGTTCTCTCCAGCGTTTGATGAACAACACATGTGAAGGTCAAAGCATCCCAACGCGTTAAATGCGTAGTCTAGCAGGCTTCTTTTACTTTCATGATTGTTTATTGTTAATGTTTTCATTCTTCTTGTTGGCCTCCCCAAAATTTTTTTCAATTTTTCACGTTATAATACTTTTATTACTTAATGCTAAACTAATATCTATATTCTTACTTTCATTACACACATTCCTTATTGCTATTTCACATGCTTGTTCTGTTTTCTTAATGCAATCTTCATAAACTAATTCATTATCATCAAATATGAATCCAATACCCACCCCAGTAAATAATACTACAAGGATAAATCCAAAAACTAATATCTTACTCATTTTACAACCTCCTCTTTAACTAACAAATCATTACAAGCCTCTAACTGAGATATCATCAACTTATAATCCAACACAGCCCGTTCAAGAGTATCACACAAACCATCATACTCCTCTTGACAATCCGAATACTGATCTATAATCCAACTAATCTCATCATACACCTGCTTCCTACGTCCAGTCAACACTATTAATGGTTTATTCCTAGTGTATCTTCTCACATACTTATTGTTTTCCTTAAGCTCTTTAAGATAAGCTAGCATTTTAGTTATTTTAATATAATAAGATTCATTCTGTTTAGCTGTATCTTCAATGCTGAACTTTCTATCAAACACCTCAGTAAGCTCCCCATCAAATTTTAGTTTGAGAAAACGATTATCTATTGCTTTATTATTACTGAAAATATATTCAAAGTAATCGGTTTCTGGACTCTTATAATTACCAGTGTTATTAAACAGGTAAGTAATAGATTGTGTTGGACACGGGTATTCTTGCTTAGTCCGACTGCTCTTTAACGCTCCGTTAATGTAAACTGGTTTGTTACCTCCAATGTCCAAACTGAACTCTTCCATAATATCCTTAACTTCCTTCTTAGCCTCTTGAGCTTCATCAAAAACAATATTACCATCTCCAGTAATCTGATTCAATACTCCCGGAACACTTCTTGGTTTAAAGTTAGGACACTTATCAGTGAGTGAATCAAGTATGTTAAAGATAGATGTTTTACCAAATGATGATATTGAAGACACACACGTAAAAGTTTTTCCAACATAACCTGCAATAGCATTAATTTTAGCCATCCTCCAATTATCAGGATTAGAATGCTTGAACGGAGCTAAATCATCCACTAATTCTTTCACACTCATAGTTTTCTCCGGCAAGATTTTGAATGGAGTGTAACTTAACGGTCTTACCACAATATCTTCACTGTGCACAAGCTCATCACACTCTTCTTTTTCAACCTCAATCGGTAAGTCACTGTATGCTTCTTCATTAATGAAATACTTCTTATTATTTTTTATAAGGAAGTAGCCTCGAATAGCTTCTGTTTTTTCATCTTTAGATTGCATGCCAAACTCAACTATCTTAAGTGTTTTAGACTGCACGTTATGCTCGTATAATAATCTTCGGTAAAGGTTTTGTTTATGCGCACTTAACGTGTCTAAATGATATTTCTTGTTTTTCTCTTCCATTCTATTCATCTCCGTCCATAATAATTTATTCTTTTAATAACTCTGAGTTCTCATACTTATTACCAATAACTTCACAATATAATAATCCTTTTTTATTATGAATTATTGAAAAATAACCATCTTTGAATGTAACTTCAAAAACTCTATCGATATTTTTAACAATATCTCCTTCATATATTTCTTTACCATTCTTATCCTTAAGACCAGTGAACTGCATAACTTCAGCTGATAATACTTTATCTGCATAAAGATTTTGTATACCTTTTCCTTGTGGAGTTACACCATATAACATTTCTTTTTCTCTCCAAGCTCTAAACTTTATTTCTCTCATAATTTTTTAGGCAAGATACCCACTAATTTAGGCATTCTGACTGTCACCTCTTTTATTTATAGTTTTGAATAATGTAGCAATTTCTAATTCCCTATAAGAATAACCTTTATTTTTATTCTTTAGTCTTAGTGTAACATATTCATTAAGCAGTGTTGCTTGTTGTTTTTTAACAATCAAATAAGGTAATATTTGTTTAAGACATAATCTTATCCCCTCTAAATCTTGAATATATAAAGCATAAAGTTGCTTGTTATTCTTTTGTTTTTTTCTTGATTGAAATTTTCCTGTTGTCACTTTGCTTATTTCATCAAGTATAATCTTATCAACACTACCTATTGCGATTACTGGTTGAAGTGTGAATCCTCTTTTAGTTCTTGTATCTGAATGAGTTACAACAGATAGATAACCTTCTCCATCAATAAATCCTGCCAAATATTGTTTACTAATCATCTGGACACCCATCTTCACAAATTCCATAATAATCCCCTAAATAATCACTTGAAGATAATTCTTTTCCACAATATTTACATTTCATTCTAAAACCTCGTGATATGATAATATTCTTAATAATTCTTTTTTTGTTGCTTCTTTAGAATATAATAACAATTCTAAATTATCTGGATTCATCCATTTTGGACCTAAAATTTCTTCATCAAATTCTAATTCTATTTTTATTCTCATAGTTTATCACCATTAATTAGTATGTGAACACTTATATTTAAATGTTTTGTCCATGTTCTTGTTATTTTCATCTTTGTTTTTACCATTTTTCTTTTGTTTTTTGGAAACTACCTACTTTAGTGGGTAGAGCGTTTCATTTTTAGTACACCTTCGCCTTTTTCTTTATAACATCAGCAACCTTAACCCTTTGCTTAACCCGAGCAATCTTAGGCTTAGCCTTTCCTTTACTCACCAACCAACTCTTCAAGAACTCTCTTCCATCCGGGTAAGTTCTTACTTCAAGCATGTAACGTTTCACAACAACATCCTTGTTCGGTGGAAAATCAGGACTAGGTAAGGGATTGCTTATCTCTCTTGCTTTCTTATCTATTTCTTCCATTGCCTTACTAATTTCCATTTTTATCACCCACAAAGTGTTTTACAACTTCTTTTATTGCTGTTTGCAATACTTTATCATTCTTTTTTATTTTATTCCTTAAATCAAATATTCTTTTAAAATCTTCTTCTTCAAGATGTACCATTACTGTTGCAACAAGATATACAATCTGCTCTATGTTCTACTTTTATTACATTAGCTATAATTTTCTTTTCACCACACATATCTTTTATTAATTTTAATCCTGACCACATTTCGAATGTTAATGAAATCTTTACAATCAGAAGTTTCACGTTTAACCCACTCCTCACCGTCATCAATAATTGTGTTCACAAAATCCATAGCATCCGATAACTCCTTAAATGGAGAGGTGATGTATTCACCTCCATGAACAAATATGAATTCAACCTCCCATTCAGTACCCACCATAGTCATACAATCATACCTCTTCTTTATTGCCATCACTGTCCATATTAGGATTAACCCAATTTAAAAACAAATAACTGTATCGTTTAACCAAGTAATTGTCTTTCATAGCTTGACGAACGTACGAACCGATGAAATGACTAACACTATACTCACTAGCATTCACATTCCTCATGTAACCATCAATAAATTCCTGCTCTTTCTCGCTTGGTGGTGCTTCAATATCCACAGGCTCATTAACAACAGGTGATGGTGTGGGGGAAGGAGTGCTTCCTTCAAGTTTTGCTGTTATTACTGGCATTAAAGCACCAGTCTTCTCATTCTCCTTCATTGCCCTTCCAATAATAATCCTACTTCCCTTAACAGGATTTAAGCTTTTGATTGCAAAAAATGCTTGAGTGCTTAATTCTATGTTCATTCCTTTTTCATCACCCTCATACTTAGCGAACATTTGATACTTAACATAAATACCTTTATTCCATTGCGTTCCTGGCTCGTGCCGTTCAAGCTCTCCAAGCATTATAAGAGTGTGAGTTTCTTCATCATCCATAAGCTTACCCATAACCTTAAGCTTGGGTGTTTTAAGTTCAACCACCACTCCTTCCTTGTTCGTATAATTTCTTTCTATTTTTAATCCCATTTTATTCTTTCCTCCCAATTAATTACTTATCTATTTTCTTTCATAATACCATTAAGCTCTTCAGCTTTTAACACTGCACGACTCATAGCTTCATCTATTGTTTCAGAGTAAACTTTAATTTCTCCACTCCAAACGCCTTTACCATTAATACTTATCTTACAACTATTAGGTTGTTCTACAATCTTAGTTCCTTCCATCATTAATCCCATTTTATTCTTTCCTCCCAATTATTTTTAATCGTAAATGTTTTCTTGAGTGCTTTTAAAACCAGACCCATCACTACACCCAACAATTGCAACACCAGCTTTAACCACTGGTTTAACAACATCCGGTTTATTGTTAAATAATTCCTGTTTTAAACACAACATTTTCTCAAGCACTTCCGGAGTTAACTTAAACAACGCATCACTTAACTCATCAAAATTCCAAGCATTACCGTTATTACATGCTTTAAGCATTTCCAGTGTTAAATTTAAAGCTTGACCGACTGCGATGTTTCCCTGCACATTATTTTCTAATCCTTTCATTTTCTACTTCCCTCCTTGATTCTTTTCATTTTTACCATTAAAATCTCCAAGCTCTTCCCGTGTTCGCTTTATTGATTGTTCAGTCATCTCCTGTAAAATCTGAGTACGACCAATGCTAATACCTTCCTCCCGACCTTTCCTTAACATGTCTATAAGGTCAAGCCTGTACTGTTCTTTACCAATTATTAATTGATCATCCCTTAACTTCATTCTTTCATCACCTCTTTCGCTCTGCTCAAGTGGTTGTTATATTTCATTGTAACACCTCAAACATTATAACACCATCCTCATTAGTGAAAGCTTTACGCACTAACTCCAGTTTATTATTATACTCTAATATAATCATTTTATCACCAGTTCTTAACAACCACAACCTTCTTAACAACATTGTCAAAAAGTAAAATGTCAGCATAATGCAAGTGTTGCGGACGATTCAACTGCCTAACACGCACTTGCTCGTCATCTTGTGTGAGTCCGAAAACCGTAAAAGACGCCATTATCTATCACCATTCATTAAATTCCTTAATGACTCTTTTCTTGTTCGTTGCTGAAAAGCGTTGATACTTTTCGCCCTTAAAGACAAGCGAAAATCATTCATTGACACCCATTCCGGTCTAATCCACGATCTAATCTTGTTCATTATATTCATTCATATCACCTCATATTAAAGTACTGATTTTTAATAACATCATAAAAATAACTGTAAACATACCATATATTGAAAGAAAAAACCTCCATTCATACGACATCATTCATCAACCCCATTAACTTTAACTTTATCCTTATCCTTTTTAATCATATAATATTGGCATTCATACTCCCGCCAAAACTCACAATCCGGACAATCACCAAAACTAACCGGGCAAAAAACGTTATGCATCATTCTTAAACCCCTCCGTAATCCTTTTCTCCTCACACAACCCATACTTTTTTAACTCCCTCAAAACCTGAGTGCAATTAAACTGTTTTTCTTCAAGCTCCCTGATCTTATTCATCCAAGATAATTTAATCCCTTTCATTCTTATTGTGCCTCGTTGATGTTAATCTCAAAATCAATCTGAGAAACTGCCTTAATACCAGTTAAAGCATAAAGCCGTTTATAATCCTCATCATAAAAAGCATTAACAATCTTATTATCATAATTCTCAGTCATTTTAAAAACACCCCCTTTTTTGAGAATACCGACCCGAACCATAAGCCGGATTATTCAAAAGAGTCAAATACTCAATCGCCTTAACAGGACTAACACCCTGACTAACAAAACTCTCATAAGAAACACTACCACCCACAACACAACTCGAAATGTCACTAGTCACAGGTAACACACCACTATTTAAACATTTATACCCATCCATTATAAGCACCTCCATGCTCTGAAACAATCAAATCCAATACACACAACCTTAAACAGCTAAAGCCACAAAGAGCAAAAACAAACATAAAAACATGCTCCAACACACCAAATTCAATCGTTTTTCTTTGTTGTTCATCATAAGCATAGTAAAGCACCCAAACTATATAAAGCTTTCGATAAAACATAATTATTTACATATACAAACTTTACAAACCCCCAAAAACCTTTATAAAGGCAAACCATAAAAAAAAACAAACCCCACGATCAAAATCCTTATAATTAAATATTTATATATATTATAATATTATATATATTAAAAAACAACTATTAGTTTAAAACAACTATTGAAAACAAAAAGGATTCTACTTAAGGATTCTACTTAACCATGTAACTTAAAAACATACAAAGCTATGCTATGCTAGTAATACGAGGGGGTAATATGGGGGGGTAATAGTGCGATTTCATATATAAAAACGTCTGTTTTTCAAACACGTATTTTAGCCTGTTTTTGGCCTGTTTTTGATGTGTTTTTGATGTTGATTTTTACGTTAGGCCTATGATTTTGATTAAAAAGTTGAGGTGTGTTATATATGGTTTTTGATTTATTTTCATATATAAACCCGTTTTTTTGGGGGGGGTAATAATTGGGGGTAATATTAGGGGTAATCGTGGGGGTAATGTTGGGGGGTAACTGTTTTTAATTATATATGAAAATAATTCTGAGGGAATCTTTAGGCTGTTTGAGAGTACTTCTCTTATTTTTATATATAAGGGGTATATTTCTATAGATAGCCTTAGAAGTCTGCTTATTTAAGCTTATTTAGGCCTACGTTTGGATTCTGTAGTGCTAATGAATACCCCTTTTACCTGTATATGGTTGGGTTAGGTGGTGCAAGGTACAGTAACTGGCTACTGTATAACTGTTACTGTAAGGTACTGTTACTGTATACAGTTACTTGTTACAGTATATGGTTACTGTATACTGTATCTGACAGTTACTGTTACTGACTACAGTATACCAGTTACAGTACACAGTTACTGTATATCAGATACGTGTATAGTGGCCTACCATATAGTGGTAACACATACAACACATAGCACCATACACCAGTGACAAAACTACAATATATATAATAAGATACACCATAACATAACATATATAATAAAACATATATAATAAAGAAGTGTTACGAGGGGGAAGGGGTAAAAACAAAATAGGCCAGAATAGGATGTGGGTATATTTGTAATTTTTTTATATTTTTCTGGCCATTAGGGTATTCCTCTATTTTTTTTATTATTTTTTGGTTAGGTTGGGTGTTTTCGTGTCAGCGCAACCAAGCAGTCATAGAACTGATAAAAAAGGGATTGAAGCAGAAATAAACCGAAAGATTTATGAATTCGTGTCCCTTTCTTAGAATAAAATGGTCAATGAAGCAAAAACAGAAATCATTGTTAGGGAAATTCTAAATAAGAATAAAATTAAATTAGAAGAAGAAACTGAAGAATTTGTAACAATAGAAGAGAAGAAATCAGATAATCCAAGAATACATAAGTTATTAAAAAATGCTTCAAAAAGAGGTAAAGGTTCTGGATTGCCTGAGTTTATTATTTCTTTCCATAATAAAGATTTACTGATTGTCATAGAATGTAAGGCAGATGTAAGAAAACATAAGAGTAAGACTTTAGATAAATATGTTGATTATGCTGTTGATGGGGCATTGTTATATTCTTCTTATCTTTCAAAAGATTTCAATACCATATCAATAGGAATCTCAGGAGAAAATAAAAATGAATTGAGAATAGATACTTTTTTACAGGTCAAAGGAGAGAGAAAAGCAAGAGACTTAAAAATAAATAAAATCTATGATTTTAAAGATTATTTCAAAATCCTTAAGAAAGATGCAATAAAAGAAGATATTGACTTTAAGACATTGATGGAGTATTCAAAAGTATTGAATCAGAAACTTAGAGATGATTTTGAATTTGAAGAAAATTTAAGACCTCTCGTTGTCAGTGGTATTCTTTTAGCTCTTGAAGATGATAGTTTTCGTTCTGCCTACCCAAGAAAAAAGAAACCACTTGAAATAGCTAACTTTCTGATAACTACCATAAAAGAAAGATTAGAGCATGATAACATTAATGGTGTGAAAAAAGATACTATAGTTGAGAAATATAATTTTCTGAAAACAAATACTCAAATAATAACAGAGAAGACTAAAGATGGTAAACCCAATGACCACCTAAAAAATATTATAAAAGAATTAGAAGAAAATGTTAGACCTTTTTTGGCAGATTACAAAGAGTATGATATCATAGGTAAATTCTACAATGAATTTTTAAGGTATGCTAATGGTGATGGTGGGTTAGGCATTGTTTTGACACCAAGACATATAACTGAATTATTTGTTGATTTAGCAGAAATAAACAAGGATAGTGTGGTGATTGATAATTGCTGTGGAACTGGTGGTTTTCTTATAAGTGCTATGAAAAGAATGGAAATTCAAGCAAAAGATGATACGACAAAAATAAAAGAGATACATGAGAATCAGCTTATAGGAATTGAGAACAACCCTAAAATGTTTACCCTTGCTTGTTCTAATATGATGTTGAGGGGTGATGGAAAGTCAAACATTCACCAACAAGATTGCCACCAGATTGATGAGGAATTAATAAAGAAATTAAAGCCAACAGTGGGTTTACTAAATCCACCTTATTCAAAGGATAATGGTCATAAGGAACTTGTTTTTATTGAGAACTGCCTATCATTTTTAGAACCTCATGGAATTTGTGTTGCTATCATTCCTCAATCTTGTGCCATGAACACAAAAAAAGGTAATCTTGCAGTAAAAAAAAGATTACTGGAAAAGCACACTCTAAAGGCAGTCATGAGTATGCCTAATACTTTATTTGAGGATAGTGATAAGAATTCTGTAACTTGTGTTCTTGTATTTGAAGCCCACAAAAAACATAATGAAAACACAAAGACATGGTTTGGTTATTGGAAAAATGATGGATTTATCAAAGTCAGACCTTATGGGAGAATAGATTATTCTGGAAGATATAAGAAAGAAATAAGAAAGTTATGGCTTGATAGTTATTACAATAAAAAAGAGATTTTAGGATTTTCAGTATTGAAACACATAGAAGATGAAGATGAATGGCTTGTAGAACCTTACATAACCACAAGATTTGAAAATCTTAAAGATAAAAGTTTTGAAGACACTCTCAAAGAATATACTACATTCCTTTATTATAATGGATTAACAGATAATGTTTCAAAAGAAAGTAAAAGTAAAAATAAATTAATATTAGATTTCAAGAAGTGGAAAACTATAAATATAAATAAGTTGTTTGATGTCAAAGGTTCAAAGACCACAGATAAGAAAGTTCTTGATGAGGTGAATATCAATGGTGAAAGGAAATATCCTTATGTAACAACACAGGCTTCAAATAATGGGGTTAGAAACTTCTATGATATTTACACAGATGAAGGCAATATACTCACAGTAGATAGTGCTGTTATTGGTTTCTGTTCTTTCCAACCTTTTAACTTTTCTGCAAGTGACCATGTAGAGAAATTAATACCTAAATTTGATATGAATGTCTATAGAGCCTTATTTCTGACCACAGTAATAAATATGGAACAATACAGGTATTCTTATGGAAGAAAGCTTAATCAAGAAAGAATAAGGGAAACAAATATTAAATTACCTTTTAAAGGGGAAGAAGTGGACTGGAGTTTCATTGAAAATTACATAAAAGGCTTAGATTACTCAAAATATCTAAGATAGCACTTAAACCATAACTTCTGACTTCTTACACAGAAACCTCACTTTATACACAGAAGCTACTTTATACACAAAGCCCTTCCTTCCACAAACTCTTTTATCTTTACTCAAGTTTCAACACCTTCTTTAATCTGGTTAATTCTTCAATCCTTGCTCTACCAACTAAAACAAGCCTATCATAATAAGAAGTGTCTTCATCCTTCTGCATAGAATCTCTATGGTCTTCGTAATTTGCTAACATAACTGATAAATCTTTTAATCTTGTATTAAGATAATTTAAATAAATATCTTCAGAACTAATATTTCTTCCTTCTTCTGAAACCATGTTTGAACTTAATTTAGACATTATCTTCACCCACTATTTCATCAATATCTTTTCCACAAATTTTACAAAGAACTTTACCTTCATTTTATCCTTTTTCTTCCAATTGTATGTTTGTTATCCGTATTTTCTTTTTGGTTTCTCTTATTATGCTTATGGTGACATCATATTTAATGTCGGGATTGAATCGTTTCTTTCTTTTACTGTATTGATCCCATGCTATCATGAAACTTTTTGTTGGCATGTGTAATATCATGCTTTCACCAGGTAAAAGGCCTAAATTATTTATTTTGGTGTGGGTTGTTATTGTGTGTATGGTGTAGTCTTCTCGATTTTTTATTCGTCTTGGACTGTTCAGGAAGTCGTGGATGGTTAGGGTGTATTTCTGTTTTGGGTCGGGTAGTATGTTGGTCCAGTGTAATTCTGGTATTCGGTCTATGATAAGTTCTTTGAATGTTTTACTTATCACACGGCATCACCACACTCATTATCTGTTGGTTTACTTCGGGTGATGTCTTTTTTATTGAGGATTTCTGTTTCTCCTTTAACTGTGATTATGCTTATGAGATTGTTGTCTTCTTTTAATATTTTCGCTGTGTATATGGTTCTGCTTTTATATTCTATCTTGTACATTACATTTTTCTTGTATATTGTTATAGCTTTGGCTGTTCCATTCATCCCTATCACTCTCTATCTGTTTTCTAGATTCTATTGTCTAATGGTGTTAATACACTCATATATTTAAGCTTTTGTATTAACTATTGAATAGTTATGGTTTTGGTGTTGAGTTAAGTTTATATACTTCATTCTCCTTACTACTTATTAGTTTAATTATCAATAGAGTTATCACCTCTTTTCCCCAATCTCGCGATGGGGGTTTTCATAATCACAAGCATTAAAATGAGGTAGTATAAAATCCCGGAATTACCACAATTAAAACAGAAAAAAATTGTTTCTAGAGGTATTAATGCAAAATCATACTTGTTTTCTCGTGTTGGCGGTTACGAGCTTAAAGAAGCTGACGATGGCATTGTGGTTAAGGGTTATATTGCAACCACTCATTTAGATGACGGATTTTATGATGAAAGTCGTGATTTATTTGTTAGAGACAGGATTAGTGTTGACACTTTACATTCTTGGGCGGATCAAATTAATAATGGCAATCCTAAAGTTAACAAGGTAAGCGTTCATCACAATCGTGAGCCACGAGTAACCGGAGTTGGCATTAAAGGTACTGCTCGTGTTGATAGTTTGCCGGGTGGCGATTACGCATTGTACGTGGACAGTCAAATTAACAAGGCAAAGGATAATTATGAGGATGTTAAGTATGAAGTGGATCATGGTTTAATGGATAGTTTTAGCATTGAATTCACCACTAAAGACCCGCTCACTCAAGAATATATTGAGGGCGCGGTTGTTGAGGAGCAATCAGGTAATGGTATTATCCGTACTCTTCTGCCTTCTACTGAATTAGAGGGTTGGACTCTTGCAAGTCAACCTATGAATCCTCATGCTGTTATGCTTAAGGAAGTTATTAATCATGTTAACGAACAGAAAGAATTGAATAGAGATAAAACCATTATTATGGAGGAAGGTAAAATGAGTGAAGAAGAAACAAAACTAGATGAAACTGTTGAAGAACCCTCACCAAGCGAAGAACCTGTAAAAGAAGAAGCTCCGGTTGAAGAAACCCCTGCCGAACCTGTTGCTGAAGAAGCAGTTAAGGAAGATGTAGACGAGAAAGAAGCTTTTAACAGATTTAAAATTTACGAGGCTAAACAGAAAAGAGACAGTGAACTTAAAAGCATTGTTAAAGAAATAAAATCTCAATTAAGCAAAGAACTTGATAAAGTTGAGGTTAAAGAGAAAAAACTCTTGAACAAACCTGAATTAGGTGTTAAGGAAAAAGAACTTAAAGAATATAATGACGGTATTAGAGAGTACAAAGAAAACAAGGATGGAAGCATTCAATTCAAGACAAGTATGGACGCACAATGGCTTATGGCAGGAAAAATGTCAGACAGCATGGGATTAACAGTTGGCGGTCTTAAAATGGACAAAGGACCTTGTGAGGCTAGAGAGTTTAAAACTTTCAATGTTAACGGAAGATTCCTTGAAGCAAAAGGTTTAGGTATTACAACTAATCAGAATACTGACACAGACTATTTACTGTCAGCAGCTGAATTAAGTGACGTGTTCGACCCGATAATTTACAATGCTTTGAATCAAGCTACAATAACATGGAGTATTTTAGCTAAAGATGACATGTCTAATAAAGGCAATAATCAAGTGCAATTTACTCTGAAAACAGCAGCTAACACTACAGCAGGAGCTTACACAGGTAATGCAGTTGCTCTCGGTAATGTTACAAGACTTAAGTATCAGACTAAGTTTAAAAAGTACCAAGCAGGAATTAGTGTTGATGGCGATATGATTGCAGCGGCTCGTGGCGGACCTATCGGTGATGTTTTCGCAAGAGAAGTTAGAGATAGCACTGATGATTTGATGAGTGAGATTAATAAAGCTTTATTCGCTGAAGTTGGACTTGAAACAGCGGCTGGAGTTATAGGCTTTGAATACATTGCTGACAGTACAGGAAACACTACAATGTATAATTTAACACGTAGTGCAGCTAATAGACTGTCTCCTGATAATGCAACACAAACTTACATTAACGGTGCAAGCGCTGATTTAGCTATTGGTAATCTTAGAAAAGCTAAAAGACAGTGTTTGGTTGATGGCAGTGACATTAACAATTTAGTATTCGTAGGCAGTTATATTCAGGGCGATAAGCTCAGAGGAGTTTATGATAGTTTACAAAGACTTATTCCAACAAGCAGCAGGTTTGGTTTTGAAGGAAGACCTGAATTTGACGGCATACCGTTCTTTGAAGACAAGGATTGTAATGATGACGATGTATTCCTAATTGACCTTGACAGTCATCGTATAGCGATTTGGGTTCCTCCAACACTGGAGATGTTAGGAAAGGATAGTGATAGTCAGAAAGGGTTTATTAAAACTTATTTCGCTACTTATAATAGGGCACCGAGAAGACTTGTCATGAT
>Ga0222673_1000582_pt1 | contig 15597 bp, 4 predicted proteins | sample AntAcemetagen801_FD_179845 | JGI IMG/M metagenome (GOLD analysis project Ga0222673, IMG submission 179845) | Saline water microbial communities from Ace Lake, Antarctica - #801 | ecosystem: Environmental > Aquatic > Non-marine Saline and Alkaline > Saline | place: Antarctica: Ace Lake | collected...
ATCGGTGATAGATTCAATTTGCCACCTACTAATTTTGCAAAAGGCGATGTCCATTCTGTATATCTTAGTCCAGGCGTTTTAGCTTCTTGTGATTGACTTTCAAGTGGCCTCATTTTGGGCCAGTCCTGTTTATTTAAAAGAGCGAGTGCTGCCGGTTTAATAATTTGAGGTATCCAAGAGAAGAATGCTTCGACTGGCTCTGTAACATTGAATTGTTGAGGCATATAAGAAGTTCCTGCCGCAATGTAATCGCCAACCTTATAGTTTGCTTCGTTTGTTCCTTCTAAAATGGCCATATTTATCATAGCACCCAAGAATGTAAACATATTCGGTACAGGTATCCTAATTAATGTTTTCCCTTTAGGATTTGGAATGTATATTGAGTTTGCTAATTCTCTGGCCTCCATATCTTTATATAGTTGTTTTTGCTCATCATCTCCACCTGCGGCAAGTAAACCAAAAGCAGCTATTTCTGCAGCATTCATTGCAAGGAATACAAATAACATACGTTTGCGGGCCTTAACCGTATCTAAGTTTCTCAATGATTGAGCTACTACTTGAATGCCTGGATTGAAAAATGGAATTGATTTTATAAATACTTTTCCAAATCTTCCACCTAAACGTCCTATGTGGTGGAAAGGAATACTTACACGTCCTGCTTCTTCAATAGCTACGATAGACGGCTTGCCTGATTCTCTAGCTTTTATGTACTCTGCAGCGCGTGTCATTATCTCTGACCATTTAGAAGGAAATGCGAGTACGTCCATACCTCTATTTAATCCTTCAATTGCTTTTTCTAATCCTTTTACTTCACCTCTAATCTTAATTGCTAATTCGTGTGGTGATAAATCTTGCCAACCAACAAGTGTCATTCGTTCTCCACCCATAGTTAAATATTCCATTAACCACCGATTATACGGAGTATCTTTTTGAGCTAAGGCTTTTGTTAATTTATGTAAAGGATCATAAATAGGAATAAATTTATTTCTGGTTAATCCCCAAGCTGTTAATTGATCTCTTAATACATTAGTAATAGCAAAAGCAGGAAATAATCCAGTTGTACCTTTAGTAAAGAATCTACTTGAACCTGTAATTAATTTCTCAAAGTATCCAATACTTTGAGGAGTAAGTACTTCATCATATACTCGTTTAATAGTAGAATCAGCTAGAATAGGAACACGCTTATAATCCTTTCTTGTCATAATAATATTAGGGTCTTTTTCCTGTGGGAATATAAATCTACCTTGCGTATCAGGAACAACTTTAAGTTGTAGTTTTTGGAATAAAGCTGGAGCAGAATCAGCGATATTGCCAAGAGAATTATAAGTAATTTGCTTCATTCCTTTTTTAGTTATTTCAGAATGATTAGCAAGCGCAGAAGCAAGAGGGCTAATAATTGGACGCTGTGATCCTTTACGCTGTATTAAAGAAGAAATACGTACTTTTCCAACACGAAATGAAGAAGGTATTTTTTCTTCGCCAACAATCTCATCATAAAATTCACGTTTCATTGAGGCATAACCCTCTCTTTGAATTAGTCTATCATATTGATCTTTCTCTAATAATTGTACACTACCGTCATTAAGAAAAGATAAATCTTCTTTAGTTAGTGTATCAAACATCTCTACATCTTTTTCAAATCTATCCTTGTTTTTTTCATAAGCTCCAGTAACCTCATCTTTAGTGAATCCGTCATTTCTTAATATAATTTCAATGTTACGCTGTCTTACTCGCCTTTCTTTATCTTCTTTTTCGTTCCCGCTAGTGTGATCTTCAAGTTCTCTTAATTGTTCTAATTCCTGATATAAGAAATACTCGTTTCTAGCTACGAGAAAAGCATTAAAATCTCTTGTATTTTTTTGACTTATTAATCTATCAAATAACGTTCTCCAGTTAAAGTCGTGAAGTTTTACAAATTCGCCATTTCTCCAACCCCAATATCCACGTTTTCCATTAATATTATTTGTAATAAGTTGATTAATATTATTGTATTGACGAAGCACTAAAGAAGGATCTTTTTTTGTAAAGTGAACACCAGTTATTTTTGCTAGCTTTTCAATCGGATATATATTGTCAGCAACTTCTTCGAAGATTCTATCATTAACATTTAACCAATCATTCTTATTAATATTTACACTCTCATCTACAACACGAGATCCGATTTTATCTAATTCGCTTAATCCTTGATATTCAGCAATGATACTTCTTAAATCTGCAATAATCTCTCCCATAACTGTATGATAATATTTTCCGTTTGGCTTTAAAAATTCACTAACCAAAAGAGGAAATTCGGAAGTTATTGTTTCTGGTGATTGTGCGTATTTTTGAAGAAGTGTTGCAAATCCCTCTGTCATTCTCTTTTTAAGTTTATGTTTTCGTTTTCCACCGGGATAATATTTTTCATAAAGATCAGTCATTTGCTGTCTTGTTTTATACGATCCGCTTTCATAAATAGGATTTCCATTTATAGCATAGCCTTTAATACCCATTACTTTATTAGCAATTTGATAAGTTTGATCTAAAAAGTGAGTAATCTCGTGAGAAGCAACTGATAAATCATTTAATGGAGATCTAATGTTTTCAGTTTCAGTATAAAAGACTCCTAATGCTCCTCGAGGAGTATATCCCTGTCCAATAGTTTTAGCATATTTTTGGATCAATTCCTTGACTTTTTCAAATAGTTTAAAATTCTGATAAGGTTTTAATCCTTGATCCTGTGCTTCTTCATCGCTTTCGTATTCCCCAATTTTATTACCTATATCATCATATCTTCCAATAGGAGCAGACAAAGCAGTTGCTGTTCCTGAAGGAGCGCGTACTGTTTTATCTTTTGCTTGTAATTTAAAGAAATTCTCGCTTGCTAAATTAAACTCATCTATTTGTTTTTGATAATTTTGTTCTTTAAATCCAATCCTTGAGTCAACATCTTCGGCTTCTTTTATTTTCTTGTTAAAATCTTCTTCTAATTCTTCAACCTTACTTTCTTGATCAACAATTTGTATTTCAAGAGTATCTATTCTTTCTTTAATTTGTGCAAAGTCGCCGGCCCGTTCTAATTTTTCTAAAACTTCTTTTAATTTTTTCTCTGATCTAACTACTGCTTGTTTATCATCAACTAAATCTTTTTCTAGTGAACGCATCCAGCCTTCATCTGGCTCTCTTGATTTTTTTTCTGCTTCTATATATCCTCTGTCGCGTTTTACTGTATTTTTTCTTTCCTTAACATCTTCTCTAGCTTCTTGATATGCTTTAAACTTCCTAGATACAAAAGCTAAATCAGCTTTTGACTCGTCTAATTTCTTCTTCTCGCTAGCCATAGCAAACGTTTTTTCTGCTTCTAATTTCTTTTTAGGATTAGTAATAAGAAGTAATTTTAATTCTTCAAAATTAACATCACCGCCGGCTTCTATGGTTGATCCTTCTTCTTTTTTCTGTGCTTCTTGAGTTCTCTTGTTTTTAGTTTCTAAGAGTTGATTAAGAAAAGGATCAATACTATCATTCATCATTACTAGGCTACTCATAAAGTTTGCCCATTTATTCCCGTGCCTCCAAGCTCTACCTTCTATCTGCGTTATTTCATCTGGTCTATATGGAAGTGATAACCTAAATAAGTGAGTTGTATTAGCTTGTAAATCAACTCCTCTTTGTACAACATCTGAAACAATTAATACTTTAACTTCTCCATTATTAAATTTAGCACGTGTGTTTAATTCTGATTGCTCATTCCTTTTAACTGCTCCGGATATAATATCAACTTCTTCTGGTTTGTATCCTATGTATTCAACAAGATAATCTCTGATTGATTTGTGAAGTGTTAGCCCTCTAGATGAATGAATTAGAATACCACCAGAAGGATTAAGTCTTTTAGCTTCTCCAATAAGATCCATAATCAATTTTATCTTAGGGCTTTTATCTATGAGTTCTTTTGAGTCTTCCGGGATAGGCTCTGTATTATATCTTGATAGAAATGGCGATATAGTAATATTTAAAAGTTCATTTATATATTGAAGCGTTCCTGCATCACGTTCTTGCAATAATTTTTCAGCTTCTTTAAATAGATCTATTTGTTCTAACGTAGGATTGACTAAAAAGTTCTTTGTTATTTTATTAGGTCTTAATACTCCTAATTCATCTCCTGTTTTAAAATCAAAGAATTCGTGTAGTAATTTCCTTAACTGATTTGCATTTCTAAATCTTTCAATAACATCAGATGATATAACTTTTTGAGTATGCGTTACTTTAAACGTTGTTGTTAGATCCATAAAAGCCGTCATAAAATCATTGACGTTTTTTAATCCAATAGATTGTAACCTTCTTTTGGCCATAAAAGAAAGCATTGAGTAATATTCCATTGGATTATTAGTAAATGGTGTAGCCGTTAGAAGGAATACGTTACGATCATTATTGTTATTCATAACATATTGAGTGGCAAAGAAAGCCTTGATTGCTCTACTACTAGAAGTACCACCTCTAACTCGGCTATACTCATTTCCTTCTCCTTTAGTAACTTTAGCTCCTGTGAAAAGATTTTTATATATATGAGCTTCATCAAGCACTAATAAATCAAATCCTAAATCTTCAAAGTAACGATCTTCTAATGTTCCTCTCCTTGCTCTACCGCTAGTTTCTTGTATTTTTGCTTTCTCTAATTCTTTTCCTCTTTTAGAAGTTGTAATTCCTGAGACTATATCTTGAAGTTCAGATGTTATCCTACTATAAGTTTCATCTTTAAATCCAAGTCGTCTTAATCCTTCAACTTTCATAACTGAAAATGATCCTTCAGGAATACTGAAAGTCGTTAAATCTCCTTTAAACTCTCCACCTAGATTAGCAAGATGATTAACTTTAGCTCCCGGCACAACTTCGTTTATTTCTTCAATCCATTTTGCATAGTTATTCTTTTCAACGACAAAGAGAGGCCTTTTAGCCCAACCCTTATTAACCATTTCTTGCACAGCTATAATAGAAGTTATTGTCTTTCCACCACCAACTTCGTGTGCTAAAGCACCGACTCCTTTATTGACTAAAAATCCGGCTCCTGTTTTTTGTACATTACGAAGTTTTAATGGATTACCTCGAAGTGTAGTTGATATTTTAACGTCAATAGGAACACGACTATAATCTGGGACAACTATTGCATTTCTATTTGAATTATAATAATCTTCAACGATTTTCTTTTCTTCATTCTCTAATCCTTCTTGTAAAAATTTATTAAAAATGTTATTACCGATTTCTCTTCTTCTAACTCTGACTAATGCATTATGCTCTTTAGATCCACCACCTACCGACTCTTTATCAACGTATGATTTTATTTCCCAACGGCTAGATGATCCAAATGCTTCGCTCGATAAATCATTAAGAAAAAGCATAAATCTTTCTTTCAATGTTTTATCTTCTAATTTAACTTCATCTAATAAGACATCTTGTGGAGAAAGAATAATGTTATCCATTGTCTGTGCGGTTGGTTTAATAGACTCTAGCTTTTTCTTTTGAAGATTATATTGTTCTTTTGGTATTTGACTTTTAGCAATTTCAAGTTGATCTAATTTCTCATAAACATTTCCCTGTAAATAATTGAAATCATTGTACCAATTGCCTTTATAAAAATTAGCGTCTGGATAAACGACGTCTTTTTCTAAACTAACATCTAATTCTCCAGTTGGTTGTACTTTAGTCCATAAAGCCTTTTCTTCTTTGGTTAGAGTATCATCAATGTCCGGGGTAACTGACTGTGTCTTTCCTTTTTTAGTACTGGTTATTGTTATCTTTTTATCTACTGCTATTTTCTTAGCTACTTTTTTAGTTGCTACCTCTTCAAAAATTTCAATAGTTTTTTTGCCTTTATCAAATGATTCTCTTAATCTATTATTACCATCAATAACTACACCTTCTTTATCAACAATAATTCGTCCCTTTGTCATTGAACCTCTTTTAGTGAAGGTATCAGTAAAGACATCAGCATTTTTTATTTTAAGTGAATTAATAGATGTAGTCTTTTTAATCCATTCTGTCTTAAATGGATTAACTTCTTCTGGTGATAATCCTAAATTTGTTATTTTTACTCTTGCTTCCGCTTGTATTGCAGTTTTAGCAGGTATTGATAAATCATCAAATTTTGTAACAAGTTTCTTTGTCAATATTTCCCCGCTTATTTTCTTTCCAACAGGAGCTTCTCTTTTAGCAAATTCTTTTTCGCCTTTAGCAACTAATTTCTTTAATTGAGATAGATCTCCTTCTACAGCCGGCTCTTCTCCGAAACGTCCTTGTTTAGTTGTGGGAGTACCAAGTATTTTTTTAGGAAAACTTTTAAAATAAGCGTCATTAGCTAGATCCTCAACTCCCTTTGGAGTATAATCTTTAGACATTTTTTTAAATATAACAATATCAGTTCCAATGTCTGTAGTACTAAAAGCCTTATTAGGGAGCCTGTATGCTCTAGATAATTGGGCCATTTTAACAATCTCTTTTTTAGCTTCACTCGTTCCACCACGTAAAAACCTACTAGGCATTACCATAGCAACGACTCCACCTTCTTTAGTTAGATCAAGAGAACGTTTTAAAAAGTATTCCTCGTATCGAGCTATTTTAGGTTCCTCTCCTAATCCCTTATAAAGACCTCTGTGTTCTCCATAAGGAGGGTTGCCTATAACAACATCATATACTCCATTCTTTATCATATTAGATAGTTCAGGATTTTTTAATCCATTCTTACTAATAAACTTTCTTTCAAAACTTGTATTTCTAACACTAACTCCCGGGTGTAAAATATGTAAAATTCTAGCAGAAACGCCGTCTAATTCATAAGCATCTAAAATACCAAATTCGCCGACAGCTTCCGGCGCATAAGTAAAAAAACTCCCGATGCCCGCAGAAGGCTCGAGGATAGTTAAATCGTCTTTATTTAATTCAAAAAATTCAGAAACACTTTGCCACGTTAATTTGACAACGTCGCTAGGCGTATAATATTCGTCAAGAAGTCCGCTACCTTCAGCTCCTTCTTTTTCTCTGCCACCGGATCCAGAGTATTGTGCAAGCATTTCTTTTTCTTCTTCAGTATAAGCTCCGGGATTATCTCCTCGTTCATCTATCAGATCAATTATTTTTCGGTTGAGTTCGTTAGATGGCTCATATCGCTCTCCAATATGGTCATCGCCTCTGCCGGCTTCGAGAACCCTTGCTTCTGCATCATTCCCTCGATTGACACCTTTAATCCCTCCGGGTTCTTCTGTGCCCATTGGTACAGAGCCGGATAACTCGTCAAATCCACTCCCAACATCATCAGCGACTTCTTCTTTAATTGTAGTAGATTTTTGTTCATCATCTTTAATTATAGGCTCTTTGTCTAGTTTGTCAATATCAACAACATCTTTATCTTTAACTCCTTTTATTGGCATTACTAAAGCGACTACATTATCATCTTCTTTAAACACAACAGGTCTATCCTTACCAGTTGTGAAAGCACGAGCATTGGGATTAAATTTAGTAACTGGCTTTAAATAATCTAGATTTATATGAAACTTACTTATTCCTTCCCCATCAATACCAACTAACTCAGTTAATCTTTTAGTATAATCTAGTTTTGTTTTTCCGGTATCAACAAATCTTAAGGGTACTAATTTTCCCTCTGGCACTAAACTTTCTAAATCCTTTTTAATTTCTCTTAATTCAAAAGACATCTTTTCAACTGCCGCAGGAATTTCTGCTTTTGTTTGAAAATAAGTATTACCCCAACTATTAGTTGTTTTAGTCATTTCTATACCAATTATCCTTTTCCACGCCAACGTTCTTGGTATTAATGAGGCAGGTATTTTCCCTGTTACTTCTTTAATTTCTGGCTCAATTCCTTCAATTTTAATCTTTCCTTCATCAACTTTCTTTTGTATAAAATCATCAGTTCTTTTAGATCCGTCAAAAACAATAGGTTTTTCTTCTTTTAATTCTGGCCATTGTTTTTCCATTTCTATTGAAAAACCTCTATCTGTCGTAAGAGCATATTCATATAGTCTTTTAATATCTGTATTAAAAGTTATTCCTCTACCAAAAAATATAGAAGCAAAATCTCTATCTGGATCTTCTTTAATATCTTCTCTAACGCCACGCATAAAATTATCAAAATATTCTTTTCCTTTTTTTGTAACCTTAGTTTTCTTTACTTCTTTTTTCTTTTCTGGTTTTTTAACAACTTCTTTTTTGGTAGGTTCTACTTTTCTATACTCGATAGGAATACCGCCTGGAGTTTCTTTTGGTAATTCTTCTGAAATTTTTTCCTGGACAATATCTTTAGGAACTAAAACCTCTGACTCATCTTTACCTATAAATATTTTGATATCTTCTGGTTTAGCTTTGAATTCTATTAGAGGAATATCTTTTCCTTTTAATTTAGCTCCTTCAATAAATCCTTCTGTAGCTGACTTATTATAAGCGGCGCTAACCAATTCATTTTCACTAATTGGATCACCCGCTCGATATAAAGTAATTGTATTATCACTATTTAAGATAACCTCTTTTTTGTCTATTGCTTCTTGGAGTGATTTCTGTGTTATTCTTATTCCTTCTTCTGTTTTTGATAGTGCTGTTAAATCTCTAAGAGCTGCATTTTCTGGTTGAATATCTCCTTCAAAACTAATCCCTGTTTGTTTATAGAATTTTATATTAGATATTATTTTCTCTGGAATATTTTTTAATAAATCTGGTCTTGTTTTGTCTTTTAAATCCTCTACCTTCAAATCTTTTATTCCTTTAGCAATAGGCAAATTAAGTCTTTTAGCAACTGCTTCCGGATCGATTATCAATCCTTGTTCTTTTGTGGTTATTGTATCAAATCCTTGTGCAATTAAATCGTCTTTCATTTCTTGAGAATTACCAATATCAAATAACTCATCTTTAGTATCAATTACCTTGATATTTAACTCATCTCTAGAAATATCAAGGACTGATCCAAATTTTTCTACATCTTCCTTATTAACTCCTATATTTATATTCCCTCTCTCGTCTATCTTTAATTTACCGTCTGCAGAGCCGTGAAATACCATATTTTCTTCCTCCATAGCCTTTATTTCCTCTGGAACGACTTCTGGTACTACTTCTGGTTTAACCTCGCCTGGAGCTACTACAGGAGCTTCTGGAGTGCTAAAATCTATGACTTCTGGTTCTTCTTCCTCTATTTTTATCCCTTCTGGGCCTATTTTATTAAATTTTTGTAATAATTGTTCTGCGGCCGCTATTCCTACTCCAGGAACAGAAAAAGCAACAAGCTCTACAGCAAGTTGTTCTCCTGAAGGTATTTGAAACTCTTGATCGCTTAATCCTAATTTATTTAAAACTCCGTGTGCTACTTCTCCAACACGTTCTTCAAACATTTCGCCAATAACACCATTCCAACCAGTACGCTCAACAATCTTTGCCAATATGCTTGGATTCTTTGCAGGATTAGCTTTTTTAAATGCAGCAAATAAACTTAATTTAATAAGATTATTACCAACAAACTTTGAAGCAGGTTTTAATAATCCTCCGCTAAATTCTGATACAGTTTCTACCCATTGTTCGCCCATTGCTTTTACGAGTGAAGTTATCACACTTTCTTTTTCTTCTCCAGTTTGTATTTGGTTAATCGTTGAGTTAAGTTGTTTTTGTTGAGTACCCGCCCAAACACGAGTTAATCCTGCGGCTGGAGCTTGTGCCGTTCGTGCCACAACTTCTGCAGTTACTTTTAATCCAATCTTGCTAGCTTTATTTTCTAATAATTCCTTACCTGTCTTTGTCATTATTTCTTTTAACACTTTTTTACCTGCTTTTATAGTAGCGGTACGAGTAAGCGTAGCAATACCACCTGTAGCATAAAGCTCTCCTGCAAACGAAGGAAGCATAGAAAGAACGTTTAATACCTTATAACCAAATGTCTTTTCTCTATCTGATTCAGCAACATAATCTTGAAGTAAATTTATATCATCAGGACTTTCTTCTCCTTTCTTATATCTATTAGCAGCAATCAAAAGTTTTGAAAACTTCATTGCATCTTGGCCACCTGCAAGAAAAGGAACGAGTTGACCTGGATCTTCTTTTATATCATTTAATTTATCAAAAAAATCTTCCTCTGGTAAAGGAGAATCAGAAGGCGCTTCAAAAGGAGATACATCTTCCATATCATATTCTTTATCAAACAACGTAGGTTGCTTTGGCGCTAAAAGAGCGTCTATTGCTGAACCGCTCTTTTTTGAACCAGGTGTTGTATCTACAGGTTGAACGTCTAAAAGATTGTCAATATTTATTCCCATAGTTTAAATTTAGGTTTAATAATAATCTGGGCTATAATCTGGGTAATGAGTAGGATTGGCAAAATTCTTATATGCCTTATCAAAATCTTCGCTAGAATATCCATCTGATACCCAAGCACTTCTTGCTGTTTTAAAAGCGTCCGGAGAAACATATCCGTCATCGCCAGTATTCTGATTAAGATATGCTGCTATTCCAACTCTAGCTTTTTGTGATTTTTCAGCTTCAGTTTCTCCACTTTTAGTAGCAATAAAGTCTGCATAAGATTTTCCAGTTCCTTCTAATCCACCCGCTAATGTCCATTCTTGATAAGAAGAAGGGCCTTTACTATCTCCAGTTGCTCCTACCTGTCCTAAATTGACATTCTTGATAGCAATATTGCCAGTTGCTTTATCTACCGTTGTTATTGGTTGAATACGATCACCTGCCGCATTGGTAAATGCTGAACCAAAATGAACAACTGGATCATCAATCGTTTCCATAATAAAACCTGTAAAACCGACTGGTAATCCTGCTTGTATTTCTGTATTCTTAATATCTAATTTAGTTGCTTCGTCAAGACTGCCATAAGATATGTTTCCTTCTTTAAATAGATTAAACATTATTTGAGCATTAGCTCGAGCATTATCTGTTTTTCTTTCATCATCACTTTTAGCGCTATCCTCCATACCTTTAACAAGGTTTGTCATTTGCATTGCTGTATTCCATTTAAGTTGATAATCTTGTTGTGCATTATCATAATCAGCACCTGCGTATTTCATAATGGAGTTTACTACTCCATACTTCATATTTAATTGATTAGCAATAGAATCCCTCTCAACCTGAAGATCACGCTTTGCTCGATTATATTGGATTCCTTCTGCACTCTGTCGTCTTTTAACTTGAGTCATAGATACTTTACGTCCTTCTTCGCCTTCGATTGCAGACATATAATCAGCATCTAGTTGTTGCATTTCTGATTCTATTTCCGTAAGAGATGTTTCTAATTCGCCAACACCAAGAGCTTTTTTTTCATCAAGGAATTTTTGTTCCATTGACGGTGTTTTTTCTTCATTTTTTGTTTCAAGTATTTTTAAAAGTCTTTCCACTAATGAAGCGGAAGTAGATAAATCAACATCTTCTGTAGATTCTTCTTCTATTATAGCAAGTTCTTCTTCTTGGCTTTGATTTTCTTCTTCATTAATTTTTTCTATTTCTGATTGAGTATCTTCTGGTTTTTCGCCTGGTTTGATTTGCTTCCAATCAATCTCGTGAGGAGCTTTGCCTAAATCTTTGCCAAGTTCTTCTGGCGTTTTATATCCTTTACCAGTTGTCTTGTCGTAAATCGTACCTTTAACATCAACAAGATTTCCATATTCATCAGTTGATTCATCGCCTTGTTTAAGTATTTCATCAAGTCGTGCATTTTGAGGATCAGTACCGACATATCCAGTTATTCCATTTTCTTTAGCTAGTTTCGCTCGTGAATTATAATCACTTACTGACTGATTCTTTAAATTAGGATCAATCGGAGTTGATGTTTCAGGGTGCCAAGAACCTTTTGGTTGATCTGAAGTAATTTTATAAGTATATTTTGTTCCTGTTTTTGGATCAACTTGAGTTGCTCCTTCTTGCGAAGGCCCCCATATATCTTTTGCTTGAGGTTTTTGACCTGATTTTATCTTTGTCCAATCAATTTTATTAGAAGCAATACCTAAATCTTTTGAAAGTTCTTCTTGCGTTTTATACCCTACACCAGTTGCTTTATTATAAATTGTACCATTAACATCTACAAAGTTTTCATACTTTGGTTGTGATGCAGGAGCAGGAGTAGATGTTGGCGTAGAAGTTGATTGAACCGCTTGATTTAAAATTGTTCCTTTTTGTTGAGGTTTGCCATAATTTTTGGCAGACGTTTTTTTATAATCATAATTTATAGGAGTAGATTTTGAATCTGATTTTTTAAATAGATTAGTAAAAGGTTTAGTAAGAGGTTCTGCTAGTTTTTTAAATGGTTCAAATAGTGATGGAGCTTTTGCTTTAGGAGGTTTAATTTGTTTCCAGTCAATCAAATGAGGTTGGATTGCTAAGTCTTTTGCTAAATCGGCATTACTAGAGTAATCCTTACCAGTTATTTTATTATGAATTGTTCCTTTCCTATCTTCTAATTGATTATATTGTACTGACATATTTTTTTATTTTAATAATAGGGTATATATTTAATTGCACCGCCGACATCAACGGCTATCCTTCCGGTAGCAGCTCCGCCACCGCTAGTTGGATCGGTATTGTCAGTTGGTAATTTAAAAAGTGGCTCTGATGCAGAAAAACTAGAAATATCTATTGCTCCCGGTAATCCCGTCCCTCCATTATTATTAACTATTTTAACTGAATAAATATCACTTGCTGAATTACTTAAATGATCAATCTCTAATCCATAACCATTTGTCGTATTATAAGCAAAAAAGCTATTTCCGTCAGTAGTAACAACTGAAGCGTGAAAAGCACTACCTCCACCATCATTATAAGCCTGAACAGAGTCATTATCACTATGAGTTTCAATATACACAGCGTCTGCATCAGCATCTTGTTTTATATTTAATACTCTTTTATCGTCAGCATCATTATCATTTATCATTTCTACTAAATGATCATCAGTAGTATTTAATGGTTTATTCCTATATACGTATAAAGTATTTCCTGTTGATGAAGTTTGTGTCAAAGTTACTTGTTGTCCGGTTATTAATCCATAAATCCAAGCATTAGTCCACGGCTTAGCAGATGCACCAAGTGAAGTTCCTCCTCCGGTTGCTGAAGCATAAAATGCATTATTATCAAAATTATATGTTTCTGAAGATGCCTCATTAACATCATAAGTTCTAATAGTAACCTGATCAACACCAGAGCTAATTCTACCAGTTTTTTTATTAGTAGTATTATACTCATAAAAATCAATGTATTTAGAGTTTATTTCTATTTCCCAAGCAACGTCTGCTTTTGCAGCAGAATAACTTCTTAATACACTACCTGTCATATATATTCTTGCGTCAGAGCTATCAGTTGAAGTTTTAATTGTCGTACCAGTTAATAGTCCAGCTGTTATTGTTCCTAGAGTCCCATCTGGTGCTGATAACGTTCCTCCAAATGAACCTGTCTGAAATTTAACTACTCCTGTTTTTAATATATAGGCGGCTGCATTATTATTATCTTCATCAAAATCTGTTTCTGTACAACCCCACCAACTATCACCATTTGAATTTATATGAAAAGAATTTGCTGTTGTATCTTTATCTGGAATATGAATTGATCCGGCTATTAAATCTCCTCTGAATGTTCCAGAGTTAGCTTCTAAATTACCTTCAGCGGTTATTTTCCAACCTGCCGATCCAGAAACATAATTACTAGATTGCATAGCACGTTTAACAATACTAAAACCAAAACGTTTAAAAGCATCGCGTACTTCTGTATAATTTCCCTTTTCTGATAAATCAGGAGTTGGTTGAGGATCTACTAACGGCATTTATTTTTTCTTTCTTTTTGCGACTTCTTCAATAACTGTCATTTTCTTACCGTCCAATATTAGATCTATCTTTCCAGTATTTTTTATCTGATTATAAATGTGAGTTGCTGCATTATTCATACCTGCTTGATAATTCTTTTTCTTATTTCTTCTAAAAAAAGATATTACGTTCTGTAAAATCAGAATAATTACAACTATTGTTAAAATTATTATTAGGTATATTTCCATATTTTTATTCTAGCACAACATCTAGTCCTTCGGTAGTAGGAGCGTCGTTACTAGAAACTGTATAAGCGACTTTTATTTGCATTGATCCTATATCTCCAATACTCAATTTAGTTTCAATATTTCTTATAATAGAATTAACAACTGCTTCGGTTATTTCTACATACAAACCATTATTTTTCTTATAATAGATTTTAATTGCAGTGTTAGCCGGTAAATCGTGATAAGGTACTAAAATATTTGCTATCGTTTTATTATCCACTCTCTCATCTTGAAATAATATTGTAGTTTCAAAATAGGCACCAGTATATTTAGCAGTATAATCAATAACATCTACGCCATAAGTTGTACCGTCTTTCCAAGCGATCATTATATCAAAGTCGGCTACTATAATTGCTCCAATTCCAATGCTTGCTGTCTTAGCCTGTGAAATAACCCAACTTAGATCAAGTACCTTCTGATAATCTCTTGAATATGATCCAAAAGAATATACTCCTTGTTTAGCCGGATTACCTAATCCATTCGAAAAACCAAAGATAGGTATTCCTTTAAAGTTTCCAACTGATCCGGGATGTATGGTTCCATATTTAGTATTTGAATAAATACCGGGAATTTTCTTAAATGGTATTAAATTTTTACCATCATAGAAATAAATATTTCCTGCTCGTCCTGCATTGGCATAAACATAGTTATCATCACGGATAAAAGCATTAATTCCAACTTCTTCAATCGTGTCCGAAGTGTTCCAAGTTGGAGATACACAGTCCCAACGAATAACCTCTGTCTTATTTACAGTATCAGCTACATAAGTACCAATTAGCATATCAATATCAAACGGTATCATTGTTTTTATACGCAACGGAGTTTTAATATCTAAAGCGTTATTATCAAATGTTGCAGAGCTATTGACTGAAGCAACTTGATTTCCGTCTCCAATAAATAATGTTAAGTCTTGAATTGCAAATGGGTGCCAACTAGCGTCTGTTACTGCGAACGTGGCCCAGTTTAAAGCAACGTTTGATGTCCAATTAGCTGCAGTTGCGTGAGCAGTTGCCATAGCAATACGATGTAAGCGACTCTCTGTAGCCCAATAAAGAAATCCGTTATATTCTAAGGCTCCTAGACAACCAGAGCCACCTGCTCCTGCAGAGGTAGTATAAACTAATAACCATATTCCCGGAGAAGCATTAGATCTACGCCAAATTTTCCCGCTTGTACTAGAGAACCAAAAACTCTCTCCAGTTGATACGGTTACGGCATTCTTAACAAAAGCGTCAACTGTAGTCGCACTTTCTTTTGCTAATTTTTGTTGTACCTGTGTTAAACCCGGATTAGTGTGAATATCTAAACCTACGCACTCTGCTACAGAGCCGGCTATTCCATTCCATTTACTATCTGCTAATCCTCGTATTTGGTCTAATATTTTTGCCATTTAATTATTAGAATATTGTTTCATCTATTAATATCCCCAACCATTATCACCCTCAGAGTTTAAATTTTCTCCAATAACTTCCGCTGAATTATCAATGCTAGAAATAGCATTGAGTTGTCGTTGTAAATCATTCTCATAATTTAACTCCATTTTGTTTAACGGAATAGGT